>Ga0228711_1007696_pt1 | contig 15497 bp, 15 predicted proteins | sample MedpolnodulmetaG_2_FD_177996 | JGI IMG/M metagenome (GOLD analysis project Ga0228711, IMG submission 177996) | Root nodule microbial communities from Medicago polymorpha collected in Santa Monica, California, United States - brown nodules | ecosystem: Host-associated > Plants > Roots > Nodule...
GATTACACCGGATCGGCGTCGGTGATGATTGCCGGAAGCCGGCGCGGGCTGACGCCGACCATGCGACGGGAGCTGAAACGACGATCGGCCATCGAGCCCACCATCGGCCATATGAAGACCGATGGTGGGCTGGACCGGAACTTCCTTCTCGGGCACGATGGCGACACCATCAATGCGCTACTCGTGGCCGCAGGTCACAATCTGCGCCTCATTCTGGCCAAACTGGCCCTTTGGCGTGCCCTCATGAAGGCCGTGCTTACCGTTCTCAGGGCGAAATCGGATACTTCTCCAGATCTTCCCACAGCCAGAAGATCAATGACTTAGCTTTTGTTCAGGGCCAACTACCTCCATTTTCGTCGATGCGTGAACTGGCCTGTCCCATGAACCGCATGCCCTCGTCCGTCCACGAGATGGATGTTCGACTTCCTGCAAGCGGTCCACCCAGGATGACAGGTGTGCTGATCTCAACCAAGCCGTGATCGAGAAGAATGCGAAGCCGGCGCCACGGAAGGCCGATTTCTTCGCCCCGGGCGATCATCGCCATGTCCTCCTGAACCTGCTGAACCACGTTGCTCGTCATGGTCACGACGTCTTCCATTGTCGGTTGATGCCCAATCCTCACCCATTCAATCTGAGATTTCAAGCATCAGGACGCAATATCTCCAGATATGCGCCGTCACCCGGGGCCACGTCGGAAAGCCGCGCCCTGCGATGCAGGGGCCTTCTCACTTCGGCTTGTTGTCGTTGTCGGCCTTGGCGATGAAATCGCACCGATAGCTGACCTCGACCTTGGCGATGAGCGGAAGCGAGACCGCGACTGAGATCTTCAACTGGCCCTTATGGGACAGTTTGGCGACTTGCCGATTGAGGTAGAGGCGAAGGCGGCGACCGGTTTTCTGGCAGAAGGTTACGAGCGCTTTCATGAGGGTGATCCTCCTTAGTGGTTGTGCGTAATCGCGAAGCTCGAATACGGCAGGCACGGCCGAGTGCACCGCGTAGCGGTCGCAACGGAGCGAAGCGGAGAGGAGAACCCTTTAGGGTTGCACGCCAAGGCCGGGCCTGGCGTATCGTGCGCAGCATTAGATTGCGCATAGCCACTAAGGAGAGGCCGGTAAGCGCGGCCTTCGTAGCCCCAGGCGCCGCCTTCGCCGTCAATCGGCAAGTCGATCCGGCCGCCAGGCCGGATCTCGGTCGCGGTCTCGCTGCAGCAGGTCAGGCCGCACCAGGTCTTCAACAGCCGACAACGACAACAAGCCGAAGTGAGCCGGCCCGCTTGCGGGGCGGCCGCCGTAGATGGGAGGGGAGCACGAGGGGAGGGGTGTCAAGGGCGCCGCTCGTTCCGTCCCTGGCCCGCTCGATGCGGGGCTTGGGACGGCCAGAGCGCTTTGGGGTAAAGCGCTTATATTGATTTCCGGAGTGGGGACGAGCCTTGCGGCCCGCCCCCGTTTCCCCAGAATTGGACTCGGATCCGCACTTGTCAGGTGGTCCGGGTCCTTTTCACGTCTAGGGTGATGCTAAGTGGTAGGAACCACATGCAGCACCTCCGGTTCGAGGGCGAGGCCTCGCCTCGGTCGGGTTGCCCATCCTCCCCGAACGCGCCGCAGGCTCGGCGCTGCTGCTTCCGTCCTCGAAACTGATCTCTACGTTTTACCGCACTATGCCGAGTCGTTCACCAAGGCTCGGCGGGTGCGGCGGTCCCGCTTCCTTGAGCATCGCCAGCATCATTTCCCTCGTCAGGCCGCGGACCTCGTAGCCTCGCGCCCGGGCGGCTTCGATGATGGATTACAAAGTCGGGTATTCCTCAATGAACGCGCCCAGCCAAAGAGCGCATTCGTCGGTTTCCGGGTCTGGAAACGCCTGTAGAAAGAAGGTCCGCAACGGCCGATCGTAGCCAATCGTCCCTTCCTCGTCCGTTGTCGTCCCGTTCGTGACCTGCACAGCGTATCGGCTCAACTTCCGCTCCTGTGGCTCATGCTGCCGGCCGCGCCGTCGAATAGCGCGGCCAATCGTTGGTTGCAGTTTTAATAGCGTCCACACGTTTGCTAAAGCCGGAAATGCGCGACCAACGCCTGATTTGCTCGGTGGCAAGCCAGAGCATAGGCGACGATTTGCGCGATTAAATCCGCGTCGACCGCGCCCGCCCTTTTCGCCCGGTCGGCAAAGTCCTCTGCGAGTTCGCCGTCCTCCTCGCCGACATGCTTGTTGCCGACTATCCATGAAATCTGTGCAGTCGGACATCGAGCCGGGGCTTGATGGGAACGGCAGAAATCGAGCCCTTCCGGGTGCTCGCTGCGGCTCCAGCCTTCTCTGCCTCGGCTTCGGTCGGAAAATAGGCCATGACCAATTTTCGACGCTGCGCGTCGGCGGCGCTGATGAAAGCGTGCCTGCCGTCCTCGGTCTTATACGGCGCCCAATCAGCAGCAGGGCCGCCGAAATACGGGTCGCCCTGGCCATAAAACTCCATTGCGGAATAGATCGTGTCGACCATCGGAAGTGTCCTTTTCTCGATAGGGGCGAATACTCAGGCGGCGTTTTCGCCGCTGATCGTCTTCAACACACGTTGCGCGGCGTAGCGCCCGGCCTCGTTCAAGTGCCGTTGCCACGCGCCTTGCGAGGGCGACCAGCGGAAGCCGTTCGCCTTCAACACACGCCGGGTCGGGTCGTCGGGCTTGTCGGGAAAGATCAATTGGATACGCGCGATGTCGGCGTTCTCCTTGATCTCGACGGCTCCGGCGGTCGTCTCAACCTCCTGGCTTTGGTTGCCCCGCTCCTTCATCCTTGCCAGCGCCGCAAGGCGCTGCTGCAGGCGGCGGAGTTCGGCGCGGCTAGTGGTTGTGCTGAACCCGCGTCGGGACTGCCACGGCGCTAGCTTGATGCCTCTGGCTGCGGCTTCGGGGGAAAGGCCGGTGTTCACCGCGACGGCGGCAATCATGTCCTCTTCCGTGGCAAGGTCCTTCTCCATGCGCCGAATGATCGCGTTGGCGGCCTTCATCCGGTCGATGGAAAGTGCCGTCTCCTCGATGCGCGTCATGATCCGCTGCAAGGCGGCGGGATCGCCGGAACGGATCTGCTCATCGTCCGTGCCGTGCGGGAAGGCCTTCCGCTTGGCGGACTTGCGGGCCATTGCCTCGTGCGCCTTCAGATCGGCGCGGCGGGCCTCCGAAATCCTAATGCGCTTTTCGTTGCGAGCCACGGGAAAACGGGCAGGGCCGGTAATGACCAATTCATGCAACGGCCTTCCGCCGCCCAATAGCGGCGCGTCAAATCGACATGCCGCCGCGCGAAGGCTTCGATTTCAGCCTCTGGAATCGGCTCGCAAGCCTTGTTCCAAAGCTCCACGACATAGGCGCCAAACTGATTCAGCCGTTCGGCCAGGCCTGCAAGCTCTGACCTTGCGCGCCGGTCGGGAAAGTGGGTGAGCGCATGAAACTGCGGCTCGATGTCCTCCGCCGCAATTGTTGCGGCGAAAGTTCCTGCGACGATGGCGAGGATGTTATTTTCGAGGGCCGCGATTTTTCAGCATGCCTCTCCCTCGACAAGGGTAGGGGCGCGGCGCTCGATGCGGCATTGCAGCCCTGCGAGCGCACCGGCGATGATGATACCGCCCGGCGAAATCTCGTCTGCCTTTGCGAAAACCGGGTCCAGGACCGGGCGGCAGCATTTGAAATGCTTGGCCGCATCCTCAAGGCTGATGAGGGGGGACGTGTAAGGCGTGCTGGCATCGCCTCCGACAAGCACGATCTTGCCTGCGATCGGCTGCGGGAAGCCTTCGAAGATCGTGAAGGCTGTCAACCCGTCCTGCAGACCTTCCTCGTCGACGAAAAGCGTGTGCCGCTCGTCGAACCGCACGACCTCCAGCAGGCGGCAGCCGATAATCGCGTAAAGCGGCCGGATGCCCAGATCGACCTGAAGCCCTACCGGCTTAAAGATCGTGGTTTCCGGGTCCAGCACATAAGCGGTGTTTGCTCTTACCATTTTCTAGCCCTTTCCTTTCCGCGAATTTCTAGCCCTTTCCTTTCCGCGAAGCGGTCTAGCTCTTGCCCGAGGGGCAGGAGCCCCGCTCCTGCTCCCCGAGCTCGCGCGGAGCAGCGGGAGAGAGGGAGGCAAGGGAACAAAACGGAGGGGGTTCGCCCGCCCGAGGCCAAAGCCAAAGGGGCGTCGCGTGGTCCGCGCATGCGGATCCGCGTCGATCCTGCACGGAGCGAGCTAGAGGCGAGCGGAGGAAGGACGGGGAGACCGTTTTTTCCCTTGTGAGGGAGAGAGGGCAGCGTCCTCTTTCCCTCCTTGAGGAAGGCAAAGCCGGCCGCCTGGCGGCCGCCATTTCAGATACGAGAAGGGCCGCCCTGGCTCGTAGATCAGGACGGCCCCGTGGTGCATGACAAGAAGGGCTAGCGACTTGCCACGACCAACTCTCGATTGTCGTTGCCGGTTGCCAATATGCTGATTTTACCGCGAGCTGTAAACGGCTTTCAGAAGCACTTTGATGCAGTCATGACGTGAAGGCCGCGAGGCGGCTCTTGCGCAACCGATCGTTACCTATTGGGCGAAGAACGCTGTTGCGGTCTTCGTGCCGGAGGCATAGAGCGGGGTCGCGTCAGCGATGCGCCAAACTGATACCACCCAAGACGTTTTGAGGGTTCCAAGAACACAACCACCTCCAGCAAAGTGGTCTGCACCATGAACAACCATCGGTAGGATGAATGGCAGGACCGTCGCTGGAGCGAGTGGATCTAGATTCTCAGATTGCAGCAAGTCAATGATCCGGACGTTGACAAACCAGTGTATCGGCTACCGCCCCCGGACGGTCGAATTAGACTCAGCACCGTTTTTCCGTTCGTGCGGAACAGTAAAACCGGAGCGATGAAAATCATCGCCCTGGCTACGTAACTGGCCGTTGCGGTGCGTTAAATCAGGGAAATGACAGCTTCGATCTCGACCTTCGCGCCTTTCGGAAGTGCCTTTACCTCGTAGCACGCACGAGCGGGATAGGGGGTTGAGAAGAAGCTCGCGTAAATGCGATTGACGTCAGAGAAGTCACCAAGGTCGGTGAGGAGTACGGTCGTCTTTACCGTCTTCGACAGTTCGGTACCGGCAGCCTTGGCAATCGCCTGAAGGTTCATCAGGCACTGCTCGGCCTGTTCCACGGCGTTTGAGGAATTGAACTCGCCTGTGGCTGGATCAATCGGCAACTGTCCCGAAACGAAGAGCAGCCCGCCGGCCTTGATTGCTTGTGAGTATGGGCCGACTGCACCAGGAGCATCGGTCGTGGAAATTTGTTCGATCAAAGTTTCATCCTCCGTGAGGTTCTGACTGTGGTTTAGGCGTAGCGGTTAACCGCCAAGTCAGTTGCATTGATTTCGGGCTTTCGTCCGGACACGAGATCAGCGATCACGCGAGCCGAGCCGGAGCTCATCGTCCAGCCGAGCGTGCCGTGTCCAGTGTTGAGGAAGAGCCCCGCAATCCTGGTGGGCCCGATCACCGGCGTTCCATCCGGCGTCATCGGGCGAAGACCCGACCAGAATGTCGCCTCCTTCGGATCTCCACCTGGAAAGAGATCCATAACGGAATGCTCGAGGGTTCTCCGGCGAGCTAAGCCCAGGTCATTCGTATAACCGGAGATTTCAGCCATGCCCCCAACGCGGATACGGTCACCAAGTCGCGTAATGGCGATCTTGTAAGTCTCGTCCATGATTGTCGATTCCGGCGCCCGCGTGGGGTCAGTCATAGGGATCGTCAGAGAGTAGCCTTTGACCGGATAGACTGGAAGCTTGATGCCGTGGCGTTTTAGAAGCAACGGGGAGTAGCTGCCAAGTGCCACAACGACCGCGTCTGCGGGTACCGTTTCCCAGTTCGTGACAACACCGTGGACACGACCGGCCTCTATATCCAGGCCCCTTATCTCCGCACCCCAAGAGAACCGAACGCCAAGCGGCTCTGCCTTTTTAGCCAGCGCGTTGGTGAATTTGAAGCAATCGCCGGTTTCGTCCTTCGGCGTCAGCAGGCCGCCAACGATCTTCTCCCGGACATGCGCGAGCGCCGGTTCGGCGCGAACGCAGGCATCACGATCAAGAACTTCGTAGGGAATCCCGTCGGCTGCAAGCGCTTTGACGTCCTTGCCGGACGCATCGAGCTGTGCCTGCGTGCGGAAGAGTTGGAGCGTACCCTGCATACGTTGGTCGTATTCGATTGCAGTCTCTTTGCGCAGGGCAGCCATGGAGATGCGACTGTAGTCAGCCAGCCGCAGCATGCGGCTCTTGTTGATGGCATAGCGCTCGGAAGTGCAGTTCGAGAGCATCTTTACGAGCCATGACAGCATGGCGCGGTCGATCTTTGGCCGCAGGATCAGCGGCGCATGTTCCATCAATAGCCATTTCAAAGCCTTCATCGGAATACCTGGCGCTGCCCAAGGCGAGCAGTATCCGAAGGAAACTTCGCCTGCATTGGCAAAGCTCGTCTCAAGCGCCGGACCTTTCTGCCGGTCAACAACGGTGACCGTGTGGCCGGCTTTTGCTAGCTGGTAAGCGGAGGTGACGCCGACAATGCCGGCCCCCAGAACGATGACTCTCATAATGTCCCCAATGCATGAGCCTGCGGCTCGTAACGATATTGTCTATGGTAGCGGTCGCCGAGACCGGTAAGGATTTCATAGGAGATGGTGCCGGCGTCGCGTGCCAAGTCTTCAAGCGCCTGATGTGGGCCCAGCACCTCGACGAGACTGCCTAAGGACAGGGTGCCTTCGGGTAGAGCGGTAATGTCGATCGTGATGCTGTCCATGGAAACCCGGCCGGCGATCGGCAGGCGCGTTCCGTTGTAGTACACGGCGCCGCGACCGCTCAGGCCTCGCGGCAAGCCGTCGGCATAGCCTGCAGCGATCGTGGCAAGGCGTGTTTCCCTATTCGTGATGTGAGTGCCGCTGTATCCGACCTTCGCGCCGGCGGGTACCGTTCGCGTCTGAACGACCGCAACGTCGAGCTCAACCACTGGCTCCATCGGGTTCGGCATGCGGGTGCTCGGTAAGCCTCCGTAAAGGGCGATCCCTGCGCGCGCCAGTTGACCGTGATAATTTTTCCCAAGGAAGATGCCGCCGGAGTTTGCAAAGCAAACTTTGAGATGCGGAAACTCCTTCGAAACTCGCTTCATTTCGGCACGCTGATCATTGTTCTGACCACTGTCGGGGTCATCGGCCGAAGCCAGGTGGCTCATGATAAAAAGGATCTCGACGCGCGCCTGTCCCTTAAGCTCGGCTGCCAAAGTGCTGCGCTCTTCGGACGGCACACCAAGTCGCGACATACCTGTATCGAATTGCAGTACGGCTTGAAGATTGCGCTCACGGCATTTTGCTGTGGCTGACCAACGTCGCCACTGCTCCAGCGAATTCAAAATCGGGATAATGTCGCATCGGGCGCAAGCTTCCTCATTGCCGGGTTGCAAGCCGTTGAGCACGAACACCTCGGCATCCGCAGCCAAGACAGGACGCAGTTTCACAGCCTCGTCAAACTGGGCAACGAAAAAGTGACGGCAGCCAGATGCATAGAGCGCCGAGCACACGCGTTGGGCACCAAGACCGTACGCGTCGGCTTTTACGACGGCAGCAGCTTGCGCCGGCGCCACAAGGGTCGAGAGCTTGGCGTAATTGCGCGACAGTGCTGAAAGATTGACAGTCAGATAGCCGTTCGTACCTTCGATCGGTTGCCTTACTTCGTTCTCCGGCAAAATAGCGACGCTGCCCATATTTATCTCCCTTTTCGTGGAAGCGAAAATACGCAACAGCGTGCGAAATTGCCTGCCTATTTCTGATTGAAAGTTTGAAAAATGCCTTACTAGTGGCATGTTCAATCACGTTACGGAGGTTTATTTCATGTTGGCTTTAGACAACGTCGATCGCAATATCCTGCGGTTGCTTCGGGTTGACGCCCGGACCAGCAACGCAAAGCTTGCCACGGAAGTCGGCCTTTCTCCTTCGGCTTGTCTCCGGCGCATTAAGCTCATGGAGCAAGCGGGTGTAATTCGTGGCTATACGGCCCTAATTGACGCGACGCAGTCGGAATCGATCATTGCGGTCATCATCAACATCACGCTTGAGCGGCAAACGGAGGACTACCTCGACAAGTTTGAGGCAGCCGTACGCAAGCATCCCGAGATCAGGGAATGCTACCTGATGACCGGTGGATCGGACTACATGCTCAGGGTTGATGTCGAGAATGCTGGGGCCTTCGAGCGCATACACAAAGAGGTTCTGTCCACCTTGCCTGGCGTGCTGCGGATCCATTCAAGCTTCTCGATCCGAGATGTTTTGGCGGCGCGATCGAAGCAGAAGCGTTAGAATTTAAGATAGATGTAATCCGCCGGGCGGTGAAATGGTGACAGCGCGGCTGCATCGCGAATTTTTGCCAACAGTGTCGGTCTGAGCTTGACGACTTCCTCCCAGATTGCCTGATGCTGTAGAAGGAGTCCGTTGGGCTATACGATGAACCCGTGCTAGTACTTCATCAACATGGACGCGGTGACAGTGCCTTGGAGGCGGCATGTCCATCTCTGGCGAGATGGAAGAATGGGCGTCTGTACGAGCCTGGCGCAAGAGATATGAAGACGCCATCTCGGCTCGCTTAAGAACACAGTATCTTAATCTTCGAGCGGAAAGGCAAACCCGGCCTTCACGCGGTCCATGACCACCATCGTCTTGAACCCTTTAATGTCATTGTTCTCATAGAAGAAGCGTCGCGTGAACTGTTCGTAGTCTTCCATGTCCTTTGCGGTGACCACGAGGAGGAAATCCGCCTCGCCGGTCACGTAGTAGCCAATCATCACTTCGCGGGTGTTCTTGATTGCTGCCTTGAACCGATCGATGATGTCAGCCCTCTCTCGCTCAAGCGATACTAGAACGACGACCGTTACATGCCTGCCGACTGCCTTTGGGGACACGATCGAAACATCAGCCTCGATGACGCCCTCCGCGCGCAAGCGCTTGAGCCGGCGCTGGCAGGCGGTTGGCGACAGGTGTGCTCGTTCGGCCAGTTCCTCTGACGTGAGCTTGTTGTTCTTTTGAACGGCGCTAAGAAGCGCGATGTCGGCGCGGTCGAGTTCCATTTCCGAGGAATCCTGCAGTAAGGCTTTAATATTTGCAGAATTCCTGCATAGAGGGCATCACATCCGCCGTCAATGTGCATCGATTTAGCAGCACATTGCTACATGCGGGCGTCAGCGGAGCATCACGCTGCCATTCTGCCCGCCGCTTCACATCGTCGTGCTACGGAAGGGCTTACAATGACCATCAACATCAAGGACATCGCCGAGAAAGACCGCAACTCGGTCCTGCATCCGTTCACGCAGCTGAAGGACTTTGCCAGCGGCAAGCTTGGCGAGCCGACGATTGTTGAAACGGGCAAGGGTATCCGCATCCAGGATGCGCATGGCAATCAGCTAATCGATGGCTTTGCCGGCCTTTACTGCGTCAATGTCGGCTATGGCCGAACCGAGGTGGCCGAAGCGATCTCACGACAAGCCTACCGGCTTGCTTATTACCATTCCTATGCCGCCCACACGACCGACGAATTGGCGATCCTTTCGGACCGTCTGGTGAAGATGGCGCCGGGCAAGATGAGTAAAGTGTTCTACGGCATGTCCGGCTCGGACGCCAACGAGACCCAGGCGAAACTCGTCTGGTACTACAACAACCTTCGCGGGAAACCCACGAAGAAGAAGATCATGTCACGTGATCGCGGTTATCATGGTTGCAGTGTTGTCTCAGGTTCGATGACCGGCATGAGCTTCTACCACGATCATATGGACCTTCCCTTGGCGCAGATCACTCATACAGGCGTGCCGCACCATTACTGGGGTGCCAATTCTGGCGAAACGGAGCGGGAATTCTCCGCGCGCCGGGCTGCCGAGCTCGATCAGCTCATCGAACAGCTTGGGCCTGACAATGTCGGCGGCTTCATCGCTGAACCAGTGCTTGGCACAGGCGGCATCACACCGCCGCCGGAAGGTTATTGGGAGGCAATTCAGCCGGTGCTCAAGAAGCATGACGTGCTATTGATCGCCGACGAAGTCATCACCGGGTTTGGCCGCACCGGTTCCATGTTCGGGTCGCAGCATTACGGCATCGAGCCCGACCTGATCACGGTTGCCAAGGGCCTGACATCTGCCTACTTCCCCCTCTCGGCCGCAATCGTCGGCGAGAAGGTTTACCAGGTGCTGGAAGATGGAGCTGACAAGGTCGGCGCCTTCTCACATGGCTATACCTATTCCGGCCACCCGATCGGTGCAGCCGCGGCCAATGCGGTTCTCGACATCGTTGAACAGGAGAACCTGCCCGGCAATGCTCGCGACGTTGGCGCCTATTTCCAGGCGCAGCTGAAGGAGAAGTTCGCTCAGTTGCCGATCGTCGGCGAGGTGCGTGGAGTGGGACTGATGGGTGCCATCGAGTTCGTCGGGGACCGCGAAAGCAAGACCCGTTTCGACCCGTCGCTTAAGGTTGGTGCCCGTGTGTCGAAGGCAGCTCGCGACGGCGGTCTGATCGCCCGTGCAATGCCGCATGGCGACATCCTCGGCTTCGCACCCCCACTGGTCACCACCAAGGAAGAGATCGACGAAATCGTTTCAATTGCCGAAAGGGCCGTGCGCTCAGTCGTGGACGAACTGGTGCGCGACGGCCAGAAGGTCTGAACTTTAGCGACTTGTGCTTTCAGGCCATCGTTAAACAGCCAGTCGCAATCACATTGTCGCCGCCGACCACGTCAAGTGGGCACAGGTTGGGGATAAGACCTCACCCTGCCCGAAGATCATACCCGCCGCTCATGCCGGCGCTTTATCAGAGAAAGGGAAGTTGGCCTATGACCGCTGCCAAACTTCATATCAAAGCGGGCCTGCCGCCCGTATCTGTTTACAGCCCGTTTGACGGCTCTCTGATCGGATCGATCGACACAACGGAGGCATCCGACGTCGACGAACTCATCGCTCGTGCCCGCCGCGGGGCCGAACTCTCGCGCAACCTGTCGCGGCACAAGCGGGCAAGCATCCTCGAAGGTGCTGCACAACTTATCGAGCGTCGCCGCGATGCCTTTGCCGAGACCATTGTGCGCGAAGCCGGAAAGACGATCGTTCAGGCACGCAAGGAAGTCAGTCGTTGCGTCAATACGCTAAAACTCTCTGCCGAGGAAGCAAAGCGCAACGCAGGCGAGATCGTCCCCTTTGATGCATTTGCCGGATCAGAACAAAGGCAAGGTTGGTTCACGCGGGAACCGCTCGGGATCATCACCGCCATCACCCCCTATAACGATCCGCTGAACCTGGTCGCCCATAAGCTTGGTCCGGCGATCGCAGGCGGCAACGCCGTGCTGCTGAAACCGTCGAATTTGACGCCGTTCTCTGCCGTCAATCTCGTCGATGCCCTTTTGGAAGCCGGCCTGCCTGACGATGTCATTACCATTGCTCACGGTGATAGGGAGTTGGTCACGGCTTTGATCTCGTCCCGCGATGTCCGCATGGTGTCGTTTACCGGCGGATTTGCAACTGGCGAAGCCATTAGTCGCGCTGCGGGGCTGAAGAAGCTGGCGATGGAACTAGGCGGCAATGCCCCCGTCATTGTGATGAATGACTGCAACTTCGATAAAGCGATCGAGGGCTGCGTTTCCGGCGCGTTCTGGGCGGCTGGCCAAAACTGCATCGGCGCCCAGCGCATCCTGGTGCAGGCGGCTATCTATGAGCGGTTCCGCGATGCCTTCGTTGCCGGGACCAAAAAACTTAAAGCCGGCGATCCGTTGCGCGACGATACCGACGTCGGTCCGATGATCTCCGCCCATTCAGCCGAGCGGACCGAAGCTGCTGTCAATGACGCGATCGCCGCTGGAGCCACGCTGCTCTGCGGTCATCGTCGCGAAGGTTCTCTGTATCATCCGACGGTGCTTGAAGGCACGCCCCGGACATGCGGGCTATGGAGTGAGGAAGTGTTTGCGCCCGTTGTCATGCTGGCTCCGTTCGAGACCATAGATCAAGCCATTGAGATGGCCAACGACCCCGAATACAGCCTGCATGCGGGCATCTTCACCAACGATCTCAATGTCGCGCTCGACGCAGCAAACAGGATTGAGGCAGGTGGCGTGATGATCAACGATAGCTCCGACTACCGCTTCGATGCGATGCCTTTTGGCGGTTTCAAATACGGCAGCATGGGCCGAGAGGGCGTTCGCTTTGCCTATGAGGACATGACCCAGCCAAAGGTCGTTTGTATCAATCGGGGATGAAAGTCCGGCTGGAACTGATGCTGAGTTTTTCGTGATCCTGGGCTTCGCCGCCTGACCAATCGAGGCAACAATGTCTAATGACACTCGTATCGAACGCGACCCCCTTGGCCCGGTGAGCGTGCCGGCAGATCGATACTATGGCGCCCAGACGGCCAGAGCTCTCGCTAACTTCCCCATCTCGGGCATTCCGATCAAGAGCATGCCGTCCGTCATACAGGCACTCGCCCATGTCAAGATGGCTGCTGCACAAGCGAATTGTGACGAGGGTTTGCTTCCCAGCGAAAAGCGCGACGCGATCGTGCTAGCTTCCCAGGAAGTGCTGGCTGGTAAGCACGACGACGAATTTCTCGTCGACGTATTCCAAGGTGGGGCGGGCACTTCCACCAATATGAACATGAACGAGGTGTTGGCCAATCGTGCGAGCGAACTGCTCGGAGGAGTCAGGGGCGAGGGGCGTTTGGTCCATCCAAATGACGACGTCAACCGATCGCAATCAACAAACGATGCCTACGCGACAGCCGTCCGACTTTCGGTCATTCCGGCTAGCCGCCATCTGCGCGATGCGCTCGCCGATCTCGCCGCGGCCCTTAACTGCAAGGCGAAAGAGTTTGCAGATATCCGCAAGCTCGGGCGAACACAATTGCAGGACGCTGTTCCGATGACGCTTGGACAAGAGTTTGCAGCGTTCGCGACGACGCTTCTGGAAGACTGTGACCGTCTCGACGAGACAGAGCGTCTGTTCTTGGAGGTCAACCTCGGCGGCACAGCAATCGGAACAGGGATTGCAGCCACCCCATCTTACCGACTGCGCGCGACCGAGAACTTATCCCGCAACATGCAATTGCCAGTGGTCGGATCAAAAGACCTGCTGGAGGCAAGTTGGGACATGGGCGCATTTATGCTCCACATGGGGCTTTTGAAGCGCATTGCGGCGAAGCTTTCGAAGATCGCGAATGATTTTCGGCTGCTATCAAGCGGGCCGCGCGGGGGTATCGGTGAGATTGTGCTGCCATCAATTCAACCCGGTTCTTCGTTGATGCCTGGTAAGGTCAACCCGGTTGCAGCAGAAGCACTGAACCAGGTCTGCTTCTATGTGTATGGCATGGATACGACGGTCGGCATGGCTGCCGAAGCAGGGCAGCTTCAGCTGAATGCCATGGAGCCGGTGATCATTTTCAGTATCCACAACGCCATGGAGCTCCTTAGGCAGGCGATCGGGACATTTGCGAGAACATGCGTCGCAGGGGTTCAGGCCAACGCCGCACAGTGCGAAGCCAACTTGAAGAATAGCACGGCGTTCGCAACAGAACTCGTGACCTCGATTGGCTACGAGGCAGCGGCCGAACTCGTAAAAGCACGTTTGGCGATTTGATTCCTCTGCGATGAGTACGTCCGAGTTTCCCCGCCCTCCCAGGGCAATTGGCTGTCGTCGAATCTGCTTCGGCGGCAGCCTCCTTTTCGGATGGCCTGAGGACTTAGGGAGGGCTGGGATTCGCGGAAACCCGCAGGACATTTTTCAAGCCGGTTTGTGGGCACAAGTGAGCAGGAGAATTTCGTGAGCGTCGATTTTGATTATTACCTCGCATTGCGAGCGGCCGCAGAGGAGTGCGCGACATCCAGCGCGAGCAGACGTTCCCTTTTGCCGCGTGAAGTTCGGGAACTGCAACAGCGCAACGTGGACTCGGCCAACACGGAGGAGACCGAGGATCGCAAGCAACTGATTAGGTTAGATCAGTGGCTGCGCCCCCGGTGGGACCGCCTCATCTGTGTGGCACGCGCCGTTTCTTACTGACGGGGGCCTATCAAAAAGTCGCGCATCCCCCATCATAGCGGAGCTGGCAAGACTGTGTTCACAAGGTTCGCCCAGTATCCGATCCCGTAGGGAAGAGCCTCATCGTTGAAGTCGTACGTTGGGTTATGGAGAGAAGCTGTTGAACCGTTGCCAATGAAAATCATAGCACCGGGTCGAGCTTCGAGCATGAACGCGAAGTCTTCCGATCCCATGACGGGCGCAAATTGGTCATCTACACAGATTGGCCCGACCAGATTGCGCGCGGCACTAATGGCCAGATTTGTCTCCTCGGGAGAGTTGACCATGATCGGATCAATCCTCCGGTACTCAAACTCGATCTCCGCGCCATATCCGTTTGCAATCCCTCGCGCCACGGCCGGGATTTGCGTCTCAGCCAAGTCTCGAAGCTCATGCTTCAATGTTCTGACTGTCCCGGACAGGGTCGCGGTCTCGGGTATCACGTTATACGATTCCCCGGCGTGCATCTTAGTGATCGAAACGACCAAAGATTCGAGCGGATTCGTTGATCGTGAAACCAAGGGCTGCAGGCCCACAATGATTTGTCCCGCAAGCACTATCGGATCGATGTTACGATGAGGGCTGGCAGCATGTCCGCCTTGGCCCTTAATCACGATGTCAAACTCATCCAGCGCTGCCATAAAAGGACCGTCGCAAATTGCGAATCTCCCCACATCAAGGCCTGGCGAGTTGTCCATAGCAAAAACGCGAGATATTCCGAACCGATCCATAATGCCTTCTTGAACCATGCGCTGCCCGCCGAGCGCATTTTCCTCAGCGGGCTGGAAGATCAAGGCAACGGTGCCGCCAAAATTTGGGGCTTCGGCGAGAAATTTCGCCGCGCCGAGTAACATTGCCATGTGCCCATCGTGTCCACACGCGTGCATTCTTCCAGGCATTTTGGATGACCACGGTTTCTTCGATCTTTCCTCGATGCGGACAGCATCCATCTCCGCCCGCAAGCCAATCGTCGAGCCGCCACGATGATTTCCTTCAATCAGTGCAACCAAACCGGTCTCCGCGAGGCCGGTCTCAACATGATTGACGCCAAACGATCGTAATGTTCCTTCCAGGTAAGCCGCCGTTGAGTGCAAATCATAATCCAGCTCTGGATGCTGATGAAGGTAGCGTCGCCATTTTGTCGCCTCTTTCACCAAAGGCCTGAAGGTTCTAAGATCGTGCATGGCGCTTTCCTATAGCTTGCTTCACCGCTGAAATCGGACCGGACCATAGTTCCGTTAAACCAAACAGCGCGTCAAATTCAGACTTTCTATACAACAAATCTTGATCCGTTATGGATGACGTTGTGGCCCCTTTAGAGACTGCCTCAAAAAGAAGTGGGTGATTTCAATAGGTTGTGATTCCGTCGGATTTGCAAAGATTCGATGGAGCTCACGATGGCCTGGACTGAAATCACCCGTCGGCACTATGCCCGGCGCGCG
>Ga0228711_1007697_pt1 | contig 15497 bp, 11 predicted proteins | sample MedpolnodulmetaG_2_FD_177996 | JGI IMG/M metagenome (GOLD analysis project Ga0228711, IMG submission 177996) | Root nodule microbial communities from Medicago polymorpha collected in Santa Monica, California, United States - brown nodules | ecosystem: Host-associated > Plants > Roots > Nodule...
CTTAATATATTATTACATGAACTATCTATTCTAAGGACTTTATTAACATTACTATAAATATAATAAAGATTGTCATATATTTATTCAATAATAAAAGTCATGATACATAAGATAAATTCAACATAAACTATTGGCCTCTAGGGCTTACACCAACACTTATGATTTCAATGGTAATATTTATTTCAATTTAAATTCACAGTAGTACATATGTAGTTACGAAAGGGCCATGATTTGACTGGTAGGAGATTTCATCCTGGTGCCTGGTGTATAGAAAGGATAGGGATAAATTGTTTAATTCATGCATAGGTACCTACAAGGATCGAGAGAAAAGTTAGGGTTTATTGCATTTATTACAATTTGAATTTGTGATAGAATATGAAAATATATTTAAATAAGATCGAACTTAAAAAAAGAAATAATGATTTGGTTTTCTGATAGGGTAAAAGGTTTCATTTGTATTTTTTACGAGCAAAGTGTCGATCATCCTATAAGTGTGTGTTTGTTGAGTGAAAATAGAGATTGTTAAGAAGAAACAGCTGAGCCTAAAAAAAATAGGCTTAATTGCATGTTTGATCCCTTATGTTTATTTTAGTTTTCAATTTGGTCTCTTATGTTTTAAAAGTTTCAAGTTGGTCCCTTACGTTTTAAAAGTTTCAAGTTAGTTCAAAACATTACTCACGTTGGAATAAGTTAGTCCTTCCGCGACATAATATTGAGTTTAATAAAACAAAAAAAAATTAAAAAAATGTTTTAAAACTGATTTTTTAAATAAGTTAAGTTCCATCACTCATATTGTCAACACGAATCTTTAAATTTAAGTGACAAAAGAGACTAACTTATTCCAACGTGAGTAACATTTTTTTTCCCCGATAAGGCCAAGAGAAAGGTTGGGTATCCGGGAGAATCTAAAGCATCCCAACTAGGTTGGCACCCAACAGATTCCCCCATCCTCTACCGCCTTTCCAATACGTAAATTTTATTAAAAAAAAGGAAAAAAATTACAAAGAGGGGGGACTAAGCCAATACCCTCGAAAGAAAAAGAAATATATACAGAAAACTAGGAACATAAGTAATTAAGGAAATAAAGTTCGGATCTCATTTCTGTCCCTAGCAAAATCTTCCCCCAAAGATGGAGGCAACAAAGTGAACAACCCCGTGTCATGAAACAACAAATTTCTCCAGAACCACACTGTGTCATGAAACAACAAACACAAGCCGAGGGTCATTGTTGCCGATTCCTCAGATGTTCCAATAATATATTCATTTGAATGGTGGTCGAGAGCGGGTTCTGAGTGAAGTTTTTTGTAAAGTCTGTAAATTCTTTTTTTTCTGTGACTTGGAAACAACCTCTATAAATGGTGTTTCAGTCTCTGCTGCCTTTGCCAACCAAGTCTGCATAAAGTTTAAGTCCTTCTGCAGCACCGGATCAATCTTAGCATTATCCGGGGCCACAATGCTACTGATATCAAGGTGTGTATTTTTTACGGGAGATAAAACAGGCATATAATTCCCCTCGATATTATTTTCAATTATCTCATCGAAAACATTCTTAAGAGGCATACTAAAATTATTCTTTTGGAGTACAGGAATATGAGAGGTTACCATAGGAGTCGGTAAAAACGTGGGCACTGCCTCTGATCTAATAGGAACTTCTTCCTCCTGCGCATCATGTGTTTCTTCTTGGATCGGAATTGCTTCCCCTTGGTTCTGGATTGTTTCAATTTGCAATGAAGTTGTTGCTGTTTCTGTTTCTTTATGGCCGAAAACATGTATATCATGCTGAAGTTCATCATTTCTTTCCCTTTCCTCTTCCACAAGAACCGGTTCTGGAGTAATGGTTTGTGTTGCGCCAAAAGCCAGGAAGGAGTCTATACCTGAAGGGTTGTCAGTCCTTGGAACCCATTTAGCTTTCGTTATCTGTATCTGCTTCTTCCCAAGTGTTATTTGTTCCTTGGCAGCTGATGAGTAAGGTTTTGAACCAACTTGAAACTTTTAAAACGTAAGGGACCAACTTGAAACCTTTAAAACATGAAGGACCAACTTAAAAACTAAAATAAACATAAGGGATCAAACATGCAATTAAGCAAAAATATTTGGAAATTAAAATCAAATTTATTTTTTTGGTGAAATTAAGATGACTCATATTTCAAATGAATAAATTATAAAATAGAAAAGAAAATAGATAAAAGTTGGTTATACCATCTCAAATTCATGTGATTATGGCCCTCTAGAATTTCTTTTTATTTATCTTCTAAATGCACAAATTAAAGTACATATTAGTAGGACCTATTTAATGACTTTTAAGTTTACTACCGTTGAAAGGATTAAGTCCTTAATAGACGTTTTCATTATAAATTTATCAATAAATAATGTGTACACGCGAGACCCATTTAAAGACTCTTTTTAGTTTACTTGTGGATGCTCATAGATTTATTTCTTCAATTGGCATTTTCTTTTATATGAAGAGTTGTTCTTTATATCCTTCAAAAAGAAAAGAAAAATAATTGTTCTTTATATAGTAAAAGTATGGACGAATTGACTTAAGAAAAAACTTGAATTGAATTCCATTAAACATGCAAATGAATAAAGACAATCCATGTATATATTTATTAAATTATTAAAAAGAGATTAATGTTTACACTGATGCATGAACTAAGCCATCTCCAAATACTTTCACCAAAATTACAATGAAGAAAGAGAAGCATGGAACATATTGCTATGACAATGACTAAAAAATTAAAGGCTACTTGCAACATCTTTTAGATAGGTTATCATAAGTAGGTAACTTATCCTGCAAGATTTTCCAAAAAAGCATAGATTAAGAAGAAGAGATTGAATTGTGCCATATCAGCTTAGCCCAAGATATGTTCTAAGCAGGAGTGCAATGAAAAAAATGTGCATCTTTGAAAGAGAGATTGCCATCATGAGAGTTTTACCATGGAAATTGGTCATCATGAGAGTTAAGTATTGACTGGAAGGAAGGGTAAGCCAAGAGGATAACTTGAATCTAAAACACCATGCAAATGATAAGGGATATTGAGAGAATGAATTAGAGGTTCCGCACACCATGGCACACCCAACTAGATAATCAACACTTTAGGGTACTATTTAACATCCTTATCTATTAACGTGTATTATTATAAACTATAACTATGATTTTTGGCAGATAAGTTAGAATTGAAATATGATATGATATAAAATAATTTTCTATAAAATATCGGGTTAAATATAAAAAGGAAGTGTTATCTCACTATTTTCTTTAAAGTGTAATCTCACTAATTGATTAGTTCGTTTGTCTATTTCAATATATATCTTATTATTTATTTAAATATATTTATATGCAACATACATTTAAATGAGCTAACATGTTCTGATCAAGAGCTTCACCAAATGACAAGTTAACATGTTTTGATCAAGATCTTCACCAAATGACGAATTGTCTAGGAGAACTTCAGTTTGATTTTTAGGTGGAACACTTTTTGACTAGCCTTTACTTATCTCTTATCGAATTTCGGATTACTAAGACCCCCTTCCCTTGAGAGCCAAATGTTAACACAAAAAAAAAAAAAAAAAAAAAAAACTAACATGTCACACAAGACTTTTTCAATCAAATAAAAAAGAAACGTATTTATTTGACTTAAAAATAAGTCTATATAAAATAACATGTCTAAGCTATTGCTTGGTTCCATTTTTGAATGAGTCAATTTTATTTTTTTTGAAAACTCGGTATCCGATGTTGGATGAGTCAAAATTAATTTTAAAAGTGTATAATTGATGACATTATTACAAAAAATAAATAAATTGATATGTCATGTTTGGTAGATATGGAACATGATTCATTTTATCTCCAAAATTGATTATAATTTGAAACTAGAAATTATAACTTTTGATTCTAAAATTGATTTTTACACTTAAATTTATGAGTAAATTACACTCCCCTCCCCTCAAAGATGCTTGAATTACACTCCCCTTCCCTCTTATGTTAAAATATACACTCCCCTCTCTTGAAAAGTAAAATTTATACTTCTCTCCCTTATAAGATGCTTGAATTACAACCCCCTCCCGTAATAATTAAATATGCACTACACTTTGATCTATTTTGACACAGACAAATATTTTTATGATATATATTAATTTTGAACCACCATTCAAGAAAAATTAATTGATTTCTTGATAATTTAAATGTCAATGATAATTAAATTTAAATATTTTGCTATTAATTTTATCATTTAGAGTATAAAATTAACTTTTAAATAGTCATGCTTTATTGTCTTTAGTAATTTTTCACATATTTTAATTTTATTTTAGGTTGTTTCATATTTTATAATAGGGTTTAAAACCACATGTTAATTAAATTGTAAATAAAAAATAGCGAAAAAATATGTATTCAATTTTTTATTATATTAAAATAGATCCGCAATACTATTTTTTTTCAACTTGTGTTAGATTATTATTTTTTTTGCTAGATTATTAGAAATAAAAAAATATATTAAGGGAGTAAAGTGTAGATTTTAACATAAGAAGGGAGGGGTATGTAATTCAAGCTTCTCTTAGGGAAAGGGAGTGAAAAGTTTTCTAATATGTTTTGAATAAGAGGGGAGGGGAGTGTATATTTTAATATAAGAGGGGAGGGGAGTGTAATTCAAGCATCTTTGAGCGGAGGGGAGCGTAATTTACTCTAAATTTATTGTTCAACTAACTTTTACATAAACATACCTAAATGTTAATAACTTTAGCTTCAACTCACTTTTAATCATAATCAATTTTTTTTAGAACCAAAAATACACTGATCCTTGAACTTTTTTATCGGAGTAAGTCTTACAAGTTACAAAGTTTAGATCGACTTTTTGTAAGAATAAAGTTTATGGAATATTCAAAAATCTTGTGTTGGTCAAAACACTAAGAGAATTGTTCTTCTCCCATTTAAAATTGGTCGTTCCCGTAAAAAATTCGAACGTGAGTTAACTCACACAAATGTATTTATAACTTATGTTAACTCACATATGTGCATTTTTCAGCGTGACTTAACCCACGTTGATGAAAATGAGAAAAAACAAATAGGAGAAGAGCAATTCTCAAACACTAAAACATGGGCTTTTAGTTTGTTTTGGTAAGAAAGCCCATGAATAAAGCCCAAAAGCCCATAGATTTCTGGTGGCAAACAACAGCGAAAGAATCGTTTGTATCGTTCTTCTTCTTCTTCTTCTTCTCTTCTCTGTTTCATCATTGCTTCTTCTCTTCATTCTTCCTTCGAATCTTCATTCCCAATTTCGTAAGTCTCTTTCCCCTAATCTCGTTCCTCTTTCTTATTCAATTTTCACCTATCACCGTGATTCGGATCTGCGTTTTTTTTTTTGAATTTTTGAATTCTAAGATTTTTTTTTTTGTATGTATTGATTTGCACTATATTATTCATTGATTTTTTAGGTTATGTGATTGATTCATTTCATTGTTTATGTCACCATTTTGATTTTTGTGTATTGTGTGATATAGCATTGTTGAAACTGAAAATTCATAATCTTATGCTTGTGATCATGTGACTGAATTAAATTAAAATCGTTAATTTTATTTATCTATAACAATTATACCTTCAAATAGTTAATGTGTTAGTTATTAATGTATAAATGTTATTTATCGAAGAGGTGCACTTATAATCATGCACGTGATTAGTCCCTAACTTTGTAGGACGCTCTGAAATAGGTCTATGAGATTATAAATATTTTAAAAAGGCCCTTATGTTTAACAACTTACTAGCCATTTAGTCGTAACATACTCTCAGAAGGACTAATATGAGTAAAATTTGATAGAGTCAGAGACCTTTTTTGAGATATTCATAATCTTAGGGAACTGTTTGATAGCGCCCTACAAAGTCAGGGACGAATTTGGTGGGTGAGAAAATGTTTAAAATTTGGGATAAAGTAGCTGAATTATTTTTGAAATTAGATTGGAGCTTATTGGAATTTGAATATGGTTTACATGAAGAATATCGGAAGCTAGTATAATTATAGGATCATTGTAATGAAGTAACAGTTTGAGTTTGATGCATAATAATAGGCCTTGAGTTACAGAAATCATTATGAAGTTTGTTTTTTTATAGTAAAAAAGTTTAGATGAGTTGGAACCTTGCCTGGGGTCTTAACCGAGCTATAGAAAACCTCAAGCTCAGAGTTTTCACAAATGTACTTACATATCACCCACTAACGAGGTCCTCACATTGGCAATAAGATTCAAACTCAGGTTCTTGTGGGGTATGAGTTGAATCCTTACCAACTGGGCCAACCTTTATTGCTATCGTTATAAAGTTTTTAATGATATCGCTTGTAATTTGGGCAGATAAAAGTATTTTTTAGTGGGTTAGGATACTATCAGAGACTTGGTTAATTGGCATCAAGGTTATATCATATTTTACATGTGTCTTGGAGTTTTATTTGTTGGTATGTGTTCTACAGAGAACAAATATAAGCTCTGTCTCTGTGTGCAAACCTTTGTCTATATCATGTCTGTCTCTTGTTTATTCTTGTTGTCAATATGTTACACCAAGACTTGGATTACATGTCCATATGTCTGTTTAATAGACCATCTCATCATAATCTAAAATTTGAAATATGCAAGTGTTTCTTCTGCCAATTTTCGCTTAAGGGTTCAATTTTCATATTTTTTTCATTGCAGAAGCTGCCAATAAATTTTTTTACCATTGCTATTTGCCCTTATTTGATGATTCTGTCCTTACTATTTTTTTAATCAGATGTTGTCCTTACTATTGATTTTATGCTTATATATGGAATTTTATCATTGCTACCTTGTTGGTTTATTCAGTTACTTATCTATAGTTTCTATTTTACGACCGGTGGCTAGTGTGGATTGAAATGGCTGGAGGTGTTTTTCAGCAGTTATTGAGGAGGAAACTCCAATCTCATTCTCCTGTAAGTATTAGATCTTCTTTGGCTCTTTCCATGATAATTTTATTCTTGTGTGAATATTAGGACTATGCTTCTGGTCCTTCCAATTTTGGACTTAAAACAGAGACCCTTAGACTAAGAGTTAGGTATCGGCAAAAATGATTTTATGCTTATCTGGAAGTTGTTATTGCTATGCACTTTACCTTTTTTTTTTTTATTTATATTGCATCTTCGAGCAATATTGTTTTCTATTTCATCCAATTTATCATTTCTTCTCCTTAGGAGTCACATATAGAATAGACTCCTCCATGGGCATAATGTTATTAATGACAAATGTGGATTCATGATGGCAAGCCCAAAATCCGCCATAAAATAAGACGGATGCACTGCACAGCATATGGCGGAAGCATGAAAGCTATAATAAAAATAAAAATCTAATACATGTATCAAAAAGTATACAAAACTTAACAGCCCATGTTCAGAACAATAAACAAGAAACTTCTTGCAAAATTAAATGGTGCTTTGTTCAAAAGTCCATTATGCCATACCACCATGGCTACCATTTGACAAAACTGCTACAAGCCTATATAGCATTATTATGCATTCAAAATACATTAAGAGTGTAAAGTGTGGTACTTTTATTGAACTTGATCTGTAAACTGATAAGAGTATATGTCATACAAAAATAAGGTTAACAGGATGTCCAAGTGTTATAATTTTATAATCAATAGTTATGCTTTACAGAATGGGATGCTCCCTAGGCTATAATGTTCATCCAGGAAGTAGTCCGTATCAAAACACAACACGTAGTCCTAATCCTCTCATCTCCAATTACTTATTCGAGTAATGCTCGCACTCCTTTTGATAAAAAATGGAACAAACACAATAGCAGCATTGAAATTGAAATAGCTAAACATAAATAGAATTTGAGTTTGAAACAAGAACTTGACATGATTCTTTTTCAAATCGTTCAAAACACTCTATTTTGTAGACGTCATCACTTCTTCATGATGGGTTGATGATGCTGGGATCACTACCGATGCTGTGTTTGCAAAAGAGGTAGTACTGTGTCAGGCAGTTAGCTGCCAGTTGAAAGTTGAAACTTCATTGAATATTTTATGGCATGGATCAATGATAATAGTATTCTAAAAATGACCAGTTTCTGAACAGTCTGCTATAATTTATTTATGCTGTGTTTAGACTTCCCCTTAGAATTATTTGCTACATTCGCACATGTTTTACCATTTTTCATCAAAGTTTAACTTGGTGCAGCTTTACTAGAAAGCTTGTCGTTGCAATACTTTTGCAATTTCTTATTGCTAATTATATGTCTAGGACTCCTTGGAATTTGAATTTTTCCAACCCACTATTAAAAAACTAGTTAATTCAAGGTTATATTAGGAGTTTATTTCATCCATATGTTGCAAAAGTTTTTTTACTAGCGGTAATAGTAAAAAAGTGCATCATCATTGTAGCAATTAAGATTTTTATCTCTTACAGGAAAGTATGTTAACAGTTTAGGTGGTGGCTTCCTACGTGGTTCATCACTACTGTAAAATTTCTTGCATTATAGATAGATCAAGTTAAATCCCATGAAAAGTTGTAAAGGAGTTCTCAGTTTAATTTGCCCATATCATAGCTTTAATTACTACCTGATAGAACTCCTGAGGACTTGGCTCCAAGTCCAATTAATGGGAGCTATCTTCTATTACAGGCTTAGGGTTATTGTTTGATACAGGGAAAGACCATTATAAAGATTGTTATGGTGAAAATCATACATTTTCATGTCATAAAACTTCTATGAGTTTAGAACAATTTTCCTTCCATGGAACAATCAAATCGTCTGTTGCTAATGGCTTCTGATATGCTTCCTGCAGAGTCCTTCATCTATGTCATCGATAATCACGAAGAATGATGGTGCTGGTTCTACGAGCAGCAGATCCTTTAGAGCCCTTGCATTAATTGGAGCCGGTGTCTCAGGTCTTTTGGGTTTTGCAACAACAGCATCAGCTGATGAAGCTGAGCATGGCTTGGCTGCTCCAAGCTATCCATGGCCTCACGAGGGAATCCTCAGTTCATATGATCATGCTTCGTAAGTTTGAGCTGAGTTTTCCCTATATTTTCATGTTTTTGGGTTCAGCAATATCATTTCTCAAGCTAGTCACTACATATACTAAAACTAGACTCTTTTCATTTTAAGGTGATTTGCAAATAGTTGTTAGTTGGAATCATTTATATCACTAAATGTCATTTTATCTTAGAAGAACCATGATTTCTTTTTTCTAGACTATAATTTTCTGAAAGGAATTGTCCTAAATTGTGCAATAGAAGTAGTTCCTCTTTATTTTAGGGCCTTTTTCTTGGCCATGATTCATAACACGGTGAATTTGTATTATGTTCTTAACTAAATTTTTATGAGCAGGATTCGCCGTGGTCATCAAGTTTATACGCAAGTCTGTGCTTCCTGCCATTCCATGTCTTTGATATCATACCGTGATTTGGTTGGTGTTGCTTACACAGAAGCGGAGGTAAAGGCAATGGCTGCTGAGATTGAGGTGGTTGATGGCCCAAATGATGAGGGTGAGATGTTTACACGACCCGGTAAACTCAGTGATCGCTTTCCTCAGCCATATTCAAATGAATCAGCTGCTAGATTTGCTAACGGAGGAGCCTATCCTCCAGATCTAAGTCTCATCACCAAAGTAATGTCGGCTGTCTGCTAGTAACTAAGATTTTCTGTTTTATGCATACCAGAAATATTTATAACTTGTATTTTCAGGCTCGTCACAATGGTCAGAACTACGTGTTTGCTCTTCTCACCGGTTATCGTGACCCCCCTGCTGGTGTTTTGGTAAATTCTCCTTACATTATTTTACAGCTAAACTTTTTACTTAAATTATTTGCAAAAGTTGTTATATTTTGGGCGGCTTTGAAAGCATGATCAACAAGTGTCAAATGAAGCTTTTCTTTTTCTAATTTTCTTGTACACTGATAAATTAAAATATACATGCACGGTGAGATGGGGATAAGTATAGGCTAAACTATTAAGAGGGATGTGGAATCGATCGATCTGTTTATCGATATGATTCATAAAGTTTATGCCATTATTTAATTTTAGGTGTTCAGTAACAGTTAGTGCCCCTAAACTAGTGTGACAATACAGTGCTTAACATTTGATATTTGTGTATGGTAATCTTCTAAATTATAATGCAGATTAGAGAAGGACTGCACTATAATCCTTATTTTCCTGGTGGAGCCATTGCCATGCCTAAAATGCTTAATGATGGTGCTGTTGAATATGAAGATGGTACCCCTGCTACCGAAGCTCAGGTACTTTCATGTGTTGCAGAGGATTTCATTTAATAAATCTTTTCATAGTTGATAATAAACATCATTTTTATACTTTTATTTGTTGTTGCAGATGGGGAAAGATGTTGTGTCATTTTTGTCTTGGGCAGCGGAGCCTGAGATGGAAGAGAGAAAACTGGTTTGTTTCCTTTGTTTTCTTCTTCTATCAAATGAAATAAACGTATCTGATTTTCTTACACATTGCTACTACTTGCAGATGGGATTCAAATGGATATTTGTACTTTCATTGGCATTACTTCAAGCTGCGTATTATCGTCGCCTTCGGTGGTCTGTTCTTAAGTCTCGCAAGTTAGTTCTTGATGTTGTCAACTAGCTGCTTTTAAGTTACATTTTTTATTTTTGGAATGAAGACAATTGTTACCAATAACTATGTCAAATCTCATCACGTCAAATTCGTTGAGAGACTAGTCGGAAAGCATGCCCTATTTTTGTTCGAGGTATAGAAATAATAAGGGTGTTACATTTATGTGATATATGTTGCTTCAATTTTGAGTCACTCTGGATAAGTCCATACAGTTGTGTATTTCTTGCATTTACATTTTGACTCACTATGGATCTTTAAGATATAATTTAATTGTAATTGATCCAAATTATTAACATTTCAAAATTTTGATTTTGATCGTAAATTGTCGAATGACACGTTTGGAATCTAATTTCTTGTACGTTTTTCATGATGAAAAAACATTCCAGATATTAGAAGAGGTGTTCCGAAAAGAAGAATATTTTGAATGAAAAGAAAAAGAAAATTAAAAAAAGGAGATTAATAAAGTTTTAATGTATGTTTGATCCACTTTTGCATATATTAAACTTGATTGACATAATTTTTTTTGTTGACAAAATTGACGTAAATTTATTGTATAACTCACTTTTACATAAATATATCTCTAAATATAAATTACTTTAACTCATTTTTAATCCGAATTAGTTTTACAGAATCCATTCAATTAAAATATATTTTTGTCACTCCAGTGGTACGAAACACATGTTTAGTGGTAAATGGTAACGTTATTTCTTAACTATAGAGAGAGTAGCACATGCCAAAGAAAATAAAGAGGACAATACACACCCAAATGGTTATTTATTTATTTCTATGTTCAGCATCATCCAATTTAATCTTTCTTATATTCTTTTCCATTTTTCCATCTTTATGCTCCTTTCTGCTACCTTTAGCCATTTCTCATTTGACTTCTTTCTCATCTCACAAACAACTTAACCTAATTTTGAGTATAAATAGAACCTAAATACCATGATACTATAGTCACATAATAACATATAGATAGAGAGGAAACATTCACAGAGAAAATAATTAGATACAGAGAAAACTCTCACATAGACTCACCATTTCCTTTCTTGCATCACACTCAACAATTTTTGCCACTACCAGTATAGCCACCATAGACTCTTTCTATTCCCTCTCTCTTTTTTTTTTGGTCAAGTGTTTCGTTGATTGTTTTCATGGCATTAGGTTTAGTCCACTCTTTACTATTTGTTATATATATATATATTTTTTTTTGAAAGTATTATAGTTTTTATTATGTACCTTTGCATTACTTATATATATGATTTACATTTGGACGAATTAATTAAATGTTAAACCCAATCTGTTAGATATTCATTTCTAATTTGATCCATTGCTAATCTTGAACTCTATCTTTTATATTCTCATTCCTAACTCCCATTGTTACTTTATTGTGGTTTTGGATTTTTATATTGATTTTAGCTAATGTATTTTTTTGCAGTTTTGGTCTGCACTTCCATTTTGCAGAATGATGTCACCATGAATTATGCTATAAAATTTCAAAACATATATTTTCCAATTAGATTTTCATTTTAATTAATATGTTTCTTAAAATTAGATTTATTGTTTTAATGTGCAAAGAACTATGCTATTTTTTAGTATGAATAGTGGTTCTTTGAAATCCTATATTAATATTTGTAGATTTTCATTATTATGACAATGATATATTGGAATGCTAGACAATTAGTAAGGTTTAAAAATTTGGTCTGTTACATCGACTTATCCTTAAGGTTAAACCCGATTTGTTGGCTTGATTGAAACAAAATGAAAAAAGATTTTGATTGATCAAAAAGTTCAAGGGTGGTGGAGGAAGGATGACTGTCAAGTAAATCCTATTTTCATTCATAATCCTTGAACTTTTTTTGTTAATCAAAATCCTACTTCAATTTATTTCAAGAAAGCCCAACACATCAGGGTTAACACTAAACATACGCCGATGCAAGAAAGTAAATTTTCTAACCTTACTTATCACTCTAATATTCCAATATATTGTGTCTTCGTAATGATGAAAATATAAATGAATATTAAAACTAGAATTTATAAGAATCATTAGGTTAGTAAATAACATTCCTTGCACATGAAAAACAAAAAAATAATATTAGTAATCATAATAAAATTAAAATCTAGTTGGAAAATAGAAAAATGTGGAGAAAGAGATGAAAAATATCAGTGTATACAAATTTTTTATACTACTACAAACAAGATGAAAAAAACCAATTTCACCAAACAACATTAAACAAAGACAACATGGAAGTTGGGCAACAATAAATGTAGAGTTAACAAACATTAATTCTAAACCTTTTAACAAAAACACCAATTCTAAATAGAGAAAAGAGTAGAACAAAACAGAAACATATTAGTCCTTATCCTCTCATCTCCACTTACTACTCTGATATCATAATGCATGTACTCCTTTTGACAACAAATGAAAATAACATAATATATTTCAATATTGTGGTAAATATGACCGGTTTCTGAACAGTCTGTTGAAATTTTTACTGCAATGTTTAGAAATCCCCTTAGCATTATTTTCTACATGCACATGTCTTTACCTGGCTGGAAAATAATAAGAAATTGCATCATAGTAATTAATATTTTTATCTTGCCGGAAAATCTTTGAACCGTTCAGGTGGCTTCTTACGGTTCACACATTCTATAAACTTCTCGCATTATCGCTCGATCAAATTAAATCCCATGTAAAATTGCAAATACAATCCTATGACTCCAAATCATGCTCAATCTCCTCGTCATTTAGGGTATAAAGAATACTTATATGAAAAGGACTTCAATTTTCCCATATCATAGCTTTATTTCTTCCCTAATAGTACTCCTGACCTTAGGACTTGGCTCCAAGAAAAATTAATGGGAGCTATCTAATGTTACAAACTTACATAGCTTAGGGTCATTGTTTGATATAGGGAAAGTCCATTATGAAGACTGTTATGGTGGAAATCATAAATGTTCATGTCATCAAATTTCTCAGAGTTTATAACAATTTTCCTTCCATCAAACAATCTAATTGTCTTTTGCTAATGGATTCTGATATGCTTCCTACAGAATCCTTCATCTATGTCATAGATTATCACAAAGAATGATAGTGTACTGTTGGTTCCACGAGCCCTTGCATTAATTGGAGCTGGTGTCTCAGGGTTTTTGGGTTTTGCAACAACAGCATCAGCTATCAATGGTCTCACAAGCGCATCCTCTGTTCATATATATGATGATGCTTCGTGAGTTTGACCTAAGTTTTCCCTATATTTTTAATTTCTTGATCATGTTTTACTGAGTTTGAGCTAAGATTTCCATGTATTTTCATGTTTTTGGGTTCAAAGATATCATTTCCCAAGTTTGTTAGGAGTCATGCGTTTGCTTCCCATTACTTCACAGGATTGAGGTCTGATGTTTACACTCCTCGATAAACTCAATGATCGCTTTCCTCAGCCGTATGCAACTGAATGATCTGCTAATGGAGGAGCCTATCCTCCAGATCTTAGTCTTATCACCAACATAATTCATAATTTTCTTCTCATTAAGTTGTCATTTCTAGGTGAAACATAAATCAAGACAAAATTTAATGTCTATGTTTGCAAATGAAAGTGTTAGAATTGTTGATTCTGATTCGAGGTTGTTTGGACATGTATTCATATAATTAAGACTAAAGTATTAAAAAATTGAAGATCAAATGAAGCATAAGAGAGTCTAATAGTTAATTTGAAAGAGACTATGGATAAGTATAGGCTAAACTATTATTCCATATGATATGTGATAAATAATTAGCAAGTGTACTAACTTATATCGAAGTAATAAAATTTATAAGATTTGTATCCACATGGACTGTTTCAACTTCTACTCAGTAGTAACATTATTATTAAGGATGTTTGTAAAATGAGGGATGCACTGAGGCAATTGGTTTGATTTGCAAAATAAAATAAAATGGTTACAGAAAAATTGGTTTAAGAAATAATATGGAGAGGCGATTAGGTCATTCGATTCATCTGCTCATCGCTCATTAGCAACCTGTTTCTTAAGTCTACGAATGCTATAAAGTTAACGACAAATTAACAAAATAGCTTAGGTCAATTCCTTGATCTTAAACCCTCTTTTCTAATTATAATTCCCTAATCCCTTAGGTGAACCTATAATCATCAAAGGTTTTAAGTCCGTTAGTTCAATTATCACAACTTAACAACGTTCCATCCCTAGATTGTCAGTTAGATTGAACAGTATAGATATTTCCGAGTTACACGTTAGTGTCAATAGTCATGTAAACTCTTGAATCAATTATATTGGGTCAAAATCATAAAAGCATTAAGAACGATTTATACTGAATAAACTAGAATGACATTCATAAAAATTAAGAGTTACAGGTTACATAAACATGAGCTAGAGCATAATCATCTCTTGACCTAATCACAAAGGATCTAGCTACTCATGGCTAAAACACAAATAACTAATATGAAAGAAGGATTCATTACATGAAATTGGTAACCAGATATGAGTTTTGATGGTCTCCCACCTTCTCTCCAGATCTTCAGCTCCAAAAGTTAGTTTCTTTCTCCAAAATTCCAACCTCTTCCTTCAGAAAACAACTTCCCTTTTATAGGAAAATTCCCAGAAACGCTAAAATCGTACTCCGATGCTGTAAATCGGAGCACAATGGCTTCACTTAATTCAGATCACAACTGGCACGTCTGCACGATTTTGTCCCATCGGAGCACGATTTTTTACGAGACAAAATGTCTCAAAGTTGCAGAAAAATCGTAGCCCGATGCTAAAAATCGGAGCACGATTTCTCCTTTGTTTCAGCATAAAAAATCAGTCTTTTTGCAGCTTCTAACTCATGCACAATCACCTGAACTCAACCAAAATTACATAAAAACTATAACAAAAGTGCTATATGACCTAGTGTCATCACAACCCCAAACTTGCAT
>Ga0228711_1007700_pt1 | contig 15490 bp, 11 predicted proteins | sample MedpolnodulmetaG_2_FD_177996 | JGI IMG/M metagenome (GOLD analysis project Ga0228711, IMG submission 177996) | Root nodule microbial communities from Medicago polymorpha collected in Santa Monica, California, United States - brown nodules | ecosystem: Host-associated > Plants > Roots > Nodule...
CAGTAATTGCTTTTATGGCTGCAATGAATAGTAATTATTACCAAAGAAGACTATGGTCATTCACATTTAAAAGTTTCAAATTCAACTTACCAATTACCTATATAAATACCACTTAGTTGTGAGAATACAACTATTCTATTCTTTTAGCAAAAATAGTTGTTTCATTCAATTGCTAAGATGACAAACATTTTCACCCCCATTTCAGCCGTGACAGGTGGGAAAAAGGATTTGAAGTTGATTGTATGTGTGACCCATATATGACTGATCTGTGATAAGGAAAATCCAGACGATATCATCTTCATGAACATGATATTGGTTAATGAGAAGGTATATTATATAAACTTCATGTATAACCACGAACACTAATTCAAGTTGCCACTACGATTACATATATTCTGGTTTATGTTATGACATGTTATTTTTGTTTAGCGAGGACGGATCCATGCCAATGTTCGCAAATACCTGGTGCCAACGATTCAAAGAATGGTTGAAGAAGGAGGAACATATAAGCTAGAGAATGTCATGGTAGGATTTAACGAGGGGAATTACAAACTCTTGCCACACAAGTACAAACTTAACATGATGAGAAATGCGAGATTTACTAAGGTGAATGCAAGCAATGTGCCTCGGAACGTGTTCGAATTCATGTCTTTCAAAGACATTTTGATCTCTCCGGAAGAGGACGTGGTTGCTGGTATGAAATCCTACCTTTTAGTTATACGAATTTGTTTTTTATTTTTGTTTATGTAAATGATAATGCAATTTTTGTTGTTGTAGATGTCATTGGTCATATAGTCGAGAAAGATAATGTAAGAGAAACCGAGAAGAGAAAATTTGTACTTGAAGCAAATGTTATATCTGGAAGTAACATCGACGAAAAAGTTTTCATACCCAGGTTATCTCTTTCACTGTCTAATGTTAAAATTCCTTTCAAATTTCAAAGAAGACAATTTCCAATATCTGTTTCATTTGCCATGACAATCAACAAGAGTCAAGGGGAATCACTTAAAAATGTTGGAATTTATTTGTCGAGTCCTGTGTTCTCGCATGGTCAATTGTACGTTGCAATTTCCAGAGTCACTTCAAAACAAGGTTTGAAAATACTAATCGTTGATGGAGATGGAGAGAGCACTAATACGACCTCAAATGTTGTTTATCACGATGTCTTTCGTAATGGATCTTGATGGTTAATGTTCAAACCTTTTTGTTTTGTATGCTACCATTTGATTTTGTTGGTATTGTTGTCTTATAAGGGAACATATTTTTAAATTGTTATAAAACTTCTATTAGCTATATATGTTTACATTTTTGCGAGTGATACGATTAACTTCTACGTGGTATGACCCGTGCGGTAGCACGGGTCAAGAGTCTAGTTCAATAAAATTTGAAATTTGAATTCGAAATTCATCTTTTCCCTCCCAAATATTCGAATTACGCATCTGCCCATTCATCTATAAATTTAGATATCTAATTTCTGTATCTCTCATTTGTTAACCCACCGTCATTTGTTGTTCATCATTCATCTTACCAATTCAATACTCGGATTTTTGTATCTCTCATTTTCATCATGGCTAATCGTAATATGGAGTCATTGCTTTCATATCATTGCTTGACCGGTATTCGTTTGTTTTATTTTTTCCATTTTATTATCTTTTCGTGTTTTAATTTGTTCTAATGTTGCTAACATGTAGGGTTGGAAATGAGTCGAGCTGAGTCGAACTTAGTTCAGCTCTGCTTGACTCGATAAAAATTAGACCGGCTCGAAACTCGACTCGAGTTCGTAATAAACTTTCTTTTCAGCTCGAACTATGCTCGATTCAAACTCGCGAACAACTCAGTTTGACTTGGTAGGTTCACCTTGATAGCTCGAATCAAATGAACAAATAGAAAAAAAATACTATTGTATCAATAGCTCCAAAACCTCTCATCATTTGTCTAACAATCATATAAATGGGTAATATATGCAACACTGTAGTTACATCATACAAAAACTCATTCCCATTGTATATGATCGCACGCTTCACTATACTATTTTATAGCTGACTTCTCTCCTTACTGTACACTAATCTTTCGACGTGGTTCTTATTTTTCCTGTTCGTTTGCATGTATGTTGAAAGTCATTAACATTTTTAGTGTGGGACTACTATCTTTTTTCTGGAGGAATGTGGGCCTACTCGTTTCTTATCTCATCCTAACGTTACATACACAATAATTTTTGTTGAATCTTTTTATTTTAGTAAAGGTTTTGCTTATTTGTTGATATTAATAACCAGCCTAATTGATTTAGTAGTTTAGTTCGAAATTTTACCATGTGATTTGATATATTTTTATTTGTATCGAGCTAACTCATGAATCAAACGAGTTAAACTATACAAAGTTCAAGTTCAACTTATTTATTTAACGAGCATAATTTTAAACTCAAATTCGACTCATTTGATTCATAAATAGAATTCAACGAGTTAATTATCGAATCGAGTCTCGAACTATTCTCGGGTTGGTTCGGTTCATTATCAACCCTACTAACATGCAACCTTATAAGTTTTTATGCATTATCACCTCTAGATCCGCGTCCGGTAACTGATTTGGACAAGTTGATATAAAAATTAAGGATCAAATATAGAACACACTACATGGAGTTTGATGCAGACCATGTGAGATAATATGTTTTGTATTTTTAATTATCCATCCATAATGATGCACACATTTGTATATCTCTTTTCAAATTCTTTTTTGACAAAAAATTTGTTTGAGTTCAAGGTGTTGTAATACTATCAAACATGTTTTCTAGAGATTTTGGTGATCAAATCAGTTTTTATAAAACATTGGTCGATCCAAACAACAATGAATTCCAAGTGTTAGTTGAGAGGTTCAATGGTAGCAAATTTTTAACAAAAGGATGGCAAGTTCTTCTTGATTTTTATGCTATATGTTTTGGTGCTTGGGTCATGATGCCTTTGTGGGATTGGGTTGATTTGGGATTAATCTTAAGGATAGGGTTGGCCGAACGATCAATCATCCTAAATTTAATACTCCTATGAAATTTGTTGCCGAAAAAACTGATGTTGACTATGTGCTTAATCGTATTCCACCGCCATATCAACACGGTGACATTAATTTTCAATTTTCCTATGAGAAAAATTGTCTCACTAAGATATTACTTATGGATTTTTTGTGAGCTGTTTAATTCTTATAGACATATTAGAAAAAAATCACATATATGCCCAATTTTTATTGAACTGTTTTTATTTTACGTGTAGATGCTTGCATATCCTGTGTTTTGCAAGTTGACAGTGGACAACAAACTATTTCTTTGGTTATGGATGGTGATTGCGGAGGCACATGAGATTGCATCCTAATTTTTGGATCACTTCCATATGAGCATTTTAAGCGATTTTTTAACAAAAGGATGGCAAACTGTTCTTGATTTTTATGGTAGTTGTTTCGGTGCTTGGGGTACAATGGCTATTGTGACATTGGGTAAATTTAGGATTAATCTTAAGGATAGGGTTAGTCGAAGGATTAGTTATCCTGAATTTAATACTCCTATAGAATTCGTTGTTGAAATAGTTTGTGTTGTTGATTATGTACTTAATTGTATTCCACCGCCATATCAACATGGTGACGTTAATTTTATATTTTCCTACGAGATTTAGCTGCTTGGGTTACAATTTTGTTCGTTGTTTTGCTTTATTAGTTTATCGTTACGTTAAGACTTATGTCAGTTTTTGACAATGTGTTCGAATAATTTTATTGCATTATCGTATTTTATTTTTTTAGAAATGCACAACATTGAGTCACGTTGCGACCTACCATTGTTGGGCGATGAAGAAACCGCTAGGAAATTGTTTGTTCAGATGCGGGTGTGGCCCATGTCAATTTTACCGGGTCCCACATTGGACGTCATATGTACTTCTTGTGAGTACGAATATTACTAGTTACTACCCATCCTTCAATTGTTCAAGCGAAAGGTAACAGTGTTTCCTTTTATGTGAAAGTGATCACTTCTCATCTGGCTTAATCCCCCTTTTATGCAGGTTGATCCTCTCTTCAAGGCAAGAACCGTCTGGAGGTTACCTCGCCGCGTCTCCTCCTATCTCCCTGCGTCAAAATTGTGACCCTAAATTGTCTGACCGAGGTATTTAAACTTTTCCGCTCCTTGTCTCATCCTCACCCATGTGATGAGTGCATGGTCAACTTTGGTCATCTCGGAATGTAGGACAACATAGCTTATAAGTATGCGTATGATACGAGCTCGACCTATTACGATAGGGGGATACTAAACTATATTTCTTATGATGGTCCAAAAACTATCCTTGGGATAAATTTGATCTCCGTTTCTTATTGTTCTAATATCAAATTTTTAGCGTTGAGCTAACAATTCATGAATAATAAGAAAAAACAACTAACTAAAAACATGTTATAAATATTAATTTACCTCATTTGATTTTCTTGATTTAATCCAAAATATAATTATTTTTCCGAACTACTATTTCCTTTCATTTAATTTTTTTCATGGGAATATATTTTGTTGAAAGGTATTTTGATAATGATAGTATTGAATACGGTCAAATTAATTAATTTTTTTCTTTTTGTCCACAAAATATACATCCTTTTATGTTAATATTGTAAAAAAGAAAAACAAAAAGAAATATCAATTAAGAAAAGATCTGTCAATTATGTCATATATTTCTCGCTCTACCCCATCCCATAATATTATTTAACACATTTGTTTATCCCACATATTACAAAAAGACAATATATAATAAAAAGATATTAATCCAAATGTCCCGTAATAATTATTGTATGTGCGAAAATTGTCTCAAATATGTTTTTTTGTTGTTGTCAAGTAACCTAATTTTTTATAAATTCACCTCTTAAGGTAAATAAGTGGGATGTTCAGGATTCAAACTCTGACCCTGCAAATTTTAAGCACCGTGTCTACCAACTAAGTTGTGTTTGGTTTCTAATACATCTTTAATATTATTTTTTGACAAAATTAAACTATTTGTACCTTAGTTCCTATAAGAAAGTATTAGTACTTATAGTGACACTAATATTAATGTATTTATCTCCTTGAATTCGCTCCCATTTCAGTCATATTCTTACCACTAAACGAAAACTTACTACAAATACGGTTAACATGATATGTTTTAATTATATACACTACAAACATGATAGTCGAGCTTGTACTTTGATACTATTTATATATTATCTTGATTTAAAATTAGTTTACTAGTCCCGTGAGCATAGCTCAGTTGATAGGACAATGCATTATTATATGCAGGGGTCGGGGTTCAAACCTCGAACACCCCACTTATTCACCTTATAATGTGAATTCTAGCCACTAGGCTACCTGACCAAAAAAAATAAATTAGTTTACCAATTTAAACCAAATAACTAAAACTATAAGATTTTTATAATACCACTAATTTACTCTTACAAAATCGACTTTTTTTAAATTACACACTCTTACAAAATCAACTTGTACCGTGAATGGTGCACTCTATATAAACTCCAATAAAACTTAATTTTTGTTCTACGTGGGAATTTAATTCTTTGTGATACATATAAAAACTCCAAATAATTATTTATCCGTTAGGAGGTCATTGTTATCGTTTTAATGTGTATGCGTGTGAATGCGTCACTCTATATCCATAAAAGCAATCTTTCTTCATCCCCAGAAAATATCAATTTCTCATTTCTCTCTCCTAATACACATCTTCACTCTGCCTCTCTTGCATTCTCTCTTCATCACAAATGGCGAAAGATGCATCTTCCCCTTCAAAATCTTCAAAGACAATCTCATTGAAAACAGCTGATGGCGACGTGTTTGAGATAGAAGCTGCAATAGCAAAGCCGATGAAAACTGTACAGGCTTTCATCGAAGAAGTGAATACTGCCATAATTCCTTTGCCGAATGTGGCAAGCAAGGATCTTGCTATGATTGCTGAGTATTGTAAGAAGGATATCTCTAGAGAGATTGCAAAGGATTTTGAAGCTGGGTTTGTGAAATAAATCAACAACGAAGAGATGAAGGTCCTCTTGCTTGCAGCATATTACCTGGACGTGGATAGGCTTTATAAATTTCTATGCAAGACCATCGCAAGTAGAATCGAGAACAAGAGCATAGCGTAATTACTTTGGGATAAAAAATGATTTCACCGCGGAGGAAGAAGCTAGACTTCGAGAAGAGCTTGCCCGGGATTTTAGTGGAGACATCAAAGATGAGGATTAAATCAATAATAATTATGATGTATTGGATTTTGAATAAGGACTAGGAAGTATCCAATGTTATATTTGAATTTATTAGTTAAATATAAAATCTATCCCGTGATAGCATACAATTTATGTTTAATTTTGCTATAGCTGCTTTGATGGAGATCGATCAATTTTTTATTATGTGTTTTAATTTTGATAAAAAGGAATTTAAGAAATCAAACATACTTCTGAATGATTATGTAGTAATAGTAGTATAATACAAGTGATAGATATTATGTAGTATAATTTTTAGTATTCTCTAAGTTTTTGATTGATTATTTACTTTGAATCTTTCAATTTTGTTTTTCATAATTTTATTGATCCCAAATATTAGTGTTCCACATTTTTAAGATTAATTGTGTTCGATGATTTCCAGTGACGATTCTTTCTTCTGATTTTTTCCTTCATTCAATCAAGTGATTTCGTCTTGCGAGTATCATCATTTTGTCTGGATTATTATTTAATGTTCTGATTTCGTTCTTCTTCTCTTTTGAAGGCTCGATTTACTTTTAGATCACAATATTTCAATTTTATTTTACCATTTTCTTTTAGTTTCAACATCGTTGTCCTTCTTCCATTCCCTCATTTATATATCTCTTTTCAAATTCTTTTTTGACAAAAAATTTGTTTGTGGTCAGGGTGTTGTAATACTATCAAACATGTTTTCTAGAGATTTTGGTGATCAAATCAGTTTTTATACAACATTGGTCGATCCAAACAACAATGAATTCCAAGTGTTAGTTGAGAGGTTCAATGGTAGCAAATTTTTAACAAAAGGTTGGCAAGCTCTTCTTGATTTTTATGCTAATTGTTTTGGTGCTTGGGTTACGATGCCTCTGTGGGATTGGGTCGATTTGGGATTAATCTTAAGGATAGGGTTGGCCGAACGATCAGTTATCCTAAATTTAATACTCCTATGAAATTTGTTGCCGAAAAAACTGATGTTGACTATGTGCTTAATCGTATTCCACCGCCATATCAACATGGTGAAGTTAATTTTCAATTTTCCTATGAGAAAAATTGTCTCACTATGATATTGCTTCTGGATTTGTTATGAGTTGTTTAATTCTTATAGATATATCAGAGAAAAATCACATATATGCCCAATTTTTATTGAACTGTTTTTATTTTGCGTGTAGATGCTTGCATATCCTGGGTTATGCAAGTCGACAGTGTCAGCGAACTATTTCTTTGGTTATGGTTGGTGATTGCGAAAGCACATGGGATTGCATCCTAATATTTGGATCACTTCCATACGAGCACTATAAGCGATTTTTTAACAAAAGGATGGAAAACTGTTCTTGATTTTTATGGTATTTGTTTAGCTGCTTGGGTCACAATGGCTATTGTGGCATTGGGTCAATTTGCGATTAATCTTAAGGATATAGTTATTCGACCGATTAGTTATCCTAAATTTAATAATCCTATGAAATTCGTTGTTGAAATAGTTGATGTTGTTGATTATGTGCTTAATCGTATTCCAGCGCCAATATCAACATGGTGACGTTAAATTTTCAATTTTCTTATGAGAAAAAAATTGTCTCACTGTGATATTACTTCTAGATTTTTGGTGAGTTGTTTACTTCTTATAGATATATCAGGAAAAAAATCACATATATGTCCAATTTTTATTGAACTGTGTGTGTGTGTGTGTGTGTGTGTGTGTGTGTGTGTGTGTGTGTGTGTGGATGCTTGCATATCCTGGGTTTTGCGAGTTGACATTGGACTACAAACTACTTCTTTGGTTATGATTGGTGATTGTGAAAGCACATGAGATTGTATTCTAATTTTTGAATCATTTCCATACAAGCACTTTAAAATTGGAGGACAGTGCACATAATTCATGAGGGCACGAAATTCATAGTTGGTGTTCTAATGACATGGATAAGTGAGACTTTGTATTTTAGTGTCAAACATACATAGGTTTTTTTAGGTTACAATTTTGTTTGTTGTTTTGCTTTATTAGTTTTTCGTTACGTTAAGACTTATGTCAGTTTTTGACAATGTATTCGAATAATTTTATTGCATTATCGTATTTTGTTTTTTTAGAAATGCACAACATTGAGTCACGTTGCGACCTACCATTGTTGGTCGATGAAGAAATCGCTAGGAAACTGTTTGTTCAGATAAGGGTGTGACCCATGTCAATTTTACCGGGTCCCACATTGGACACCATATGTACTTTTTGTGAGTACGAATATTACTACCCATCCTTCAATTGTTCAAGCGAAGGGTAATGGTGTTTCTTTTTCTGTGAAAGTGATCACTTGTCATATGGAACAATCCCCCTTTTATGCAGGTTGAGCCTCTCTTCAAGCCAAGAACCGTCCAGAGGTTATCTCACCACGTCTCCTCCTATCTCCCTCTGTCGAAATTTTGACCCTAAATCATCTGACCGAGGTATTTAAACTTTTTCACTCCTTGTCTAATCGTCACCCATGTGTTGAGTGCATGGTCAACTTTGGTCGTCTCGGAATTTAGGACCAAGTAGCTTATAAGTATGCATATGATACGAGCTCGACCTATTACGATAGGGGGATACTAAACTATATTTCTTATGATGGTCAAAAACTATCATGGAGATAAATCTGATCTCCGTTTCTTATTGTTCTAATATCAGATTTTTTACGTTGAGCTAACAATTAATGAATAATAAGCAAAAGCAAATAACTAAACACATGTTATAAATATTAATTTACCTTATTTAATTTTCTTGATTTAATAAAAAATATAATTTTTTCGGAACTACTATTTCCTTTCATTTAATTTTTTTATGAGAATATATTTTGTTGAAAGGTATTTTGATAATGATAGTATTGAATATGGTCAAATTAATTAAATTTTTCCTTTTGACCACAAAATATATATCCTTTTATGTTAATATTGTAAAAAGAAAAACTAAAAGAAATATCAATTAAGAAAAGATCACTCAATTATCTCATATATTACTTGCTCTCTCCGATCCCAAAATAATTCACACATTTGTTTATCCCACAGATTACAAAAAAGACAATATATAATAAAAAGAGATTAATCCGTATGTCCCAAAACAAGAAGAGTTAAATGAAGAGCGTGTTGTCCAACACGCAATGTTTCCCCTCATCCTGCGCATATTGCAAACCAAGATGACTCGAGTGCAACTGCCTTGGAACCTCCTGTTAACAATTTACATGTTGGTGGGGAGGTCTCGGCATTGGTGCAGCATGTTGTGCCTGATGGTGCAACCATGGATGACGTGAACAACTCCTTGATTGTGCGGGAGGAGGGTATGCAACATAGTAATCCTCGCATTCAGCAAGACCTTGATCTCTGGCAGAGATTAAAGATTATGATCAGCGTGCAGCAGACAATCCGTTTGTCCCCGTATTATCCAAAAAGCAAAAACAAATGTTGAAAAAACATCAGTTTGATGGAAAGGCGCCTTACCGGACCCGCTCCACGGGGGCAGCTTCACCTCCTGCCTATATTTTCTTCTGGAATGTACGAGGTGATCTCATCCCATATTTACCGAGAGTGTAACGTTTGTGCTGATAGGTTGGCTAATACGAGGCACGCGGTTCATGGGGCGGTTTGGCTATCTGCTTTACCGTCTGAGTTGGTTCTGATTTCTTTCGGAACAGATGTGGTCTTCCAAACTACAGATTTCCGTAATCTGTGGTCGCTTTTATTTTATTTTGCTGTTTTTCTTTTCGAGGGTTTTGACCTAGTCCACCCTCTTTGTATATATTTTCCCCCCTTTTTTTAATAAAATTTGAGATTGGCGGCATAGGATGGAGGTTCCCCGGGGTGCCAACCTAGTTGGGATATCAGTGGTTCCTCTTGATGCCTGTTCTCTCTCCCGGTTTATCCATAAAAATATGTCCCATAATAATTGTTGTATGTGCGAAAATTGTCTCAAATATGTTTTTTTTTGTCAAGTAAACTAATTTCTATAAATTCACCTCTTAAGGTAAATACGTGGGGTGTCCGGGATTCGAACTCCGGCCCTTGCATATATTAAGCAACGTCTCTACCAACTGAGTTGTGTTTAGTTTCTAATACAACTTTAATATTATTTTTTGACAAAATTAAACAATTCATACCTTAGTTCCTATAAGAAAGTATTAGTACTTAAAATGACACTAATATTATTGTATTTATCTCCTTGTATTGGCTCCCATTACGATCATATTCTTACGGTTACCATGATAGGTTTTAATTATATAAACTACAAACATGATAGTCGAGCTTGTACTTTGATACTATTTATATATTAGCTTGATTTAAAATTAATTTACCAATTTAAACCAAATAACTAAAACTATAAGATTTTTATAATGCCACTAATTTACAGTAGCAAAATCGACTTGTAACGTGAACGGTGCACTCTATATAAACTCCAATAAAACTTTATTTTTGTTCTAGTAGGAATTTAGTTCTTTGCGATACATATAGAAAAAACTCCAATTAATTATTTATCTGTGAGGAGGTCATTGTTATCGTTTTAATGTGTATACGTGTAGTCGCGTCACTCTATATCTATAAAAACAATCTTTCTTCATCCCCAATCAGAAAATATCAATTTCTCATTTCTCTCTCCTAATACTCATTTTCACTCTGCCTCTCATCCATTCTCTCTCCATCACAAATGGAGAAAGATGCATCTCATTGAAAAAAGCTGATGGCAACGTGTTTGAGATAGAAGCTACAATAGCAAAGCCGATGAAAAGCGTATAGGCTTTCATTGAAGAAGTGAATACTGCTGTAATTCCTTTGCCAAATGTGGAAAGCAAGGATATTTCTATGATTGTTGAGTATTGTAAGAAGGAAATCACTGGAGAGATTACAGAGGATTTTGAAGCTAGGTTTGTGAAAGAAATCGACAACGAAGAGTTGAAGGTCCTCTTGCTTGCAGCATATTACCTGGACATGGATAGGCTTTATAAATTTCTATGCATGACCATCGTAAGTATAATCGAGAACAAGAGCATAGAGTATGTGCGCAATTACTTTGGGACAAAAAATGATTTCACGCCCGAGGAAGAAGCTAGACTCCGTGAAGAGCTTACCTGGGCTATTAGTGGAGACAACGAAGATGAAAATTAAATCAATAATAATTATGATGTATTAGATTATGAAGAAGGGACTTCTACGAAGAAGTCGGACAATTGACTTCTTCGGTGCAGTCGTTTAATTCAGCCAATCAGATTTCAAGTGATGACACATCAGATATAGGACAAATTTTAATATGGACCGCTTGCTCCATATGTTCCACCATGGACATGTTTATTTCATGATCTTAACGGTTAGATTTATTTGGTCTCTATGTTATTGTAGTACACCGTCTACACATGATTTTTCTTCTAGTAGCAATTCTCTCTCCTCTTTATTTCCCTTTCTTTATTTATCCATATTCTCTCTCTTCAAGATTTTTATTAAATCAACATATTCATCTTTCCTTCATCTTCTTCATCATATCTTTATCAACTTATTCATCATCTTCATGAGAGAAAAAAAACCTAAAAAATTAAAAAAAATGAAATTACATAATTAAAAAAAAACATTACAGTTAAATACATTTCCATAAAAACACTTCCAATTTCACCCAAACACACACAAAATCTTCTTATTCCTTTGCAAATTCATTTTCTCCAATTTTGAGTATCTTTTGTTGAATTCAAATTATTTGTTTTTATTTTGAGTGTTTAAAGTTACAGAAAATTGTTTGAAATTAAAAGGAAATGTTATTATGCTCATGATTATGTGTTCGAATTGAGTTTTCGGTGAAAAAATGAGTTAAAAGGTAAGGTTTTTATTTTTTTTGGGTCGCATGGGTTCAACCAGGTCATAACGACCCGTCTGGAGGTAGAAGATGAAGTTTCAAAAATAATAATAATAATAATAATTTGGCCAAACACAGAAATCGAACCCCCGACCTCCAAAAATCATAAAATCAAGCTTAACCAACACAACATCAAATACATTCACAAAATCTTAGCATTATAATTCTACTTAACCACTGTGCAAATTTCAAAAAGTAATAAATTATTATATAATTATCATTAATTTTATGATAAAATTAACAAATCTTAGGATTTTAATTTGCTGACCTATTCTCACTCATTTTTTGAGTGTATTGAAATTAATAAGTTTTTTATTTAATAAATTACTAAATTTTAAATAAAAAATTGTGGAACATATCGTTATCTTTCTACTCTTTTATTAAAAGAAATTTTTATATCTCTACTTTTTTTTTTACAAACTTTAATCTCTCTACTTTAAACTTTAATGCAAATAATTGACTCACACAAATCCATATTAAAACCCTTAATTTGGTGATTTAGTGAATTTTAATGAGGTTAATTAGGGAATTTTAGTGGTAATCACATTTCTTATTATAGTAGTAGGTTTTTAATTATCCTTAATAACATTCATAATCTTACTAATTTCATGGGCTTAATTGTAAATTTTTAATTAACTTTTAATCTCATCGTTAGTCTCTAGGCTTCTTACTAATATTGGTAATAGGAATTATTAATGAACTTTTTTTTTGAAACAAGGTGTCCAATCTCTTCTCATTGGTATGGAGAATATATGTTCCTATCAATCAATAACTATTAATTTCATCAAGTAGATTTAGATAGATTGCTCTAGTCAGTGATACTAATTTTCAAACTCACAAGCTAATCACGATATTTGTCTCTTTTTTTCTACTCTCTAAGGTCGATATTTGTTTCTATTATCAGCGGTTTAAAATTTAATGAATAGGATGAGTGTTTTGTAATAATTTGGTTCACGTACATCTTTATTTTTCCTTTACTTAATCCTTAAATTAATAAGTCTATTAACAAATGACTTATCAACTTCCTCAAAAAAAAAATGACTTGTTAACTTAATTAATAAAAATATTACTAATGATCACATTCTTAAAAAGTGAATGACTATTTGACAAAAAATATTACTAATGATCACATTTAAAAAAAAAATTTAAGTTTTAAGATTTTATCATATCGATATATAAAATTTACAACAAGTGCAGCTCAAATATTTAACGGTGATTTTCATATAAAACAAAAAATATTTAATAAAAACACTTATTAATGTTGATATTTTGAAATAGTCATGAGTTTTTAAAATTTTAGTATGTTGTTTGATTAATAAACCCTAAACAATATATTAGGTGGACTAGTATTGTAGGTGATCCATCGCAGACCTTATTAATTTTTTAATTTCAACCCTTTGATCTTTTTTTTTTGAAAAAGTGACGGCTAAATTATGGAAGTCTATTCCAACATCCATTTTTTTTAACATTTCTTCATCTTCTCTCGTCCTCATCTTCATCATTTTCTTCAAAAGTTCATCAAACACATGAGAAAATAAATAACAAAAAACCCATAAAAACATTTTTTTTCCTTTATTAGTATTAATGGGCACATTTATCAGCATTTTTTCTTAATGGGCGAAATTGAACCCGACGATTTAGACCAATTTTGAACGTCGAAAATGATGATTATAGAAATTGAACTCGACGATTTTGAGTAATTATCTACAATTAAATGTAACCTTGATGGGATTCAGTATTGGAAAAAAGGAAAAAGAAAAAAAAAACAAACTTTATATTGCTTCTACTACCATAATGCATAAAAACTTTGATGGTTTAGTGTCGACTACGACAATGAATGATGATAGGTGGAATACATAAATAACTTTGGTACACAAAAACTGTATTGGAAAACGATTATTATCCACTACTATAATTAATGAGTTAGATATGGAAGAAATAACCAATGTTAAACACTTTTAATGCTAGTTATGAGTATGATTTCAATGCACACCGTTTCCATAATTAGTAATAGACATTATTTAAATAAAAAATAGTAACATATATATAAGTGTAAATAATGTCATTTTCATCAAAATAGTGTTAAATGTAAGGTATTTTATATTCATTTAAAAATGTTGGGTGTTTCTTATTTATCTACCATTTTTTTAGTTCAATAAACGCTAGCAACACACATTTTAACACACTTTCCAACACACTTTTTTTGGTTGGTTAAAATTCATATGGGTCCCATATAAATTTGGTGGGTCCCATGTAAATTTTAACCAATCAAAGAAAGTGTGTTGCTAGCATTTCTCTTTGTGACATTTTATAAATGTAATTTTCTTAAAAAAATGTCGAGTCACCCGATTTAATCCAATTTAACACAAATATTTTTTTTAATAGAGACCGAGTTACATAACCGAGTCATCCGATTTAATAAAAAAAGATTTAATAAGAACACTTATTAATGTTGATATTTTGAAAAAGTCATGAGTTTTCAAAATTAGAAACCTAGTCAACACGGAAGGACATTGCTCCGACGATCAAAACGGACCCAACTGACTAACGCTATCAAATATAATTAATCAGACTGTTGAATATGACCTTATTGGAATAAGAACGAAGCATGAACTAGAACTTTGGAAATCAGAATCTTCGATGTAAGTCGATCTGACAAACTATCACATTAGAAACCAAGTCAACATGGAAGGACATTGCTCTGACGATCAAAATGTACCCAACCGACTAACGATATCAAATATAATCAATCAAAAATCAGAATCTTCTGTGTAAGTCAGATCTTACAAACTATCACATTAGAAACCTAGTCAACAGGGAAGGACATTCCTGCGACGATTAGATCGAACCCAGCCGACTAACGAAATCAAATATAATCAATCAGACCGTTGAATATGACCTTAATAGAGTAAGAAGGAAGTAGAAACTGGAATTTATCAGATCGGAATCTGATTGGTAAGTCAATCTGACAAACTATCCCTTCAGAAACCTAGTCAACTGCGAAGTACGCTTGTCCGACGACTGAAAAGAGTCTAGGTGACAAACCTGACAAACTATCCCTTCAGAATCATAGTCAACTGGAAAGTACGCTTGTCCGACGACTGAAAAGAGTCTAGGTGACAAACGGTAACAAATTTAATCAATCATATCGTTGAATATAACTTTAATAGAGTAAGAAGGAAGTAGAAACTGTAATTTTTCAGATCAGAATCTGATTGGTAAGTCGTTCTGACAAACCATCCCTTCAGAAACCTTGTCAACATTAATGACATCAGAACCGTTAGTCGGCGATCAAGATAGGTTTCTGAATTGTTTTTAATTGGTGTAGTTCTTATAAATATGAATGAACGAAAATATTATTTTAGCAAGTTGTTTGATCAATAAAACTAATTTAAACATACATAATTAACT
>Ga0228711_1007704_pt1 | contig 15482 bp, 6 predicted proteins | sample MedpolnodulmetaG_2_FD_177996 | JGI IMG/M metagenome (GOLD analysis project Ga0228711, IMG submission 177996) | Root nodule microbial communities from Medicago polymorpha collected in Santa Monica, California, United States - brown nodules | ecosystem: Host-associated > Plants > Roots > Nodule...
CTTTAAATGGAATTTAATTAAATTTTTTAATCAATAATTTAAATATTATAAAAAAACTGACACCAAAATTATGTATGAAGTTTTAAGATTATATACTAAATGAGTTTCTTTTGTACGAATGCCTTTAAATCTCGTGATGCATACACCGTTGTCTCTTTTTCGCACATTTCATTATAAAATATGCAGATTTATAGTCTTTGAAATGAAAACTGAAGTAGCAAATTTGCTAGTGAGTTGTGAACTAGCTATTTGACTCCATGCTACACGTTTGCTGAAAAAAAAAGATCCACAGCGACATCACGTTGATATAAAGATTCACATAGATCCAATCAATAAAATGGACATACCACAACATAAATGAAGGGAGTACTATCACATTACATATGAAACAGGTTGTAAAAAAAAAAAAGCTGCTTCCAAAAATTGAGACCTGATTCTAAAATGTTTCGACCAAAATTATGCGAGGCAATTTTCACATAAACAACCAATAAGATCCCTAAGCCAGCCATCAAAATCAGAGTATTTTCATCAATATAATCACAACTACATCGAGGAAAAGTTCAACAAGTCAATCTCTTTCCACTTAGAATACATTAAATACTATATTATTGTATTAAAAGAAACCAACTACATGCGCTAGTTTTTCCATTTGCTTGTGGGTTTTAAATTTGAGGAAGGAAATTAGGCATGATTGAACCTTTAGGTTCTATCATGCTAAAAAGAGGAAATTAAGGACATGTTAAACATATAAAACATTTTATAGTCGTTAAGGTTTTTTATTTGTTCAACATGTCCTTTAAACGTTACAATATCCATAATTTCCTTCTTCATCAAATTAAAAACCCATAAGCAAAAACAACTAGCGTATGCCATATTATAGTTCTGCAGTTGTGGGTTGATTTCATGAACCAAAGGTCCAAGTCTTTCCGCGCGAATCAAAACTATTTTATTACTTTCTCTCAACTGAAGCGTATTAAACTAAGCAAGTCATAGATAAACACTAAAGAACACCATGATCTGAACAACTGACCCACATCACAAATAATGTATAGATAATTTTGTAGATAGATAGATTATCAACAAACGTAGACCAAGAATCAGGAGGGGGAAATCACCTCAACACATTCTCAAATTATAAACTTATAACTGCATTAACATTAAAAAGTACAGCTTAACCAAAATATTCCAAGTCGTAAACAAATCTTCTGCAACTCATATCAAACAAGAAAATGTTTCTCAGCTACCAAAAAGACTAATCCAGATGTTACTTTTGGGAAAGGGAAGGTAAATATAAATTGAAGGGATATCAAATGATCAAAAACCACTAGCTTATTCCCAGCCAGTTGCTTGGATGGACTCGACTCCAGGAGCAGGTATTTGTTGTGGGGCTGGAACAGCTTCACCCCAATCCCCCCCTGCAGCTGCAAGACAAATCTACATCAACAAAACATGAATACATTCTGAAAATAGTTAAATCAATTACACATGCGACATCAATTTTATCCCCTGACAAATCTTAAATAGAGAAAACAAGTTAATGAAATAAATGTTGGCGTAGTAAGTAAAAACAAAATTAACAAATGCCAATGACAGGATTAGAGGAAATTTGAGATATCAAGGTAAATCAAAGCTGAGAGAGATCAAGGTAAATCAAAGTTGAAGGGATGTTCTAAATTTTTCTGTTTAGTCTAAATTTTTTTAAAACGCCATATAATCAATCAAGTACCAGCTTCTGGGGCTGCCCAGTTGACAGCAGGAACTGCTGGAATAGGCTCTGGAACTGCATCATTCCATGGTTGGTCGATAGCAGCAGGCCATTGTCCATCATTGGGGATAGAACCTGCATTAAAGTCAGCAATAGCATAATCTGGTGCAGGAACTTCATCTTCCTCTTGCTCCTTCGCCTCCTCAGGTTCTCTATAGAAGAACAAGTCAACCTACATCAAAGAAAACCCAAGACAATAATAGACTTGATCAAAACCTGCCAATTCAACCGATGGGGACATATGGATACTTCACATTTCAGAATCAACAACACATACACAACAGTAACAAAAAGAAAAAATAGTTTACCATGACATCCCACTTAAGGCCAGGGCGAATAGTTCCACGCATCTGCAACACCATCCTAGCCAAAAGCCAAAACAGACATCCTATACTGTGCTTGCCCTTGTTGTTGGCAGGGATTCCAATGTCGACATATCGCATAGGCGAATCAGTATCACAGAAAGCAATTGTTGGAATATTTCCAAGAGCAGCTTCCTTTATTGGCTGCACACAAACAAAAACATAAATAGAATTTAACAAATTTCTTATACTACAATATAACACTGAGAGACAAAAGCAGACAATCTGGTTATTGGGCTTGGCTTAATTGAGCTAAACTAATGTCATAAACACTTGTAAACCAACTTGGGAGAGGCTTAAGACATGTTCATATTCTGTTTTCAGCTTATTTCCATAAGCTCCACACAGTAAATTATTAAAACAGCTTATAGGCTCGTAATGAAATAATTGAACTCTATTTTATATTCTATTATGAAAATAGTAATAATAAGTGCTTATATAGAATATGAGGTTATGCTATAAGCTGCAAATCAAATTCAAAAACCAATGGGGCTGTTTGGATTGACTTATTTGAGCTTAATTATTGTCATAAGCACTTGTGAGTCTGTTTGGGAGAAGCTTAAGACGTGCTCATAATCTGTTTTCAGCTTAGTTCCATAAGCTCCCCACAATAACACATGAAAACAGCTTATAGCTCATAATGAAATAGTCCAACTTTATTTTATATATTCTACTATGAAAATAGCTTACAGCGTATGATAAGTGCCTACATATGAATAAGCAGTTATTGTATAAGCTGCACATTAGACTAAGATGTTTATCCAAAACAGGGACAAAGCTAAAATAAAAAAACTTGCACAAAAACCAATCAATCAAGGAAAATACATGCATAAATGCATAAATATAAATATAAAATACACAAAAATTTATCATATAGCATTGATACACAAAATGAGAGAAATTTAAAATAAAAAACTCCATATATAAACCAATCAATCAATATGCATAGAATAACAAAATGGACAAAGAGTGAAACCTGATGATCAGTTCTTGGATCAGTGAGGATAAGAAGCCTAGGCTCACTGAATGAAACTTGCATCTGATTGGTAAAAGTACCAGGAGTGTGTCTTCCAGCAATAGCATTGGCACCAGTATACTGAGCAAATTTGAGAACAGCTCTCTGTCCATAAGGTCTAGCAGATTGAACAATGATATCTTGTGGGTTTTCAATTGCAACAATAACCCTAGCCGCAAGTTGAAGCTTTTCCCAAGTTTTTCCCAGATTTATAATATAAATCCCTAGATAAACAAAGAAACAAATTCACAGATAAAAAAAGATTAATTTTTGACTACATTTTAGTGAAATTGGATAATTTAGGGTCTGGAAAATGGAATGTTACCATCATTGCGGCGCTTGAAGATGTATCTTTCCATCTGAAAGTCGCAGTTTTTAGTACCGAGATGGACATCGGCGGCAAGCATCATCTGGACATCGGCTTCTTTCTGAGAAAGTTGACGAGGGGCAGCCATGGTGGCGGAAGTAGCAGAGTGAGGTTGAGATTAGGGTTATGTATGGAGCAACTTCAACAGTTAGGGAAGAAAGAAGATTTTTATGTTCTTGGTTCGTGCCAAAATCCGGCCCAATACTAATAATGGGCCCTAAAACCCAAAATATGGATTCATTTTTAAATCAGGATTTTTATAATATATCATAGTAAAGTAATAAAAAGTAAATAAAATATTATGCTACCAACATAACAAATAAATTAAAAGAATTAGTTGTATTAAAAAAAATAATAATGATATATTAATACAATATATCATACTAATAAAAGTATATATTAATATATGTATGTAATTTGGTTTGATTTTGAAAAATTGGTTTAAAATCAAATCCGAGTTGTTTTCATAAAATGATATCCTTGCATATCCAACGATTTTCGATTTTGTGTGGTTTTCAGATTTTTTAATCAACTTGCAATTTTATTTGTATCATTTTAAATTTGACCACTTGTATCGCCACTCTAGTGCCACACTTGATGGATTGTATAGATGGTACCACTTTAATTAGAGGGGACGTGAGGTATATTAATAAGTATCTGTGTTTGGATTTTCAATGTACTTTTTTGTATTTTAAATGGTTCTTGTTGGTGCAACTCACTTTTGCACCTCAAAGATGATGTTATTGACTTTACACGCCACTCACACACTTGATACATTTTTTATCAGAGAAGAAGACGAATAACCGAAAATATGAAAGTTGTTTGAGAAAGTTTTGGAGAGAGAGGGAGAAAGAGAGAGAGATGAAAGCATTCTTGTGAAATTTCTCTATTGATCAATTTACTTGTGATTCTCACTTGTATTCACTATCTCTGTATATATTATTACATACACTACCGTTGTTTATACACTTTACAAAATACAACTGTTACTTAACACAAACAGTTAAAACTAACTAACACAAAGCATTATGAACTCTAACTTTTCTTACTTTAATTGCAAGCAACCTATTATAATTGGCTAAATTGAATTACAACTCAGAGCAATTCCTTCATTATTCCTCCTACATTCTACAATAATAAGCTCATTTTCTTCAATTCCCTCTTCTCAGTTTTCACAATATATATGAACTACTTACATTTTAGTGAAAATAACTTGCAAATTTCTTCACTTCTTTAAGCTCTTGGGTTTACGTGTGTGTGCATTAACCTTTCTTTTGTTTTTTTATCTTGCAGAGTTCATTACTTTTGGCTTTTTACTTGTACCTAGCTTCTTGAACTAGAATGGATAATCAGAAGGGAAATGGTATCAATTTTGAGCCGTTCATGTTGACAATTGAGAATATCTCAAAACAAAACACCAAGAATCTTCAATCCAAGGCTTTCCGAATACGAGGTTTATAAATGGTACCTGCAAATGAACGAAGACTTAAATATTCAGTGTTATCTACTTGTGGATTGCTTGTGATATAGTACTTTATAGAAAAGTGAAGGATATGAACTTATTTGTGGGATGAACTTTATTTTGCTGAAGGTTCTCCAATTTTCATCATTTGCTAATTATGGGGGAAAATGGCTTTGGTGATCGAAAATATTTCTTCGTAACCACATTGCAATAACATGCTCATATGCTTCTTGATTTAGTTTGAGTATAAGATATGATAAGTGGCCAATTCTCTAGTTAGTTGGTTTGTCACTTTTTAATGCACCAAAAATTAAGACATGAACAATCACGTAAAGTCAATTTCATCTCTCGTAATTATACAATATAGAGTTGTTAGTTATCTTAGCAAGTTGCTTAGAAGGTTAAGATATTATTAGTTAGCACAATTAGCTCTACAAACTGCAGGATTATTCATGTATTATTTCACATATTATCAATTACTATATTACCGTCAGAGTCTTATGCTCTTTTCTTTCATATGCATATAATCTAGAATCATGAAATTATCTGAGTATTAATAGAATACTTTTCCCTTCAATTTAATTTATACTACTAACATTTTGGTCCTTTTTATGATTATTTCACAATATAGGGCATTATATGTTATTTTTCATTTCCTTTTCTTGTTTTGTTGTACTTTTGGCCCTCATTTTTTTTTGGGAATTTTGACCCAAAGTTTATCACATTTCAATTACGGAGTCCCCACTTCGATTTGCGCAGATTATTTGTTTTTTGTTTACTTTTTTTTGAATTATTATTATTCAATGTGGCCAAATGATAAAGATGACACGGCATTGAAATTATTTTCACTAAATAATTTGTTAGGGTAAGTTTTGTGAGGGTTAAGAGGAGTAACGTTTGACAATTAGATACTACTATATGAATGACAGAGATTAAAACAATTAGTTTTTTTTGGAGGGAAAAACAGTTAGTTCTTTATGTGGCTTTAACCCTTCAAGTATCACGATTATGCTCTTTTTGGCTTCCACATATTTTTAGTGGTTTTCACCCTTATGTTTTTCCTTTGTGATTGTTTGATAGTTCTCTTTTTGATTTTTTCCTCAAATTTACATTGAGATAACATCGTTTATTGTAGTGTCTCAATGTAGAAGTCTCTTGCTTAGAAGATTTAACTATGTATTGTTGTTTGTACGGAGGCAAGCTAATAAGGTTGTTCATAATATTGCAAGAGCATACTTATCACACCCTAGTATCCATGTTTTTTATGATTTACCAACAACTTTGTACGCGTTATTTATGAATAAAATGAATTAATCTTGCCTCTGCTAAAAAAATACATCATTTATTGACGTGGAACTCACGTCTCATAGTCCATGTGATTTTTCTTTCAAAATTTAAAATTAAGAATGCCAAAAAACGAGCTCCTCTTTGGTGTTTTTCTTTAACTTTAATTCTAAAGAAAAGTCATGTTTGTTTTGAGAGTTGGGTGACACGTCAATAAATGATGTCATCTTATTGTAAATTTTGGAGGAAATTGGGAAGAAGATTATCATTAAATAAGAACAATTTTTTTTTGCAAAAACATATTTTGAAATGTTTTTTGAAATCTTGCAATGAAAATACTGTTTGTTTATACAATAAAAAAAAATATGGAGTAGCAAACCATCTCAAACTGTAATTTTTTTTTGTATGATCGATAATTTTAGTGCATAACCACATAAATTATTTCCTCTAAAATAGATGGTTTCTTTGAGCTACATAAAACAACAATAAATGACAAAATTCTCCCTTTTTTTTAATTTATTTTTAACATTGTTACATTTCCAAACCTGAATTCATATGGAAGAATCTCCGGTTGAGGTCGAAGAGGCCTTAATATCATCATATTTTTTTTGAGGGAGCCTTAATATCATCATCTTAAAAAGTAAAAATTATTAATAAACATTAAAAAGTAAAATATATATAACAATATTAAAAAAAGTAAAAAATATATAAATACTATTTGTGTAATTTTCCCCTAAAAAGGAACTTTTTGTGCTATTTTTAATAAACAACTCATTCTTTCTTTCTTTCCTAATTTTGTAAGAACAAAGAAACTAGTGAAAGCTGCATTAGGTTATTTCCCCTAAAAATGTTTATTTAGAGAACCCTAAACCACTAAAAAATACAAGAGAACTTGATTCCTTACTCTCTCACTCTTCTCTCTGTGGGTTTCGCTCCTCCTTCGAGAGCTACGTCTTTCTTATTACCGGTAACCTTAACTGCTTCTCCTTTTGTGCTTTTGCTTTCTTCTTCACATAATAATTATCGTTATTAGCTTTTTTTCTTTCTTTCTTCCGTAGTAGCTATTCTACACTGTTATTACTGATAATGAATGATCGTATGCTGTTTAAATTTTGTTGATCAAATGCTTTTTGTGAATTCTCTCAAACTCAAATTTGTTATGTGAGAAATGTTCTGTGGTCACACAAATTTGACATCTGACACTATAAACATACAGGTTCGGATGGGGTTTGAATTATTTTCTCCTACCTCGGATGAAAAAGTAGATGTTGAACATTTATAAGTGAGAGCACCCGTAAACCTAATACCTTATACCTTAAGGTTTTAGGTTAGTCTAACTCACTTGTAGGATTGTTCAAAGCTCAATGTGATGATCCCGAAACCCCATGACCCAACATATTTTGTACATGTCGAGCACAATATCACGTTTTGCGTGTCCAAATAATAGAACCATCCCTCCACATCGAAAACACCGTGTGGCACCGACAATTCACAATGAAAGTGTGTGACTCTGACACTTCACATTGTGAAAGAGCGTGACACTAACAATCCGACATAGAACACCGACAAAGAACACCCACACATACATGTTGCATTCAATCACATTTATTTTCTCATATTATTTCCGGTATTTTCATGTGTGTGAGGCGTCTAGATCAGTGTTGGTGCTTCGTAGGTTGCTTGTCACGGTTAATCAACAATCTCTTATAAAATTGGGTTCTTGAAGGGTTTGTAGGAATGGAGGATCAACAATCTAGGTTTGATATGTTTGAGAAATTCTCATGGAAGGTTGAGAAATTCGCTCGAGTGACCAGCATCGAGAAGGTTTATTCCGAGCCTTTCGTCCTTTGCGGCTATCCATGGTATTTAAATGAATGAATTCATACATGTTAGAATTTATTGAATAAGTAGATTTTGTGTTCTTTGACACCATTTATATTAATTGCTTTGGTTTTGGTTTTAGGAGGATTCTTGTTTACCCATATGGGAATGAGAACAATACAAACAGCATGTCAATTTATTTGGATACTATGCAATCTCCCAATTCTTATCAGGGAGGGACCAGAGATGTGACATTTAGGCTTGTTGTATTTAATCAGTTCGATAGCACCATGTCAATAAAAAAACGTATAATTCCTCCTCTTTCCTTGTCTGTTTCATTTTATTCCCTTGCTTTCAAGGTTAAGATAATGAGTTTAAATGGAATACACTTACATTGTAATTTTTTTTTTTTTTAACTCATACATTCAGTGTATGTAAGTCAATCAGAGTCCATTAAGTCACTCTTATAACTTAATCTTTTTTTTTTGACTGAATCTTGTAACGTAATCTTAAATCAATGGTATGTAGTGCCCTTGATCTCCTAATGTTTATTTTCTCAATTTTTGGTCCTCTATTTTGGTATTTTTATTTTATGGGTTAAAGTAGGGTGGAACTCTTGTTTCCTCCCAATGTAATACAGAGGTTTTGTTCTGATTGAGTTTTAGATATTTTATTTATAAAATTGCATGATTTCATTTTTCACTAAAGTCAGCCAAATTAACTCTTCATATATGAACTTGACAGAGACTCATCATGTGTTCAGTGAAAGGAAGAGAGACTGGGGTTTCACATCTTTCATGCCTTTAGTTGAGCTTCATAATCATCGCCTGGGGTTTATTGTGAACGATAGTTGTATTGTTGGTGCTGAGGTTTATGTTCACAATTCAAGATATGAGAATGAAATGAATCGAACCAGCAACTTAATGGCTTCACTATTAACTAACTCCATAACATATGGTAGTCATATTAGTGGTGGATATATGGAAGTCCCAAGGCCTGAAGCCCAAGTCCCAAATCTGGAATCTCTTTCCGAATTTCCTATATTAGTTCGTACTGAGCCTACAAGAGACACTGACATGGAATTTTTCAAATACTCAATTGGTGAGCGTATGGATTTCATGGGTTTAGGGCAAGTGGAAACGTATTTTGTTCCACTACTAGAGGAAGCATGTTCTCAACATCCTTCACTTATTGAGTGTCAGCAGAGGAGAAGTCGCAGGTTTACTGAATGGGCTTTCACCGCTTTGGGCAGAGTTCTTTATTTCCTTAAGACTAGAAAGGCGAAAGACATGAACGAGCAAGCTTGCAAGGATCTTCAAATTTTATGGGAGGAACTTGAGATATTTGGATTTGATCTGGCTTGGCTAGAGCCTCATGTTCAATCTGCTTTAAGAATGAAAAGTTATGTGGAGAAAGCTGTGCAGATGGAGACGCTGAAGAAGAATGCGGTGGGTATAGCGTTGGAAATGGAGAGGCTTAAGACAAAATTGGTTACTCTTGAGGTAGAACTTAACATAGCAAGAGACTTGTTGATGGAAGAAGGCTTCAATGGGAGAGATTTGAATGTTGAACTAGGATATGGGATACCATAGACCTCTTTCTCTGCATTAACATGCATGTTTATATGGATGGATTTTTAATGTCTTGAATAAATTGTGACTGCTTGTCTATCTCTCTAATAATACAATGTTATTGCAGATTCATCTGTTGACAATTGAAGCCTATTTATTATATATATTCAACTATTGTTCAGGGTTCAATGAGTATGATATCTTTTGTTGTTGATCCATCTCAGCACAATATTTTTTGCTGTTTTCACATCATGAGTAATTTCTGCACACATGCTGTAAGATTGTAGCCTTAAAAATAAGTTAATAATGTGGGAAAACAGGATAACTTATTAGACCGTATATCGAAACCACTGTATTATTATCGACTCAAACTTTTCAAGAAGTCAGGTACTAATGGAGAAGTACTTGCATAATCAAGCAATCAATCTCCATCTTCTTACGGTACACATCACATGGCAATATCGCGACAGGAAAATATTTTAAGGCAGAGGAAAACCGAGGAAAATGATCATTGCGAATAATGCATTGCCATTTAGTGCATTTGTTCATTTCAACTACATTTTAAGTTGTGTGATAGCTCTTAACCCGATGCTGCGATCCTCCAATATTTTAGGATCCTATTGCGACTCAACATTAGCCACCTTTAAGAAACTTCATTTCGGTTCGCTATTTGTGCAAACAATTTATTTTGGTTAACATGTTACGGATGGGGAATATTCAACAACTTAACTGATGGCATATTACTCTTAAGTTAACCACACTTTTTTTATCCACAAGACTTAAACTTGAGAACAACTTAACTGATGCTACTATTTCTAAATGAGTTTTCTATCCTATGCAATACTCCATTGCATAGGTTATGACTACTACAAATGATAATATTTTTATTAAAACAATTATTTATTAACAAATTATGTACTGTATATTTAATATTAAGTGCGCAAATTTCCCCCTCAAAAAAATTAAGTGCACAAGTTTCGAGATAAATTTACTATTTTGACTTAAGCTACAGTATTGCAAGTTTGCACATGAAACATGCACCGTGGAAGACCATAAAGTCCATAACACAGATTCTATGTAGAGTAGTACTAGATTGAAGAAATTCATGAACTTGCTTGTGGCTCCAATTTAATGTAACTTTAAGAATGAAGAAATTCTATGCACTAGATTAAAGGGACTCACGAACTTCATTATAGTCACCAAAATAAAAAAATAAACGATATACAATTAATTAAATTAAAATGGCCAATAAATATGCAGTATAGGTAATTGTAATTTAATTGTAATGCAGTAATGTCACCGTTACTCAGCACAAAATCCTCTCTCTATATATAGCTGAGCAGGGCTGCAAGTACCTATATTGTAAGTTATATATTGATCCTATTCTTATGTGTGAAGGGTACGATGAGTTTTACTTATGTATTCTGTTCTTAATTGATACTGCTTTACATACTATGTATATTTGTGTTGATTTTAACTTTGCATTTTTTCCCAGTTGTTTCCAAAATGCTTTTTATGAAATCTCCAACCAAATTTGTTCTCTTATAAGATAATTTGTTTTGTGTGTGTGTGTGTTTAGTATAGCAGAGACGGTAGAAATGGAGCATGAACAATCTAGTGTTGAGAAATTTATATGGAAGGTTGAAAACTTTTCTCGCTTGAAAACCGACGAGGTTTGCTCTGAGCCTTTTGTTGCAGGCGGCTACCCATGGTATGCCATTTGAATGAATGGATTCTCACGAGTTAAAATTTATTGGATTTCCAAGTATGCACTCTTTTTACATGATTTAGTGTGTTTTATCTGCCATGGTTTTGCTTTAGGAAAATTTGTCTGTACCCAAAGGGGGATGGAGTAGACGGCTACTTATCAATTTACTTGGAGGCTGTGAAAACTGCTAATATGTCTGAGGAATGGAGCAGAGTTGCGAAATTCAAGTTGCTTGTACTCAATCAAGTCGATACCAACAAGACAATTACAGAAGGTTTTTTTCTTTCTCCTTCTCATTGTAAACTTAACTCTACCTTTTTTAAGTAGATACCTAAAAATCCACAAGATTTCTGTCAATGGTATGAATTAATTTTTGAAGAAATCTTACGGATTAAATCCACAAGATTTCTGTCAATGGTATGAATTAATTTTTGAAGAAATCTTACGGATTTTAGTACTTTATAGGTTTTAACATTGACAGAAATTTTATTTCTTAACGTAATTCCATTGTGGAGTTACTTTTATTCATTTCATACAAAACTAGTTTGACTCTTGATATATGAATTTGCCAGATTTCGGTGACTGTGAGTTCAATGCAAGTGAGAGTAGTTGGGGTTTTGATACTTTCATAAAGTTAGCCAAGCTTCGTCATCCTAAAAGAGGGTTTGTTGTGAAGGATGCCTGTATTGTTGGTGCTGAAGTTTATGTTTGTAAGTCAACACATGAGAAACGGTTAAATCAAGCAGCTAACGTAACTGTTTCCCTAACATTTGGAAATCCAACAAGCCATATGAAAAGGGAAGTCCCAAGGCCAAATCCTGTAGTTCAAGACCCAAATCTGGAAACTATTTCACCGGTTTCAACACTTGTTTGCGCTGAACCTACTAAACATACTGATACAGAGTTGTTCTCACCCTCAATTGAAGAGCTTACGGATTTCAGCAGGGTAGAACTACAGGAAATAAGATTTGTTGAGCACCCGTCAAAGAGAAGTTGCAGTTTTAATAATCTGGCTTTCTCCGCATTGGGGAGAGTTCTTTATTTCCTTAAGACTAGAAAAGTGAAAGACATGAATGACCAAGCTTGTGAGGATCTTCAAGTTTTATGGAAGGAACTCTAGAAATTTAGATTTGATCTCACTTGGCTAGAGCCCCATGTTCAATTTGCTTTAGGAGTGAAAAGTTATGTGGAAAAAGTTGTGCAAGTTGAAAAGCTGAAAGAGAATGTCGTAGCTCTTGAGCTGGAAACAGACAGGCTAAAGGCAAAATTGGTTGCTGCTGAGGTAAATATTGTCAAAGAAACAGACTTGCTGAAGGCAAAAGGATTTGAAGTGAGAGATTTGGATTCTGAATTGGGATGTTGGAGCTGGAAACCATAGAGATCGATAGCCAAATGTGGATTGATTTCAATAAACTCAAAAAGTGTTTTTTTTAAAAAGTATTTTATGAAAATGTGTTTTCTGATCTGGTTAACATACCATACCTTATTTCCTTTGGTAGTTTTTTGGTTTGAAAGTTTCACATTTCATATATCATGAGTCAAACTATGCTAGAGAAAATTTCACTTCCTTTTGAGCTGATAAAGTTGTAGGTATTCATGATGCCGATATCTTTCATTATGAATTTATCTTTTTGAAATTGAGAATGTTAATGAATGTTGTGAATGGTCAAACCATTTTCTTGTTTAAAAATGTACTAATACTCTGCATAGCTCATTAAATTTATATAACTAGTTCGTTTTATGACTGATACACTTGCAATTGGAGTGTAGTTTAGCTTCGTTGTATAATTTTCCCAATTTTCTTCCTCTCCCTTAGGGATATATTCATCTCCTGAAAATAGATCTATATAGCCAGGACCAACATAATCGACCGATAGAATGGGACATTACATTTACTTAACACATAAACACAATCAGTTAGATAACAGAGGAGGAAAATACACTCAATTCTTGAAAAACAAGGCAGTGATATGCTAAGGTGCATAATCATTTTTTTATAGGCTTTCTACACTTAACAATTAAGCAAATAAACCTTAGCTACTACGAAAAACAAAATGTTGGTGTTGCATAAAACAGGCAGTGCCTGCTACTTTGCTTTGGTCCAATAACACTTAATGATTATGAATAACACCATGTCAATAATGTCATGCTTCTATAATCTTGTAGCTATTACTTGATATAAGTTCCAACATTGCCTCATTTAAATCAGGAAATTGATTATTTCCATTGAAATTCTTTGAATTTTTCTCAATTGCATCTCTACCACAAACTCAATTTCTTTTTTTCTTTATAACTTGATATCTCTTTTTCTCTCTCATATTCAATGATTGAGATGAAACAAATTGAGAGAATTTCAATGTAGCAAATTCATTCCTCATAAATCAAGCTTCCAAATTTATCATTTTTAGTATCTTCTTCAACCTGTAAAACAATTACCCAATCTTCAAAGGCTTTGTAAAAATATCAACAAATGATTTGTAAAAAAATATCAATAAAATCTTTCTTGATGTATAGCATTGCTCTTTATTTCAGAGGCTTTGTAAAAAAAAGATTTCCTTTTTGTGTTGGGATTATGTGTATAGTTAATTTTGATTCTAATGTAAATAAATGGTCTTCTTGATTATACGTAAGTTGTATTTCACTATGTCAATGAATTTATTCTTGCACTAAATGTTTTTCCGACTATAAATTTTGAAATTGAACTTTTCATTTAGAAATTGCAAGACATGGACTTTATTTAAAGAACATAAAATAAATTGATTTGTACGCGAGGCTAGGTTTACTAAGGGTGTTCGCGGTGCGATTTGATTTGGTTTGGTTTTGAGGCTAAAAATTATCCGAACCGCAAGATAAAAAAATATGCAGTTTGGTTTGGCTGGTGCGGTTTTTTTAGACAATATTTTTTTTTTGTTTCCAACGTTAAAATCAAATTAAAAAGCTAAAACACAATATATTTCAACAATGTTTTAAATTTCACCCAACATTACAATTTTATTTTCATCCAACAATGTTCCCAACTAAGTAGACCAAATTAAACATGGGCAAAAAGTAATTCAATTTCGTTAGAAATACAAAAGACTAAATTTTTTTCGTTCCCCAAGAGTTCAAGTAACACATAAATACATTTTTGAAAGAAAAAACAAAGAATAAAATTAACAAGAGAAAAAATATGTCATTTTATTAAAGTTTTCATTGAATTTCTAGGAGTATTGGTCTAGGTGATATATATTTAATTAGTGTTTTTCTTATATTGCGGTTAGATCTGGTTTGGTTCGGTTGATAAAATCAAAACCGCAAATCAAACCAAACCATGCGGTTGAGTAAAAAAACTGATTCGAATACATCCGAACCAAATACAGTTTTTTGTGGTTTCAGTTTGGATTGCTTCAGTTTGCGGTTTTTCTATTGGATTTGTTCGGTTTTAAACACCCCTAAAGTTTACCATAAAAAATCACTATCAGAGCGCAGTGCTATTTTATCGGTTAAATGAGTGGCACGTTAGAAGTTAAAAGATGAAATAGATTTTGTTATCTGCCATACATGATGTATGGCCAGTGATAGATGAAGACATAATTGAAATAGTAGGACTATACTCTGGTTTATACTTCTTCTCGTCCTATTTACAAGAAATAATTGACTTTTTAAATTATATGAGTAAATTACACTCCCCTCCCCTCAAAGATGCTTGAATTACACACCCCTCCCCTCTTGTGTTAAAATATACACTCCCCTCCCCTGAAAAGAAAAATTTATACTTCCATCCCCTATAAGATGTTTGAATTACAACCCTCTCCCTTAATAATTGAATGTGCACTCCACTTTAATCTATTTTAACTTAAATAAATATGATTATGATATATACTAATTTTAAACCACCATTTGAGAAAAATAAATTCGTTTCTTTATAATTTAAATGTCAATGATAATTAAATTTAAATATTTTGCTATTAATTTTATATTTTATAGTATAAAATTAAATTGTAAATAACCATACTTTATTGTCTTTAGTAATTTTTCACATGTTTTAATTTTATTTTGGGTTGTTTCATATTTTATATTAGGGTTTAAAGCTATATGTTAATGAAATTGTCAATAAATAATAGCGAAAAATATGTATTCAAATTTTG
>Ga0228711_1007707_pt1 | contig 15477 bp, 10 predicted proteins | sample MedpolnodulmetaG_2_FD_177996 | JGI IMG/M metagenome (GOLD analysis project Ga0228711, IMG submission 177996) | Root nodule microbial communities from Medicago polymorpha collected in Santa Monica, California, United States - brown nodules | ecosystem: Host-associated > Plants > Roots > Nodule...
TTTATTTATTTAAAAAAAAAAAAAAAAAGGCGTAGTATTAGTGTTTTTTTGAATGGAATTATTTTTTTTTTTGAATGGCCGTAGTATTAGTGTGTTTGTGCTTACATCTAATAAATCATTGACTTTCGGTAACACTTTTAATTTTTTTCGTTTTATTGCTCTAGATTAATGATAGAAGGTCTGAAAGGACACACTATACAACTGTTTTGTGTGATACCATTTCTATGAAAATTATCTTCCATTAAACATTTCACGTGGGCAGAGATTTCAACCGAATTTATGGACTCCTCAAAATAGAAAATTGTTTGATGAGTAACGATGTCTTTGTTTACTGTTCGATGAAATTACAAGGACTATTTTATTTTTGAAAAAATAAATTGGAAAAGGAATATTACCTATTTCGTGAAAGAGAAATGATATTTGAATAACTTAACAATGTGACAACTTTAACTCTCATATTCATATTACGTTCTCATTTTCTCTTTATTGCTTTGTTTTTTTTGTTGAAATACCTACATTTCTTTGTATATTTTGGTTGTCTTACGAATTGTCCCATAAAATAGTTGTTCAAATAATATCTTTCTTCGTGAAATGTATACATGTACTACTCAGGTTGTCATGGATTTGGACCCATAATGACCCCATGGTCACGGACACATAAGAACTCTTCTCAATCAAATTGTTCTGTTTAAAGAAAGTAAAGTACTAATATATTTTTTAGTAGAGTAGTGGCCTTTTTTCTATTTGTAAAATAGTGATGTAATTAAGTGTTCTTGTATTTTAACACATGATCTTGTCCTTGTTTCTGTTTTTAAGTTTTATGTTTTTGTTGATGATTATCAACTTCTAAAAGAGGTATTTCTTCCTCCTTACTTGCACGTGACTTTTTTCTGTACACTTCTAAATTTTGATAGGTATTTCATTCCAATCAATATCAACACAACACAACACAAAGACACTATATTGTCCAAATAAAATTATGTGGACAGTGAAATCATTTTTGACTTGTCTATCATGCACATACCAATTATACCATTATACCATATGTATACATATCTGATTGGTCTAAGACACAGTGGTCTCACATGTGATCTTTTACATTTTTTTTTGAAAGGGAGTGATCTTTTACATTGTATTAAAAAAAAATATTTTCTGAATATATGTTTCTTTGTGCATGAAAATTTATGTCCAATCATTTGGAAGCAATATCATTCTCAATCTTCTAAATAATTCATAAATGTCACATCATTGATACCCTCCACAGAATGAGATTTCCTATATAGTCACATGATAATAGGAATCAAGAACCAAAAAACCATTTCTTTGTTTACATGCAAAAAAAAAATCAATGGAGCCTAACAATGTGTTTTCACTTCTCATAATTTCTCTTTGGTTTCTATTAACCTTTCATAGCAATGCTGAGACTTCCACATATATAATCCATATGAACAAATCATTATTTCCTCAAGTCTTCACAACTCATCATGATTGGTTCAAATCCACCATTCATTCCTTAAAATCAAAAACATTAGTACCTGATGATTATGACCAAGCATCAAAGCAATCACAGAAGAAACTGGTGTACACCTATGATCATGCCATGTATGGATTTAGTGCAGTGTTATCTTCAAATGAGTTAGAGATTCTTAAGAACATTGATGGCTTTGTAGCAGCATATCAAGATAGAACAGCCACCATTGACACAACTCATACCTTTGAATTTCTTTCACTAGATTCACCAAGTGGACTATGGCATATTTCAAATTTTGGAGACGATGTCGTTGTTGGTGTTATTGATACTGGTGTGTGGCCTGAGAGTCAAAGCTTTAAAGATGATGGCATGACAAAGAAAATTACAAACAAATGGAAAGGAACATGTGAAACTGGCCAAGAATTCAATACCTCAATGTGTAACTTCAAATTGATTGGAGCTAGATATTTCAACAAAGGTGTGATTGCTTCAAATCCAAATGTTACAATCAGCATGAACTCAGCTAGAGACACTATAGGACATGGAACTCACACATCATCAACTGTTGCAGGTAACTATTTTTTTTTATTGTTGGAGACAAATGTTAGTAAATTATGTTGGTTTCCGGTGTTTGAACTCTCGACTTCCTGGTTAGTACTCATTCGGTGTCTCTGAGCTCACCAACCGAACTGTCTGCTTTGAACTTGTAGGTAACTATGTTAATGGAGCTTCTTATTTTGGTTATGCTAAAGGAATAGCAAGAGGCCTTGCACCAAAAGCTAGGATTGCTATGTACAAAGTCATTTGGGAAGAGGGTCGTTTCGCCTCTGATGTTTTAGCTGGAATGGACCAAGCTATTAATGATGGTGTTGATGTGATTTCAATCTCAATGGGATTCGACGATGTTCCACTTTATGAAGATCCTATAGCAATAGCTTCTTTTGCAGCTATGGAAAAAGGAATTGTTGTTTCATCTTCTGCAGGTAACGCAGGACCTGAATTTGGAACCTTGCACAATGGTATCCCTTGGCTCCTTACTGCAGCTGCAGGCACCATAGATAGAACTTTTGGCAGCCTTGTTTTGGGAAATGGTCAAATCATTATTGGTTGGACTTTGTTTCCAGCAAATGCTATAGTTGAAAATGTTCCACTTGTTTACAATAACACTTTATCTTCATGCAACTCATTGAACTTGTTATCTCAACTTGACAAAAAAGTCATCCTTCTTTGTGATGACTCATTGTCAAACACAAACAAAACCTCAGTGTTTAACCAAATCAATGTTGTTACACAAGCCAATGTGTTAGGGGCAGTGTTTGTCTCTGATAGTCCTCAATTAATCGATTTAGGACGTATCTACACTCCAAGTATTGTAATCATGCCAAAAGATGCACAATCTGTTATCAATTATGCAAAAAGCAATAAGAATCCTACATCAAGCATTAAGTTTCAACAAACATTTGTTGGAATAAAGCCAGCACCAGCTGCAGCACATTACTCATCAAGAGGTCCATCACATAGCTATCCAGGGATTTTGAAACCTGACATAATGGCACCTGGATCAAGAGTTCTTGCAGCTTATATTCCTAATAAACCAACAGCTAGAATTGGCACAAATGTGTTCTTATCAAGTGACTACAATTTCATGTCAGGAACATCCATGTCTTGTCCTCATGTTTCTGGTGTAGTTGCTCTTCTCAAAGCTGCACATCCACAATGGAGTGCTGCTGCTATAAGGTCTGCATTGATAACCACAGCTAATCCTTTGGACAATACACAAAACCCTATAAGGGATAATGGTTACCCTTCTCAATATGCTTCACCTCTTGCTATCGGTGCCGGTGAGATTGATCCTAATAGAGCAATGAATCCAGGTTTGATTTATGATGCTGCACCACAAGACTATGTTAATCTCCTTTGTGGTTTGAAATTCACAAAGAACCAAATTTTAACAATTACAAGATCAAATTCTTATGATTGTGAAAACCCTTCTTTGGATCTTAATTACCCTTCATTTATAGCTTTTTACAGCAACAAAACAAGATCAATGGTTCACAAATTTAAGAGGATTGTTACCAATGTTGGTGATGGTGCTGCTACATATAGAGCTAAAGTGACCTATCCAAACGGTAGTGTTGTGACAGTGTCACCTGATATATTAACTTTCAGATATAAAAATGAGAAACAAAGTTACAACATTATCATAAAGTATGTTATGTACAAGAAGGAAAATGTTTCATTTGGAGATCTTGTTTGGATTGAAGATGGTGGAACACACACTGTTAGAAGTCCTATTGTAGTGGCACCAAGTGGAATTGTATGAGTTATTCTTAGTTTCTTTTTCTCTTTAATTATTCTGGCCATAAAAAATCTGCAAACATTGTGGGACCATTCCCTGAAATAATTGTATGTAATTTCGTATGAACTTCCATTTTGAGTGTCCTAGCTAGTTATGTCATATAGGATTGAACATGTATGTGGAAGTGTATTAATTCACAAGGATTTGGACTGTTTTTCAATTATGTGAATGATTTCTAAATAGGGTTATCAATTAATAAATTTCACAGACTAAAAAACAAGTTTCTTATTTGATCTCTGACTCATTGCATTGGACTTAGTTATCTAGAACTCAGTGATAGATCACGGGTCAGGAAGGAATTAGTTTTTCACTTTAATTTTTTTAAACAAGTCAAATGCATTGTGTTTTCTTTATTCTTTTATTATCACGTCCATGTTCTTCAATTAGTAATTATATAATAAGCAATTCTTGCGGGAATATAAAGATTTGGACACATTATTTTGGTCACACAACAAAATGCACACTATATAATTATTTAAAAAATACATATTATTTGATTTTTTTTTCTGTGTTTTTTCTTTTTTGTGTGTTAAAAAGATGTGGTCAAATATTTATATGCACCTAAAAATTATTCTTTATATAATTTGAAATTTGGTTTCATGTGAAGAGTAAGGAGATTAGGATTGGAACGTGACATGGTTTCAGACCTTAATTTACCCGTAAACATGAACGTTGTAATTATTCAACAAACAGACTATTATGATTTTTCCTTTAAAAAAAAAAGACTATTATGATTTTATTTAAGGATGTGATTCACGATGCAACTTGAACCGGTTTTGAGGTAAAAAACTATACAATATAAAGTAAAAATTACATGTAGTTTGGTTTGATTTGAATGACTATTTTAAAAAAAATCTGATCCAAACATATGCGGTTTAATTTGAATTGATTTTTGGATATCAAAAATAAAACATATAATTTTTTATTATTAATATTAATACTTTTTTTGGTACAAGATATTAATATTACATATATACTCGATAAAATAATAGGTTTGATGCAAAATATAACACAATTATATTAAAAAAATAACATTACATAATAAAATTGATCGATTATATTTAAAACATACGAAATACTAATAATATAGATTAAATTATTGTAATATATAAGAATAAAGATAAACAAACAATGTATTAATGCAATATTTGTAAAAAAAAAAATTAGTGCAATATATAATATTAATAAAATGTTAAATAAGTATTAAAGTTTACTTTTGCGGTTCAGTTTTGAAAAAAGTGATCCGAAATTTGATATTATCCCAACGGTTTTACAAAACGACATTCTAGAATATTTGGTTTTTTTTTTTCGATTTTTGTGGATCGGCTTGTGATTTTATTTGGATAGGTTTGAATTTGAACACCCTTAATTATGATAATGCATCACATGTGAGTGGGGTATATAGATTTTTTTGTTTAAAGGAGGGGTAAATAGAAAATTTGATTGGTCATAGATATTTAGACACTATATTTACACGCACGTATTTAAAAAAGGTAAAAAGAAGAATGAATCAAATAATATATATTTTGAGTGTAGTTTTAAATGATTTGCATAAATACTTGTGTGACATCCGATGAGCTTAACTCAGTTGATTGGAATATTGTATATTGTATGCAGGGGTCGGCGTTCAAACTTCAGACGCCCCACTTATTCACTTTAAAAATGTGATTTTTTTTATTTTTTTTAAGAAAAAATGTGAATTTCTTGTCATTAGAATACTTTTTTTTTTTAACAAACAAAAATGGTATATATAAAAACAACTGCAGTTATCCCCACACAAGGCGTGCAAAAAGGGGTAACCACTCAAGAGTATTTACAAGGAATCGGCGCTAGCCATAGCAAAGCACCGTCGAAATATACAAACAGACAAAAATTACAAGTGGACGCCCATACAATAGAGCGGTTTCTTCCACCAGTCATGATAGTTGTACATAAAAGTTGTCTGGTTGGACTTTAACCATAAAAAAGATGTCAGTTTAACCTTTTCGATGAGGACTAAAGGTGTCGAAGCCGTGTTATTAAACACACGGTCATTCCTCTCCTTCCAAAGAACCCACCGTGGTAAACCAAATAATTCTGAAAAACATGTGTAGATCTAAAAAAATGTATTAGTGCAATATATAATACTAAAAAATGTGAATTTCTTATCCCTGTGAGCTTAACTCAGCTGGTAGGGATATTGCATATTATATGCAGAGACCGGGGTTCGAACCCCGGACACCCCACTTCTCCACAATTAATTTGTGTGAGCTCTAACCAGGACTATTTGAATAAAAAATAAAAAAGAATACTTAACAAAAATTAAATAAATACTTGTGACACTTGCTAGAGTAAATAAATATTAAGAGACTATCCGATTATACGGATTCGTGTCTCATTTGATATTGAAGATTCATTCATATCTTCTTGCGAAAAAAACCAAAAGATTCATTCATATCTTATTTGATAACGATATCATTCTTGTATTTCTATGACACAACACATACTTTATTAAGTTTACTTGACAAATGGTACACAATGCGTGTGATACAGTACATTCTAGATAATTTAAATATGGATTTTTTTTTTTTGAGAGAAATTTAAATATGGATTTTAAAAAACTATAAATTGAAAAGCTAAAATACGATATGTATATTATGATAAAAATGAATTATTAAGAAATGAAAAGCAAACGAACAATAAACTGTGCTGCTATCATAATAAATAAATATTTTCAACTTTTTTTTTAATGACACATGTGTATTCAACTGCATCTCATTGCGATAAGTATTTGCATAAATATTTTTTTTTTTTGAAGAGATTTGCATAAATACTTTTGAAAATATGTAATGACATAATACCATAAAAAATTAATTAGATGTTTGTGTAAGAAAACTAATTAAGTTTAAATACGTTTTTAGTTCATCTATTTTGTCTCGTTCACAATTTCAATCTTTTTTTTTCTTTTCTAAATCTAAAATTTTGATCCTTAATTTTTGATGTTTTGTAAAATTAGTCTATCCGTCAATTAATATCTAATATTTAGCTAAGATGATATTGTGATATTGAAAAGATATACTCCATCGGTTATAAAATATAAACAAAAGTGAGTTAAAGAAAGTTGATGTATTTCTCATTTTATTTTATTTTTTTATAAAAAAGTTGATGTATTTGAATCAAATATATTAATTTTATTTGACTCCCTTTTAATTATATTTTGTTACGGGCGAAATATGTGATGGTGGCCACATAAATTTGACGTGGTTACATGATGGAATGTTAAGATGTTAGTGATCATGTGGAGCTTTACGGACTCAATGGACCAATGTCGTATTTATATAGTAGGTTTAGAGTTTTGGTCCTTGAAACGTTACATAGACAGCTCTCCTCAAGGAACACCTCTAAGCATATTCGTCATCATTGGATTGGATCCATCTTGAACTGTTCAAATCTTCTTTTGGGGACTTGATCCGGTGATTTTGAGGGCGAGTCAATGTTAGATTTCTGCTCTTCTCCCAGCACAATTCACTCCCACCTAGCTAAAATGACAATAATGCCCCTGCGTTAGTTAAGTCAAGTTGCGTGACTTAAGTGCATATACAGCAAAACAGAACCAAAACACTCATATTTTCAAACTTCTCAAATACGATTTTTTTCCCCTTCAAATTCGATTTTCTTCATTCTTGCGTCATTCAAACTCAAATTCTGCCACAATATAAAGTAAGTGTTGCTTATCATACCTTATTGCATTTTTTTTGGTTGAAATTTAAGATTTTTTTGAAGAAAAAAAATATTTTTAGGTTTTTAGAAATTAGGATTGCATGTTAGTTTTGATGGTTGTTAATGATGAATTAAGTTAGGAATTGTATTTTAGATGTTGTTTAGGATACAATGTGGTAGTTTATGGTTTAAAATTTGTTAGATTTCTTAGTTGTTTGAAAATTGCACTCTAAGTGTTTGATAAAATGTCTCAATAATATTATTTTTTTGTTTTTTGGATTGTTAATGATGAAATTAGTTAGAAATATGTTTGTTAATGTTGATTATAGTTAGTTTCAAGACAATGTGGTAATTTACAGATTGAATTGTAGTTTACGGATTGAATTGTTGTTGTTGATTATAAGTGTTGTTGTTGAATTGTTGGAAATGTGCAGATATGTCTCAAAGATCGTCTGATCCGCCTCAAGATAGGACTGACAGACTTAGGTTAGGGAGGCCTGCCCCTACTAGTAGTACACGGAGGGAGAAGCAAGCACTACACCCTCCTATGGTTGGTCGAGGGAGAGGGAGAGTGGGGGGCGCTATGAAGAGCTCTTGTATAGGTGTAATCAGCTGATTGAGCCTGACACAGAGGAGGAGCATGCGGAGCAGGCTGAAGTTAGGATGGCCTGCATTAAGGCGTTTCTGTTGCTCTTGCTTGGCTGGACCATTTTTGCCGCCAAGAACAGCAGAAGCATTAATCTGTTGTGGCTGCGTGCACTACAAGATATTGACAATTTGAGTGATTGGGCATGGGGCGCGATGAGACTTGCTTTCCTATATGAGCAGCTATCTCTTACCTCCGACTCATTTTTGGCCTCATGTGGTGGTTACATGACCTTGCTTGTGGTAATAATTGTTTTCCTTCTTTTTTACTTATTAGATCGTAAATGTATAGTTGTTTGTATAATATTCGTGATGATACAAATTTGTTTCATTGTGTTTTGCAGGGATGGGTTTTTGCACACTTCAGGAACCTCCTTCCGAGGATTCCTAATGAAGATTACGACCCTGCTATTGCCCCGCTTGTGAGTCAATGAAAACTTACCAGAGGCTTTACTGATCCTGGACACTACAGAGATGTCATTGATTTGTTGGAGCATTCTCATGTCATCTGGAGGCCGTATGAGAGACGACGACACATTACGCCCTTTCAGAACATATGCTGGTACTCTAGACGGATCATGGTCGACAAAGACATGAGGGTCCGTCACTTGCCAGAGCGGGTTCTTAGGCAGTACGGGTATGTCCAGACACGGCCCAGACCTCCTACACACATTTTGCGTCTTGCGGCAGAGGATGTGGCTCAGGCTTTCATGGAGTTTGCTCTGCATGTCCTCAGCCTGCAGTAGATGGCTGATCTGGTTCCGGATGGTGAGCCGTGGACTCATTTTAGGGGGTACATGAGATGGTTCATTAGGGTATGACATCCTATCCTGAACCCACCTGCGGCCATTCCTGACTACATAGCTGATGCCCATCCTCGTCCTGTCCCTCCTTACGAGGAGGTTCTTGTTGAGCAGCAGTGGGCCATAGATCCTCCTGACCCATACCAGGTCATCAACAACATCAGAGCTATATTGGACGGTGCAATGGGGCATCCTGATGTGTTTCATAATCTAGAGGAGGTTATTCGCTTGATGCAGGGCATACAGTCTGAGTGAAGCATGCTGGAGCAGATGTCGGCTCCGCGGAGGAGGAGTAGGAGTCCACGGGGTGGACCATTATGACTTTTGTGTAGTTTTTTTATGACATTTTGTTGGATTTGGTTGTAATCCTATTACATTTGCGCTTTTTGGCGTTTTTATGACATTATTCATTATTTTATTCCGTTGTTTTATTCCGTTATTCCGTATTTTTATGGCATTATTCTATTGCGTTTTTAATTATGAGTTAATGTTTGATTGATTGAATGCTTGAATGAATGATGAAAAATGTATGCAAATGCCTGAATGTATGAAAGAAGGATTGAAAAAATGAGGGAAAATTGAGGTTTCTGCCTCTTCTGGTTTTCTGCACAGACTGGGCGTGAGTTAACTCACACAGTGTTTTACACTTGCGTGACTTAAGTCATGCAACGTTAGTTAACTAACACAGTTTTACACATGCATTAGTTAACTAACGCAGGGGTATTTTAGTCAGTTTAACTGGGTGGGAGCGAAATGTGCTAGGAGAAGAGCAGAAATCTCAATGTTATGGTACATGCGCATTAGCTTTGAAGGGTACCCAAATCCAGTTAAGGATTGGGTTGTGACACAGTCTTGAACACTTATGTCATTCACGTAGAAATTTTTTATATTTACAAAGCCATCACAAAGTCATGTATAAGTGCAAAGAATTTCTAGATAAACTTGATTTTCTGCAGATAAACTTAAAAGCTAGAATACAAACAAACAATTTTTAATTTGTCGTCCTGCATGTAGAAGTAGTCAAACTATTAATATTTTCAAACATGGCCATATTAAGGGAATGTTTATTAGTAACAACATTGTTCTTTTGTATCACGAGTGGTATGTAGCATGCCTTATTCTTTGCATCTTCATAATCCATGAAAGGTAAAAAGTCATGTTCTCATTAAAATTCAAAGCTGGAAGACATTAAAATTTGTGTTAATTTTTGATTGGGCCTCTTTGAGTTTGAAGTCACATTGTATCAGTAAGTAACAAACTTTTCATTATATTAAATATCATTAGTATTTCAATATTATTAACCGTCCTGGTCATTAATATTTGAAAATCATGTGTCTAATTCAATCAACCACTTTGGCTGAATATTCTGCATACCAAGTCAAGGAATAAAACAAAAGCAATGCCGCGTGATAAGAACTAAACCACCTCTTTAAACACGGAAAACAATTGAAGTGTGACTCATTTCTTGTCTTCCGTAGAAACTTAATCATGGAACTTCACAACCACATTCTTCACTTTACAGTTCTGTTCCTATGTATGTTTCCTCAGTCACTCAACTGCCAACAAGTATACCTCAGTAACACTGTCTTTGACTGCACTAACACCTCTTCTGTACCAAAAGGATACCTCTGCAATGGCCTTAAAAAATCATGTACTTCCTTTTTAGTTTTCAAGTCAAAACCTCTCTATGATAATCCTACAAAAATTGCCAACCTTCTTCGCTCTGAAGCATCGGCCATAGCCTCAATCAATAAGATCCCTATAAATGAGAAGATTCCTTCAAATAAATCAATCATTGTCCCGGTCTTCTGTTCATGTGATGGAAATATCTACCAGCATAGTACATCTTACTCTGTAAAGCAGAATGATACTTACTATGAGTTGGTAAAAGAAACTTACCAAGGCCTTACAACCTGCCAGGCATTGATGGGTCAGAACTACTATGCTCCTGTCTTAATTCCACTTGATGCTGAGCTTACAGTTCCAATACTATGTGCTTGTCCTACAGTAAACCTGACGGCAAAAGGGGTTACCTCCTTACTAGTTCACATGGTGAACTATGGTGAAACGGTTAAGTCGATAGGAGAAGCTTATGGTGTTGATGAACATAGTATGCGAGAGGCCAATGAGTTGTCAGGGCTGCAAAGTGCAAACAGCAGTGTGATCCTCTTTGCATCGACGCCTATACTAGTTCCTCTGAGACGCAAGAATTGTAAAGAGAACTCAGATAGATTCTATTGCAAATGTTCTGAGGAACAGCATGGAGATGAAAGCTCCAAGGGGATCTACTGTGACGAATCTCCTAGACGAAAAGTTCCTGCAAAATTGGTTGCTGCCTCAGGTATATTTGTCTACTCTAAACCATCTTCAAGAACAACTTTAAAAAAGTATAGGTTTTCGTGAAATAGTGGATTTTACATTTTAGCATAGCTAGTTAGGTTTGAAATTATGGGTTTTAGATAAAAGAAGAAAGTTAGGAAGATATATAATTATAGTGAAATTTACTCAGTACTAACTTGATACAAAATACTAAACTCTAACATCTATTTACAGAAACACATAGAATCAATCCTACATAAATAGGAAAATCAGAAAATAATAAGTAATGTAAAAATTAATCCTAAGAAATCATCTAAAATACGCTAAGATTATACACTGATCCTAGGAAATAGTCTAACATGCTCTAATATAATATCAAAGATATTATAAGCTGTGTTTTCTTATATTCTAATAGCTAGTAAGGATACAGGTAGTTAAATAAGGCTAGAATGTTTAAATGTAATGCCTTAGCTAACTGCAGACATGATTTTATAGACTAATGAATAAAAGTGATGAGTTGATGACATCTTGCAAGGCTTGTAGTGAAATAAACATAGTACTTTTCTGTTTGCTATTGAACATAAGGATGTTTCTTGCTAGTCACTGCAAACAACTGAATTTGAAAAAATAACTGTGTATTTGCAGGTATGGGAATTGGTACAGTCTTCCTGTGTTTGTTTCTTTTGAGTTACAAATTATATCAACACATAAAGAAAAGGAGAGCGAGTACTCATAAGGAAAAGTTATTCAGGCAAAACGGTGGTTACTTGTTACAAGAGAAGTTATCGTCTTATGGAAATGGAGAAATGGCAAAGCTTTTTACGGCAGAAGAGCTGCAAAGAGCAACAGATAACTACAACCGGAGTAGATTTCTTGGTCAAGGTGGCTATGGCACGGTGTACAAAGGAATGTTACCAGATGGAACCATTGTTGCAGTTAAAAAGTCAAAAGAACTGGAAAGGAACCAGATAGAGACTTTTGTCAATGAAGTGGTCATCTTGTCACAGATCAACCACAGGAATATTGTCAAACTCTTAGGCTGTTGTCTTGAAACAGAAACTCCATTACTAGTTTATGAATTTATTCCCAATGGAACACTTTCCCAACATATACATAAGAAAGACCAAGAGTCCTTCCTTTCATGGGAAGACCGCCTGAGAATTGCATGTGAAGTTGCTGGAGCAGTGGCATATATGCATTTTTCGGCTTCCATTCCAATCTTTCACAGAGACATAAAACCCACAAACATACTACTAGACAGTAACTTTAGTGCTAAAGTATCTGATTTTGGGACATCAAGATCAATACCACTAGATAAGACTCACCTAACCACATTTGTTGGTGGAACATACGGGTACATAGACCCTGAATATTTCCAGTCCAGTCAATTCACTAATAAGAGTGATGTATACAGTTTTGGGGTCGTGCTTGTAGAGCTCATAACCGGTAGAAAGCCTATTTCATTCTATGATGAAGATGACGGTCAGAATTTGATTGCACATTTCATTTCAGTGGTGAAGGAGAACCAAGTTTCTCAAATTATAGATGCCAGACTGCAAAAGGAAGCAGGGCAAGACACCATTCTTGCCATTTCAAGTCTTGCAAGGAGATGCTTGAGACTTAATCATAAGAAAAGACCAACAATGAAAGAGGTTTCAGCAGAATTAGAAACACTGAGAAGGGCACAAAGTTGTTTTGAAATCAACCATGATCATGATTCTTCAACAAGTGATGAAGAATCATTTGGGCACGTAATTAATGACACAACAGACCAAGAATCCAGAGATGAAAGCACTTTATTTTCCTTACAAATAGAATCCACGTCCTTCTGAAACACCGGATTGATACTCCTCTTTTGCTATTGTCATTGACTCCCAAGCACGGACATAGACACGGACACTGAACACAACACTGACACGTCGACACCTATAAAATTTTGAAAAAAGGATACAATTCAATGTAATCACAATTGTCGGTGACGTGTCGGTGTTGGACACGACACGTGTCGGACACTGGGACACGCCTTCAATCACAAGTGTCCGTGCAACAGAGCTCCTAATAGACACCTCAAGGTATCCCTATAGCTTAGGCCCTTTAGGTCCGCTATGGGACTAATTCTCGAGTTGGCGGTGGGACATCCAGTTTTTTATACGCATGGTTGGGCTACCTTATACTTGATTCATAATGTTTTGTGCTGGATTTTCAACATATGAATGAAGATGTATCTATACCAAAGATGTCTTAGGATAAATGACTTATATTATTTAGCTCGTTTAAAACAAATATTGGATAAGCAATTGCTTCCTCTGTCTCATAATAATCATCAGTTTTGCACTTTTTTCTGTTTTAAAATAATTGTCACTTTAAGATACTAATATAACATTTTATTATTTTTCCACTCATATATCCTAATTTATTGAATTTCACTCTATTTGACTATAATTCATAAAGGTATTTAAGTAAATGATGCTAGTTTTACCATTAAAATCAACTAAACCAGTTATTTCCTTAAGAAACATGTACCATTCAAATGTGACAATTAAATTGAGATGGAGGTAGTTGTTGTTAACTTGTTAGGTTAACTTTTTGCTCAAACCAACTGAGTTACCCAACCTCTTCAAGCCTTGTATCAACTTAAAATTGACATGAGCATGTTGTGTTTTCCCCTCATCATCATGTACACAATAACCAAATTGTGCATTAAATTTCATAAATTTCTTCCTCAAATCAAAATACACATAAGTACTAATCATTTGCAAATTGCAACCCATGAAAATTGAATTGAAATTCAAAACCAACGCTCACTAAGCAGGTCACATAATGAAGACCACATATAGAAACTTCTAATCTTAATCTAAAAGACTATGAAAAATTGACATAAAACACGTTACAGTTTATGAATATGAAATTGATTATCCTAAGTTACAGGAACGAGATGGGAGGAGACAAAAGTGAAAGAGGACGCGAATGCCATACGTGAACAGCAGGTGCATCTGTTGATGATGCTACGCACAATTGTTGAATGAATTGATTGGGTTGTGACTTGTGAGAGTATAAAAATATAGGCTTAATTGCATTTTTCCCTATTTTTGCTAATTGTACGATTTTGCACACCCTCTTTTTTTTAGCGATTTTGCACCTTATCCTTTTGCCCCCTTTCTGATTTTGCACCCCATCTTTGTGTTCAATTGCACTTTTGCCCCCTATCTTTTTGCTAATTGTGCGATTTTGCACCCTCTCTTCTTTTTTTTAGCGATTTTGCACCTTATCTTTTGCCCATTTTCCCCTCTTTAAATGATGATTTGGAACAAAACACAATTGGCAAAAGATGGGGTGCAAGATCGCTCAAAAAAAAGAAGGGGTGCAAAATCGCACAATTAGCAAAAGATAGGGGGAAAAAGTGCAATTAAGCCAAAAATATAAGGTGTTTTTCCGGAATGCAAATCTGAGTTCAACTTCCTTTGAAATAATCTATGAGAATGTTTGCCTTGACTTAAATGCATTTTTTGTTTCTTTCCTATTTTTATCAAATAAATTAAATATTGATCTTTCTATTTTAAAAATTGATTTTTTGTCCCCTAAGTTTCATTTTCTTCTCAATTTTGATATTTCATCTTTTTTTTTTTTTTCATTTTCTTTTTTTGTTTTTCCGTCATGTCTTTGAGTCATGGACCAAAATTTTATTTTAAAAAAACTATAGGGGATCATACATACAGGCATATGTAAGTTTTTTAAGTTTTAAATAGATCATTATTACTCTTTTAAGGATTTATTTTAAACTTAAAAACTTCGAATAGATGCATTAAATTAACAATTTAAAGTATCTATTTAAACTTAAATAAACTTAAAGAACTTATTGTAATTAAATTTAACAAAACTTAAAGGAATTATTCGAAACTTAACAAACTTAAAGGATCAAAAGAGGTGTTTAGTCTTAAATGTATTTAACTATTGCAACTTTTTAAATATATATTTTGGAAATTTTCTCGCTAATTGTAGTAAACTAATTTTCTTTAATAGATTTTATTTTAATTTTACAGACTCTTTGATCTTTATATTATAGTCTATTTTATTTGAAATCTATAAAGTGTTGTCTTTTTTATTTATAGTGTTTTTAGTCTTACGTTTAGATTTTCATTTGTGTTTTTTTTTAAAAAAAAAAAAAAAAAAAATATTCGATA
>Ga0228711_1007708_pt1 | contig 15475 bp, 8 predicted proteins | sample MedpolnodulmetaG_2_FD_177996 | JGI IMG/M metagenome (GOLD analysis project Ga0228711, IMG submission 177996) | Root nodule microbial communities from Medicago polymorpha collected in Santa Monica, California, United States - brown nodules | ecosystem: Host-associated > Plants > Roots > Nodule...
AATATTGACATATTTAAAAATTTACGGGATAAATAATTTTCATCAATAAATTAAAAAAAATAAAACAATTTAAGATTGAAAAGTAATGGCTATCACCCGTGCATTGCACGGGTTAACACACTAGTTTACATACACATATATGTGGAACTTATAACTTCTATTCCAGCCGTTACTATATTCCACAACTTACAGGATTAGAGATCTTGTGCCCCTCTCCCAACATTTTCTTCCCACTTATACTTATTCTAGACATATAATATTAAATTAGGCTAAGACTTTTGGGTTTGTGCTTCAAACACAAACATTGAAAAGCCATCAATGTGGCAATTCAAACATTTAAATTGATGTAGAACAGTAGAAACAATGAATGAAAGAAAGAAAGAAAAAAACAACGAATGAAAGAAAAAAGAAGAAGAATGCAAAACAAGAAAAAAGGAAAGATGAATATCCATATATAAAATGCTGGTGAAAGTAAAACAATAATGCAAAACAACCACTACTACAGATTAAATGTAACAAAGCATGAACACACAAATTCCTAGACATCAAGGCCAAATAATCATGGTTTGACAGAAATTTCGATACTTCACTCTCAGGTATCTCCCATAATACAAGAGTTTTCCTAGATCCCTATATACATAGTAGTGAACAAAGAATTAAACAGAGTACATAATAATGACAACATGCATTCCGAGGAAGTAGAGATCCCTGACATGTGTGTTCCGAGGAAATAGTTCTTCGGAATTATATTTGTAAGGTGTTCAATTTTAATTAATTTACACTACGAGATTAATAATAAATAAAATTTTACATCAAATTTCTTTCATCTGGATGTCCTTAAATTCATCATTTACATTCATAAAATTTCTTCCATTCCAGAACCCTGAACGTGAGAACAAAAACATCTCCTTCATTCAAATTTCTTCTTCTTTATTCTTCACTATTGATCAATTCTTGTTTCTTTTTCATTCTTCTTCCCATTTTGATTGTTCAATTTTGTTGTTACAAACTGGCATAATTTCAAATTATAGTGAGAATTGTCGTTGTTTCTAGAACCGCGTCAGGTATCGTGACTTGATTTTTTTTAATTAAGCAGTCAACCAAATAAAATCTGTTGACACACATAGACCTGCCTCACTATCAGCCAAATCCTTTAAGTCCAAACAAAAGAACAAAAGCCTCGTGACATAACCATTTCAGCAGCAACCGAAGAAAATGCTAGCAAACTCCCACAACATCACAGTGGCATCGCCTGCTAGTAGTCCAAGAAAAATCAAATCAAAAAGGAAAATCAAGTCTCCATACCTGACGTGGTTCTGGAAATAACGACAATTCTCACGATATTTAGAATCAAACGAAGGACGACGATTCTCACGAAAATTGAAAATTGCGGCAGTTTGGAACGACAAAATTGAACAATCAAAATGGGAAGAAGAAATTTTATGAATGTATGATAAGTTTAAGGACATTCAGATGAAAGAAATTTGATGTAAAATTTTGATTGTTCTGAGCCAATCATGTAGTGTAAATTAATTAAGATTGAACACCTAAATATAATTAAGGCAAGATTACATTAGGGGTCTTTTATCTTATTTATTTGTAACATTTTAGTCATTTATCTTTATTTTTTCCCGTTTAGGTCCTCTACCTCTCTTAAAAGCACATATACATCTTTTTTCTCATTTTTTTTATTAAAAAATACATAATTTTAATTTTAAAAATATATTTTTATTAAAAATGAAAAAAATCCAGAAATATGATGAAGATGTTCATCATCTTCATCTTCTTCCTTTGAATCTTCATCATCTTCTTTATATCAAAAAAAATTATACTAAAATATATCTCCAAATATCGTGAATTAATGTTATATTCACCTCAAATCTTCTTTTAAAAACAAAAATCAAAACCTTAATTTCACAAATGTTGCAAGGCGGATGGTGGAGGCTTAGTCACTGGCGGAATGGTTAGACTTTACGAAAGTTAAGATTGTTTTGGAAACAACAAAATTGATGTGCAAAGCTGCTCTCAATTTTGAGGTTATTTTTATGCCGGGTTTGAATATTGAGTTAGAAAATAATAATAATAATAATAATAATAATAATAATAATAATAATAATAATAATAATAATAATAATAATAATAATAATAATAATAATAATAATATACGGTGTGACTATTTATATAACTAAATCTTTCTTTTTTGATGAAACTAAACTAAATCTCTTTTTCTATAGGATTTTGATTTTTGTGTTTAAAAGAAGATTTGAGGTGAAGGTAACATTAATTTGTGTAGAAATTTTTTTGATTCAATGAAGATGATGAAGATTCAAAGGAATAAGATGAAGATGATGAACATCTTCATCATATTTCTGGATTTTTTTTCATTTTTAATAAAAATATATTTTTAAAAATAAAATTATGTATTTTTTTAATAAAAAAAATGAGAAAAAGGATGTATATGTGCTTTTATGAGAGATAAAAGACCTAAACGGAAAAAAATAAAGATAAAGGACCAAAGTGTTGCAAATAAATAAGATAAAGGACCTTTAATGTAATCTTGTCTATAATTAAATAAAAATTAAAAGTATTAAAAGTTACCTTATAAAATTGATTTATTTTGTTTAGAAAAAATTGACTAATTTATCTGACATTTAATGTTATAAATGTATATTACATTTTGATTAGTTGATATCATGAGAAGGTAAATACCCTAAACAAGAGAGAGTAATCTAGAAACAACCTAACAAATGTTATTTGTACGTTGTTTAAACAATCAATAATATTAATTTTTGCATAAAAATATGTGTGATTATTATTATGTGAGACCGTGGTTTAAAACCTAGACACTTCATTCATTTACCTTAAAAAAAAGTTTAATTTCTAACTATTAAACTATTTTAATAAAAAGTAAATTTATTTACTAAATGGTGTAATTCATGTTTTAAAAACGAGGTTGACATTATTAAAAAAAAAAAACAGAGGTTGACATGAAGTGAAGGTTTTGACCATAATATTCAAACTTGGAAATAAAACTTCTACTTTGGAACATGGCCGCTTTTAGTAAGCTTACTATTATAGGTGTGAAGATGACAAAGTCAGATAAAATATTTGCGTCACTGAAGATGTCATCTTGTGTTAGCGACGAACGAGTATTGAACGAATACAATTTGACCAAAATAGATAATGTACTATAATCAACAGAAATTAAATAATTAGATTGAGATAGACAAGTGAGTCAAAAAATAAGGGAGGTATACTGGATTGAGATTTTAAAAGACTATTTTGATAAAAAAAAAAAAATTTAAGATTTTAAAAGGCTTTGTAAGATTGTATTGATTCTACGAGATTTTGAAAGACTTATTTTAAAAGATTTTTTACACTCAAAATTTATAATAGAGGATTTCATTAAATTTATAACACAAACTTTTAAGATTTCAATGGATTTAATTGGATTTATAACCTAGACTTTTATGATTTCAAATGACTTATTGACATCATGTAACCCATTATATATAGCATCCCCAAGACATTCAACAACTCTATAGTTTCATCCGGTTACATAACTATCTTGTCTTTCACGTTTTCTTGTTGCGAATCCTCCATTTGATTACTAATATATATATATATATATAAAGAACTATTTATTTCAGAAGAATGATACTGATGCTTCCTAATTAATCAAAATAAGCAAGTAAATAAATGGAAAAATTGTCAAAAGAAAAAAAAACCACAAATCGTAAAAAAAAAAAATAATAACAATGGATTGTTTCTTACAAAAAAAACAATGAATTGTGGTAAAAATTAGACAAATGTTGCAAAAGAAAACGAAGCAGATCCGGGAGAAAAAACAACAAATTGGAAAGAAAAAAAATATCGGTAATAAAACAAGATTCAGAAAGAAAAGAAAAACAAAAGACATAGAAATCATACCAAAAGAATAAAAAGCAAGAAATCATAAATAACTAAATACTTTTAAAGAATTTGACATAAAACAATAGACATGGCAACACAACCCGCACCCGCCAGGTCCCACCCGCCCCCGCCCGATTTCAACGGGGGAAAGCCGAATTAACTGAGTTCGGTCCCGGGTGCGGGGAAAACCCAGAGTTTTAATGTGTGGCTGGGGCCGGGGTCGGGGGATGCTCACACCGGCCCCGCACCCGTATTGTTTTGTTCCAAAAAATTGGATTTATTTTCATTAATTTTGATTCCAACCTATATTGTTTGTAACAATTCAAAATTTCAAATTTTGAAAGTTAAATAGAGGACCAAAATCAAAATTTATTTTAAGATTTCTAAACATATGTGGTCTTTCCGACACTTTTCAAATCAACAACAATAAATAACAAAAAACACTATGGTAATACTAGGTGTATATAATTGATTTTGTTAAACTGTTTTTTCAAACTTATCCAATGTTGTAGACTTTTTAAAGTGCAATTAATGCACCATTTTATTCAACATAAACTGTGAATTTTAATAGGCTTACTGTCAATATTTTTTTTGCTATACTTTTCGCGGGTGGGGGTGGGGGCGGGGCCGGGAAACCCGTCCCCGTTAGGGACGGGTCTAGGGGTGAAGTTTATTTCCCCGCCGGGTTTGGGGGCGGGGCTGGGTATGTTAAAACCAGTTCCCGCCCCGCCCCGTTGCTATTTCTAGGCGTTTTTAACATGTTTTTACAACATTCAAATTATATAATCCAGAACGTTGTAGTACGCGCGAAAAACTAGTAGGATAGTAAAAGAAATTCTTTGGACTTAATAGTTCAAGAGGCCAATGAAGTAGGGCAGAAGACACAAACACACAACTCTAAGGTGATTACTCTATAGGTCCATCAGATTATTATATGCATTGTGTTTACCTCTCTCCAAATGAAAGAGTCAATTAAATGGAGATGATTTCAATCCTCCACATACATGCCACAGGATGCAGGTAATTAGGAACCAACTCACCTAATTTATGTATTGGTAAATGAAAGGAGTAGAGAAGAGTTTCAATAATAATGTTTATCTTTTTATCCCTATCCGCTTCAGCAACCACTTCAGCCATTTGTAATCGAAGATACTTTCTACAAACTAACTTATAGTTCTTTAAAATTGAAAATCAGCTCTTAAACCACCCATATTGTAAATACGACACCAAACATGTGTCAAATTTCCAAAACAAAGCATCATTATAAAGTGCATATCAGATTTAGATCGTGTTTTACACTTGTTATCTTTTGTTCCCATCAGTAAAAAAGTCAGGGAAAAACATAGTGCAACCAGAAAAATGATTCAAATAGATACATCTGTATCATACAAATTAGAGGATGAAACAAACATAACCATGAAAATGGAAATGTCGAATAATCACATAGGCATTAATCACAAGCAGAGCACATATCATTGTAACCAACCAACAGAGATATCAAAAGGAGCCAAACATATGTTTTGGAGAACTAATCGGCATCGGTTTTCTTTTATACTTGATGATGTGGTATAAGGTTGGATGCATCTAACTAAGGGTGTGCATTACAATAACTGCATACTGCAGGGCCAAGATTGTAAATCAGATGTTAGAAGTTTACCATCCAATCTCCATCTAACAATCATGATTTACAGACTGTACTCTGTAGTAACTGTAACATTTGGTGACAGCAGACAATCTGGATCTGTTAAAATCACATGTTTATTTGGAAAGTAGAAATAGGACTATTAAATACGGTTCTTCTCCATTAAATACTTCTCATATTTGTTTTCCTAACCAATACCCCAATGTACTCGCCCACAAATATGCGACTAATATTAAATCATAATAATAGGAAAAAGGATGAAAGAATTCTTTTTTCACATTTTGGTTCCTTTCTTGCTAAAGCTAACTAGGCAGCATTACCCTCAAGGCCCAATTTTGATGTTAGCCAAGCACAAACATCATCCGTTTCTTCTGGAATTGTGTAGTGGCCAAGCCTATAATGTGTAAGAACCAAACCAAACATTAATATGAAGCAAGGGGTAATGATTCTAAAAAAACTAGAACAAAATTTATATTATAATTTTTCGGCCATTACCCATTATAAGCTTTGAAAGTTAAATCTTGAAATCCATTAGAAGTTAAGCATTTCGATGATTTCTCACCAAACTTGTACGGAACCACATCATCACCTGAAATAATATATCTGTAAATGTTATTCCGCCATTTACGTTAAATCACCTATGTTTCATGGCAGCAAAAATCAAGACTAATCTCTATTAATATAACAGTTTATAGAATGGAATTGTGGCTTATGCATTCATAAGTATGCAAAAAAAGTTCTACAAACTAGATAAACAAAAATATTATTTGAAAATCAATTTTGGACAAAAAATTGACATTTTAAATGGTTAAGACAATTCATACATGTGGTTAATGAAGTATTAGATTTGATTAATATATATATCAGCTGTAGTAACTTATTAACCGTCTACTGAACTTTATTAGCCACAAGCTAAACGTGATTGATCTTGATTTTCAAGTGTTCAACTCCACGTGTAGTTGGAACACTTGGAAGTTTTGATTAATAATGTTCAGATTTGTGCATAATTGGGTCCAGTTAATGGTTAATGAGTTATCCAATCTTGATATCTCACTAACCACATATGTGAATAGCATTAACCTTTTCAGTTAATGGTTTTTTTTATTTTGAAGAAGCCAAATTAGCCCCAGGCCAACACCACTCAGTTAATGGTTAATGAATTATCCAATTTTGAAATGGTGATTAATAATGTTTAATTAAGTTCAGTTTAATTAAAATATTTTTTTTTAATTTCATAGATTTTACCTTTTCCATGACACATCAAAATGGGAAAGGACTGAGCACGCCTCGTGGCTTCATCTACCCCTTGTAACTTGTTACTCAAGGTCCTAGACAACAATAGAAATATAAATATTTCATTGTACAAAGTGATTTTTTTCACAACATGATGTGTTGAAGTAGAATAAGGACATACTTTGAACATGGAAGCCAGCCACTTAAACCAACAGCTGCACTTATGTTAGCTGGATAAGCATTGCCATTCCCATACTTTCCGGCAGTAAAGCAGGATGCAGAGTAAAGGGCAGTAGCAGCTCCCATGCTAAACCCTCCAACACCAAGCTTAACTGCCACACACATCAGAATTGAAATTAATATAACATCTAATAAATAGAATATCCTGAGATTGAAAAAAACTATACAACCAATAGAAATATAAATAGCATGAAAATCATACAGAATTAAAAAAAAAACAAATTCATTGCCTTCCAACAACATCTGAAATTGAGGATTTACCTATATGATGCATAGGTAGAAGTACGGTACCCAATACTGGTATGGGTACGTAATACGGAAAATTTTAAAAGTTGAACGTACGGGTATGGGTACTACCGTTGTTGTAAAACATATGTTTAGGGAAAAAAACTCAATTATAATAGCATAAAACTATGTGTTTAACCACACATCTATCATCATGCTTCAAAGATTTGTTTATCTAGTCCAGCGAATCCACTATTTTCATCAAAAACAAAAGGGAGATAACTGAAATACAATCGAAAATCAAAATAATTTCTGCTGTTTTTTCACCGCCGGCACGTGTACGGATCGGTACGTATGGTACGAGTACTATGCCCGTACTGGTACAGTACCCAGTACGGGTACTTCACCATTTTAGGAGTACCCATGCTTAAGAGGGATTCACACTTTCATCCGAAGCATAAGTATAGCAAAATTTTGAGAAATTTAGCATATAAACAAAAGTTAATCCTTAGACTAATACAAAAAGAACATTCATACACATTTACATACATAACTAAAAGGTTAGACAGGTATCCGTGGTAAATACCTGAGATAAGTTATTTGAGCAATTTTCACTTTTATGCAAATTCAAAATTGCATTATACTGTCCCAGTGAGCATAGCTCATTAGGTAGGGACATCACATTATATATGCAGGGGCCTGGGTTCAAACCCTAGATTCCCCACTTATTCACCTTAAAGGTGAATTTATAGCCATTAGGCTACTTGACCAAAAAAAAAAAAAATTTTGCATTCTACTGAGAAGAGATATCCATGTTGACCAACATTGAAACATCAACATGGGTCACACAAGGTAGAATTTACACTTGATTATACAATACAAGGATGCAAATAGTTCTTCCTCTTTCCCTTTTAACATTATGCTATTTTCACGAGGTGTGTTATTTGAACAACCATTTATGTGACAACGTTAGGGACAACCATAAATTTACAAAGAAAAGTAGATATTGACACAGTAACCAAAACAATAGAGAGAGAAAGTAAAAACATAGTGTGAGTATGAGAGAGAAAGTTGTCACAAAATGGTTATACAGATATCATTTCACTATTTTTATATCTTAATTCTATTATATATTTTGGCATGTAAGTTCATCATGTGTCACGATAACCAGAGTAATTTTCTGTGTTTGTTTACAATCATTAAAATATGTTTTATGATAACTTAGCATCAACATAAGAAAAATGCTAGGAGTACACTCTCTTTAACACTCACTCTCCTATTGGGTGAAACCCATGTGGGTCTCACCACTTTATGTGGGACCCATTTCCAAAGTGTGGTATCCACATGGATTTCACCCGATAAGAGAGTGAGTGTTAGAGAGTGTTCATAGCACTCCACAAATACGAATTACGTCAGAAGCATTAACAGATAAAAATTCAGGTAAGAAACCTACTGTCTGTGGGTTCTGTAGACAACAAATTGGCAACATGTGCAGCTGAAGCATCCAAACCTTCTAGATCATCAGGAGCTTCTTCAGAAAGCTCTGCCACATCAAACCCTAAAAGACATAAAGTCGCAGTTAAGAAATTTATCAAGATCAATTTAAGGTTATTTTAAGATTTAAACTCGAATCACCTCTTTCATTGAATACATTTTGATGCTCCAAACATTACTAAATATGGAAATTATTCAAAATTCTACTAATAAATATGACACAATAATTGTGCATATTCTGCATCGCACCTCATACGCCTAATTTATTATATGAAAATATTAAACACTAAAAGTTGAAAGCAATAATCAGAGGATAGCCTACAAAACAATCAAACGTACAAGCAGTAGATGGAAAGCCACCAAATAAAGACATTGGTCGAGTTGGAGCAGTTGGACATATCCATTTAATCTGCATCACACAAATCAACGGTATAAGTTATTTTATTAGTATAGAAACGATCTTATTGATTCTAAAGATAAATAAGTTGGCATTATCATGTATGTCTTCCTCCAAAAATCAAAGTCATGTCCTTACATTTGGAAGAGGAATAGTCTCTAATAGCTGCGACCAACTGCAAAAAAAGAGTTAAATCAGGGCTCTGACTTCTGAGTTATAACCACAACATTCAAACCATCATAAAGCATCAAATTGGCATTCCTGTTATCCATTTGAAGTTTTACGTATCTCTATTTATGGATTGTTGCATTCGATTAGAAACAGCAGGAGAAGCATCAAGTGGAACATTTCACTGTTTTCAAATATATGTCATGTGCAGCTCACATGATGTTTTAAATGTTATAATTAGGGAAAAGGCATAAAAAACATAAACTTCCTTGTAAGCAATAGCCACTATCACCGATATGTAAAAAGAAACCGCTATTGCAGTGTTTAGTGGAGTCACGATAGCGTATCGACTTTGAGAATCAAACTGGTTCTAGGAGTAATGGACCACCATGGAGGAAATCTAAAAATTCCAAATTTTGAAGCCACTAGGGAACCGGTTGCATTGCAACTATCATCACGGAGCAATTTGCTTCATATCACCTTTTGAGGAAAAGGTGATGCTTTTGTGAGGGAGTATTGTTAGACCTCTTATTAGTATCGTTGTTATGAGATTAGGCTGCAGTTACTGTGTATTAGGAAGCAGCTATATACTAGGTTGCAGTTATGTACTGGCAACCCCACCATGTGAGCTTCATTTATCTCCATCAACATTGGCTCTACCTCAAATTTAGGGCAGGTAAGACAATTTGATATGAGTTAAAGAGAAATAGTGATGGGTCCCTGTGAACTTAGCTCGGTTGGTAGGGACATTGCATAATATATGCAGGGGCCGGGGTTCGAGCCCTGGACACCCCACTTATTCACCTTAAAAAGGTGAATTTCTAGCCATTAGGTTATTTGACCAAAAAAAAAAAGAGAGAAATAGTGATGGTACCATTGATTGAAAAGATAAGTGCAATATAACAAAAGAAAGCCCCTATAATCCCATAGCTAAGCTCCCTAAAGTAAAGATAACTGTGTCTGCTCAAACCTCTAAGGTCCTAACCAAAAATTGCAGAACTATTTCATTTTTACCTCTCTTTATAACTAAGTTGAACTAACTGCCATATTATCAATTTCTCTCTAACTTCCCTAGTTAGCATAATTATTTGGGCTTAGTCCCAAAGTCAGTGTCCTATTACATGTCAGAAAGTTCATCACAAGTTGACAACAGGAAAATAAGATAGAGAAATATAACACCAACAGCTTGATTAACCTACTGTAAACCAGACAGAAATCATCTCATACCCCTCCTAGCATGAATCAATCCTCTCTCGCACTCTCACCTGGTCACTTGTCATTTTTCTTTATAATCCAACTCTCTCTTCAAACCAAATCCTCTCGTGCAAACTTTTATCTTCTTTTATAAACGCAGATCTCTGTCTTACAGCCCATTATTCTTCTCTTGCCCTCTTTTCCCTATCCTAAGACGCACTTGTAAAATGGGACTATCAAAGCATATACTGAACGCTCAAATTATAAAGAAAAGAGCACACAAGATGTTCTATTGCATGGACAACTAACAAATGTATTATCGAAGACCCAACAAAACACAAATTCTTCTTGTAAAAAAGAAGGGTTTTTCAGAAGATAAATCAGACAGATATGAAAGCCTGTTTGGTTTCTGTCTTGAAATCATCTCTTCCAGTTTGGCCCCACAAATCAAATAAATACATTATAAGCAATTATTCAAAAGGGGTTTCATCACAACAATACGAGTAACGGCTTCTTTCACTGGTAAGTTATGAGGTGGAGAAAATGTAAAATAATAAAAGTTAAAGCCTAAAAATAATAAATTGTTCATTTCATAACTATCAAGGTGAATAACCAATTATTATAAATTAAAGCCTGAAAACTAATCGAAGAATTTTCAGTCAGAGAAATTTGGAAAAAACAAAATAGGTAATGTCATATCACCTGGAGCCATTATCACCGAGGCCGTGCAACCAAACTATAGTTGCTTGGTGTTTACCTTTAGGCCTGACTACATAGGTTCTTCCAAACTCATATGCTGTTGCAGCAGATCTACCACCTGTAAAAAACAGTCATCCACCGTAAGAGATCCCAAATAGTAACACCAGAACTGCGAAGTTACACCCGAAAATTACACACATAATCAAAATGGTGATTGCTGAGAAAAACTTACCAACTGATGATGCAGCAAAGCTCATTTTAGCCTCTAAAACTGAGCAGTCTTAAAGCTGCGATGAACAAACATAGACAATTAGTAGTAGTCAATATCTATTTTCAATAAAGTGGGTCAAACCATCACATGTCGTGAAAAGAGCTTTAATTTATAACCTCAATGGATATAATTCAAATCTTATGAAGCACAGACACAGACACGGACATCAGACACAAACACTGACCAACACGTTGTCACCAATAATAATTTGAGAAAATGACATAATTCAGTATAATCATGATTCATAAGTGTTGGTGTCGGAGTTGGACACTGAAGCGTCTCCGACACCGGGACACACCTAATCCGAGGAGTGTCAGTCCTTCATAGTTCAAATCTCGTCTATACAGTTCTAAAATAGTCATTAGTGTCACCAACATTAATAATAATTTTAATAAGTGTCCATACATTTAGGTATTAGCCTCATTGTAAGAAGAACAAGTTGAAATTTGAGGAAATGAAAAGAATCTAAGAAAAGAAAAAATAAAATATAACATGGCATAAGTCTCAATAACGAAACACCGAAGAGAAGAATAGATAAAAGTAAATACTGAATCCACAATTTTAGAAATCAATTCATAAGAAAATACTAATTGAAATGGAAAAGGAAAAAGGAAAAAAGAAAAAAGCATGAGATTGTAAGGATTGATGTACCGAAAAGAGGATTTCAGTTTCGACTTTCTACCTTAATGGCCGGCAGTGTTGAGACTCCGAAGCTCCGCGTTGTCTTCTTAACTCTCTTACCCGTTCTTTTCTTTAGCTAATTATATAGAAAATAATTATTTCTTTAGCTAAAATACATGTCGTATCTTGATAATGTGTATTTATATAATTTAATTTGATTATATTTTTAACTAATTTATGAATACAAATATTATAATATAAACTGTTGTTTGATTTGTCTCGATGAGTATTTTTAAAATATCAAATTTTAATAATTTTTAACTATTGATAACTAATTATTTTAACGATCAAAGTTGCGTCTTGACATATATGAAGTGCTTGATTGTGATATGTATTTTGGAACGGGGAGAGAATATTGTAATATTTTCTGTTGAAAGACTAAAATAATATATATTATCAAATTAAGTAAGTCCATGTACAAGTTGTGTCAGAAAAGAGTTAATAAAAGTTATAATGTAACATTACAATGAAATATCGATAACAAGAAAAAGGAAAGCAAGGAATAGGGTTAAGCCTCTAATAATCGAATGTAACATATCTCGATTTCAACCAACAAAATGACAGAAGCTTAACTTTTTCACTTAAAGATTGCAAGTGTTCCTCCTTATACCGAAAGATACGCATATTTTTCTCTTTCCAAATTACTCATACAACCGAAAGTCAAATAATATTAAAAGTGAAACAAACATGTTTCGAATAACCCTTCAAACTTAACATGATAATGCAATAAATTACCCTAAGCCACCATTGAGAATTCTATGTAGTTTGATAAGGACCGAATTTTGGCATAAAAATCACATCCAACAAATAAATGGTCAATATCTTCATTCATACCACAAGCTCTTGGACAATTTTGTTCATTGATGGAAAGAACCCACCCTCACCAAACTGTCCTCAGTAGGAACACAGTTGAGAAGGAACATATTACATATCCATTATAGTTTTTTTTTGAAGGAACATATCCATTATAGATGTTTACCTTGTATATCATTAACTATTATTTTCAACTTATTATGACGGTTCAGTATGTATGTTTGCTACGGCGTAGTTATATTTGCATATTTATTTGAGTTAGCGATTAGTGTTTAGTGTTAGTACTATATTTATTTATTTTATTATTCTAATTGTTCTCTAGTTATGATAATATTTTAGATATAAATAAACACAAGTTACCGTGTATAATTGTGTGTGCGTAAAATTTAGTAAAGGGGCGGTGGTAATAGTAATAATAAGATAGCATGGTGGGCTTTAACTCTTGAGTGAGAATCAGACTAAATGGGATTTAAAAAAATCCTGAAATTCATGGTGGGAGGTAGGGGTGGGAATAGGCCAAGCCACTCGTCAGGGGTCTATGGCTCGACCTACTAAAAGCTCAATTCGGCCTAACTCGTTTAATAAATGGGTCAAGCTTGAGCTTTTTAAAAAGCCTGTTAATTTAATTAGGTCAGGCTTAGGCTTATAAAAAAGCCTATCACGCTTATCAGGTCGGCCCGTATACGAGTATATTACATTTTTCCATATTTATTATTTATATTTATCTATATCAAAAAGAATTACTGATCCTTCAAATTCTCATACTATAATTATTATTATTTCAGTTTTTTTTTTAATTCTGTATGGCTTCCTACTGATATATTTATATAAATATTTGTGTGAAGTGTTAAGGCTTGCCATTGATATGCCTAAAGTCAAGTATGGTTATTAGATTAAGTTTGAAATCATTGATGTTATCAGACATGATTATTCTTAAGTTTCTATCCATCATTAATTTAATGTTTATCTCTATATTAAGTACATTGCACAAATTGAAAGGAAAATAAAAAAATTGATGAACATACTCTGTTTGAAATTTCTAACACAAACTAGGCTTTTAGACAGGCTAATAGGTCAAGCCAGACTTTTAAAAAGGTCAGACCAAGCTTAAAATAAAGCCTTTGACAGGTAAAAGGCCAAGGCTCAGGCCTTCGCTTTTTCAACTAGGCCTAGCCTATTTAAGCAAAGTCTGGCTCGCCCCGGCTCATTCCCACCCCTAGTGGAAGGCTATTGTACGCAGATGTCATCAAACAAGAAAGAAGAAACAAATCATAGTACATGAGCGATTGGTAGCAAGAAAAATGGAAAACCAGGTTTCAATGTCAATCAACTATTTAGATAGCTTCTTTCGGTTTTCTTTTAAATTTAATCAGATTCGAGTGAAACCAGTGCCAAAATAATCGTGAGACTATTAGCTACATTAACCAACAATTGAATTTCCTGATTTGGTCGGGTCAATCGAAGTACAGATCACCAAAGGAAACAAGATTTTGAGATGAACGAGAAAGCTGTATATCCTAAAGTTCATTCGGGGCTCGCTGCAATGGTTGTAGCCCTTTGAGAGAATATTAATTAATGTGCAAATTTAGACGTGTGAGGTTAAAAGATGAATTAGAAATATTATTAAGGCGTTGCTTGATTTAAATTATGTGAATATGTGGTATTTGAAGTCATGGATAAATTTTGTGTGTGCTCATGCTTGATTTGCCGCAATTATTTGGATTGATTAATTATTCAATGATTGATATAAATGTGATGTTGTGTAATGTATATTTGAAAGTTGTTGAATTGAATTTTTGGTATGCCACATGTATATCACGGAAAAAGGAACACAAGAGACAGAAAAACTCCAATTGATGCCACATTCCTAAACACAAAATCATGAGGCCGAGGTATACACCAGGGTGCCACAAAATAAAGACCACACCCAGCAAGGTACCTAGACAACCAAAGGTACCGCCACCAAAAGAATACCCCTGCCTCATAACCTATTATCTCAAGAAACAAGCAAAGGGACACCACAACCACTACATTAATATTCTTACCTCTAACAGCAGCAAAAAAAAACTAACTAACCAGTATACAAAATATGAGAAACCAAGTGCATAAGGCAACCACGTCACAGAGACAATACTCAAAACTAATCATCATAGGACTTTCACCTCCTGGTATGTTGAAATCAGCAGCATAAACACGTCTCGTCGATGAAGACATATGGCGATCACCTATAGGAATATGTGGTGTGTTGTTATCAGCAGCATTGAAAAAGGGTCTCGTCGATGAAGACGTCTGGCGATCACCTACATGAATATGAGGAGGCCTGTGATGCTCATCATGATCACTACGCACAGATTGGAGTTGTTTGCGAGGACGTTTGTTTGGTTGCGGCATTATGCACCTGACCATCGACGTCTGTTGTGACAATAGGAAAAGAAAATGATTATTTTGGAAATAAAAGAATTCCAATGAAATATTGAATTCATATTTATATATATAGAAATCTTAG
>Ga0228711_1007709_pt1 | contig 15475 bp, 5 predicted proteins | sample MedpolnodulmetaG_2_FD_177996 | JGI IMG/M metagenome (GOLD analysis project Ga0228711, IMG submission 177996) | Root nodule microbial communities from Medicago polymorpha collected in Santa Monica, California, United States - brown nodules | ecosystem: Host-associated > Plants > Roots > Nodule...
CCGCTTTATTAGGATAGTAACAGAAGGATGTAGAAGTCCAGAAGCTGTTGAGTTTCTTAAGGAAGTTGCTGATGAATTGGATGAGCAAATGCTAAAGTTTCAAAATATGCAAATAAGTAGTGAACAAGTGAATGGAACCTCTAACAATATTAAAGAGATATCAAGTACTAATGATGGTGCAACACAGGTAAAGGGGTTTAAGAACAAAGAAGGTCCAAAGGGTTCAAAACGTTGGAAAGGTTGGGTAGAAACAAAACTGGCCAAGAGAAAGAAACGCGTGAAGTCCATTGCTTCACAAATTCAAAAACCTGTGGTATTATTAATATATTTAGTTTTATTTTTTGTTTTTGTTGACTACATAAGCTCACCTTTGTATTCCTTTTTTTCGTGTAGAAGAACAAAGGTAAGCAGGGTTCCAAAAATATAAAGAGGCAGGATGAAGTGTCAAACACAAGTGCTTCACAAAGTCAAAAGCAATATGCTGTGTCCAACACTAGTGATTTACAATGTCAACAGCCATTTGCATCGCCAATTACAAGTGCACCTATATGGCTTAATAATGCATACAATCAACCATCTATGGTTAGCTAATAACAATTTGAATTTGTGAATGACCTTAACTATGTTTAGTGTTTAAATTATTTTGGTTTTTATGCAGGGAGACGTGGAACTTCTAGTCAATTTGGTGTCGCTAGTTTTACTAGCTTATTGATGGTAAATTTCAAATTATATGATTCACTTTCAAATCTATATATATAATATTAACTTGCTTTTTTAAAATTATAGGAGCAACTTGATGATGGTACCAGAGACTTGAATAGAGGCCCATAGTTGTACTGAGATGTTGAAGAGCTTATGATACAAATTCAGTGTTGACATGAGTTTTTTTATTAGCTGCTATTTTTGATTAGTTATTTAAGTGTTTTCATGAATTTTTAATTAGGTGTTGCTTTACATAAGCCCCTTTTACAATTATTGTACTATTTCTTTGCTGTTTGATTAGGTGCTGTCAAATGCCAATGCAAGTAAAACATCCATTTGCTTTTCTTGTTTTCAAAAGTAAATGAATTCTATATTGTTATAATTAGAACCAAAGTATAAAATGAGGAAGAATACTTGTGTGGAAACCACAAATGTAAAACATTTGGACACACTCACACAAATTGAAGGTGCAGTAGCTGTCTTAGGTTTTGTTTGTGGGGTGGTTTTTTTCCAGTTCATGCTTCAAGGGCTGGTCATGCACGGTTGTTGGCTGCTATGGCTTTTGGTTTTTTTTTTCTTTTCAAACAGTAGTGTGGGCAATGGTATGGTATTGGGGGGTGGCTGCCTTGCTGGAGTTTTTTGTCATAGTTTTTTCGATGTGAATTATGAGGCAGGGGTATGCGTTCTTTTGTTATATGGGAGCAGCTGTTTTTGTTTAATAAACATACAGGTGGCCCTTATGCTTTATGTATATCCCAGCATCATTATTTTGTGTTTGGTTTGGGTGCTGCTAGTTTGTGTGGGGTGGCTCCATGGTCCTGGTGTGGGTGGCTCCAAGGAACTCGAGAATGCCGCGTCGACATTACACTTAAGCCTTCCCCTGCCTGGTTTCTGCCACCTGATGTGCTGCTGCTGCGCGGAACTGCTGCTGCCAGCTGATTTGGTGCTGACAGCACGCATAGCAGGCTGTTGTTCGCCCTCTCCCAGCGCTGAACTGCTGCTGCCAGCACGCGTAACAAACTGTTGTTCGCCCTCTCCCATCGCTGAACTGCTGCTCCTGTCGGCTGATACGGTGCTGACAACGCGCATAACAGGCTGCTGTTTGCCTCCCCCAGCCTAGCTTTACACATATTTGCTTCCATCCATCCTTGTAACAACTTACGCGCACGTTAAAAAATAGCTTGATAGGTTTCCGACACATTTTGCCAAATTTGTATATTCCGTGACTTCCAAATACTCCAAACAATAGTTACAAAATTTTCCAACTTTAGTTGTGGCAGATTTTGAATCAAGTGGAATACAATTTCTGCTACAGTGTTGTTATTCCGCATTGCAGCTGTTACATCATTCTGGAGATGACTAACACGCCACATATTCCCTGCCTTTGGACAGTCGAACAGCACATGTATTGCATCCTTGTAATTTCCTTCGCATAATGCGCAGCTAGAGGTACAGTTAACACCTCTATCAAGTAACCTGTCACGAGTTGGCAGGCACCGCCTACAAATTCTAATAATGTATTTTTTTTTTTTTAAAATAATCAAATGATATATTGTTATGTGTTTAGCTTCTCTAAAATGAGTTTGTACCGTCATTAAAATAAGTTTTTTAATTTAAAATCCAAGCAACATGATATAATACTCCAAACCAGTACTTGTTCAAAAAAATAAATTCCAAACCAGTAAATGAATTTCTTGTTTGCACAATCTCTTTTGCACTTTCAAATCTTACTAACTAGTATGCACTAACCAAAACAAACTCTACCAAGCCACAAGGCATGCATAAGTCCACACAACTTGCTCCATCCCCCAATGACCATATCTCTATTTAGGCTCTGTTTGAATTGACGGAATAGAACGGAGCGGAGTGAAATGGAACACAATGGAATGGAGCGGAACTGAATGGAATGGAATAAAGAGTCCATTCCATTGTTTGGGTATTCTATGATGGAATGGAACAAATTTATCTTTCCATTGTTTGGAAAGTTGACGGAATGAAATGAGTTATAATTTTTTTATTTCAAATTTACCCTTTATATGTAAATGATAACAAAATATATAACTATGATAAAAAAAATTGAAGTTTTACAATTTATGAATTGTATTCGTCGTGTATAATAGACTGAAATGAAAAAAAACTTGTTAATTATTAATAGTAGGTATTAAAAAGTGCAACTAGATTTTTGTTCTTCAAAAACATGAATGACGCAGGTTGGTAATGGACCAAAATTGTTTGACACATATGATATGGGTTAAAGATGCAGAAGAAATATGGGTTAAAGAGCACAAACATGAATAAAGAAATTTGAGTTACTTGCTGGAGTGAAGAGTTGTCATAACAGAAAATCTCATGGACAGTGAAGGGTTATAGAGGAGGAGAGCAAGAAGCAATAAGAAAAAGGCTTAATTGCAGTTTTAGCCCCCTAACTTTTCCAAAGTTGCGATTTTGGCCCACTAAGAAAAAAAACTACAAAACAGCCCCCTAAGTTTTGCAACTGTAGCAGTTTTGGCCCCCAAGGCAAAAAAAAATTAAAAAAATAACACATGGCACCTCACTTAGGGTGCCACGTCAGCGTAGACCGAGTCAATATCAGCCTTGAGGGCCAAAACTGCCACAGGTGCAAAACTTAGGGGGCTGTTTTGTATTTTTTTCTTAGGGGGCCAAAATCGCAACTTTGAGAAAATTAGGGGGCTAAAACTGCAATTAAACTTAAGAAAAACTAGGGATAAATTTGTCCTTTTATTATTAGTATGTTCCATTCCATTGGATACACCCCAAATTGGGTGGAATGGAAAATTGAAGGAATGAGTGGTATCGGATGGAATGATTCCATAACACTCCATTCCATTCCATTCATTTTTTACAAAACCAAACAATGGAATGTAGCTGTATCCCACTCCATTTCATTACATTCCACCACTCTCCACCAATCCAAACATGGCCTTAAGGAGAACTAAACTTTACTCAAAAAACCGTGCTAAATGCCATACAAAATCCAGTACAGCCAATAAATCGAATTGCAACCCAACAACTCACATGGCAAAATACGAACATAATCCTATGACAAGAGCATGGCTTGAGATGTGGATGTCCAACTCGAGCTCAACGAAAACTGCGATCATCCTCCTAAAACAATTCTAATAATTGTCCGAATTTGAGACTGAGGCAATTGTAAAGCTAAGCCACCAATACCAGAAAATTGCAGAAGAAATATTAGTTAAAATCACTTGTGACTCCGCAGTAAAATTAATCACCAATTCACCATCCACCTCAAAGCACATACCAAAACACAGAGAGCCACACTCAATAACTTATCCATTTTATAGGAAGCACTAAGCAGTGATTTCCAACAAAATTTCTTTTAGTTTTATCAATGTTAAAACCTGAAAAACTTATCTCCCTGTTTAACCCAATTCACAGAACCACAATAACATGTATATGCCAGATTTTGAACCACAAGAAAGATGAGAAGTGAATAGAGGACCGAACGATGACAATTATGATCCCTTGTTCTTCAAATCGCTTTTCGCAACTTGCCTCCGCACCGACCGCACCCAAAAGAAATTTAGGGGTTCAAATAGGTGATTGTTGAAAGAGACTGTGTATCTGAAGATTTTGTCATTCTCACTCACTCACTCGTGTGTTCTTCTTTGCCATTCGAAAACAACAACATGCCGTAATTGGGCAGTTTCAATATTTTTATTATTATTAATTTTTTATTTAATCCAATGGCTCAGATTTAGCAGCAGACATTGCAGCAGAAGATTTTGCAGCTGAGGATCCAAATCGCACATTTTGAGGCCTGAAGCAGACTACAATACAAGGCTTTTTTAATGAGAAGTTAATATAAATTCATAGGTTTGGTAAAAAAAAATATTACAATTAAAAAGAGAAATAAATATTGCATTATATAAGTGAAAGTGCTGCAAGTGTAACCCTTCCAAAGGAAAAATAGTGTGCATTGTAAAGCGGTATGAGAAAGTGTTGAACCCATATTTGTAAGCGTCATAAAGCCTCACATCTACAATCTTTGCTTCATTACAAAGTTAAAACTAAAAGAAATGACTACCCAGCAACATGATGTCGTGAAACTAATTACTGCTCAACATGAAGGTTCCAGGGCTGGCCTAAGGGTAAGGCACCTCACATCTACCTCATGTACCATCTTTGCTTCATGTTGGTGCCTTACCCTTAGGCCAGCCCTGGATCCTCCAAATACCATGATGTCGTGAAACTAATTACTGCTCAACATGAAGGTTAAAACTAAAAGAAGTGACTACCCAAAAACAAAAACTAAAAGAAGTACATTCAAATTGTAAGGAGTTCAAAACATACTAAATTCTCATAAACACGTCAAAAGTTATTCTCTGTTTCGCACTGTCATGTTTATAGATGGATCTTTAGAACATCATACAGGATAACATACAGTTTTTCACATGATAAAGTAAATTTGAAAGGAAAAAAAAAGGAGTCAAGATGATCATTGCATTATATAATTCATAGTGACGGTTATCAGAAAAATGTGCAAAACATGCTAATACAGTAAAGAGATATTGAAGGAAGTAGAGCAATAGGAGAATATTTGCTCAGGTTGGAAAACATGCTAATACAGTAAAAAGCAATAGAAACTTGGAAACTATGAATCCTGTAAATTGGGAGGAAGGGCGATGCTATACATCGCGAAGGGATTTGATCGCGAATACGCTTTTTTTGTTGTATTTCTTTCCTATATAACTAACATTAAGCAAAAAAATCCAAACAAAAGGACCACATGTTTTATAGAAAATAAAAGAGAACCCTTCACATGTCTAAAAAGCAGCATTCCAAGTAACCTCCAAATCACTGTCATAGCTCTCTCCAATTGTAAACGTGAAGCTATATCATCAATTAAACTCAGCTAGATGTATCTTCATAAGCATTAGCAACTTGGTCTCGTAAACGTAGAAGAATGGAAGGTGAGAAAGAATATCATAGAGACCAAATTCATCATTTGAAGAGATAAAGTGAATTTAGAGTGATTAAATCATTCAAGTCGGTGCAGTATAGGTGCCACATACATCATTCGTGATAAGCCTATTCGCAACATCCAGCATTATCCTTGGGAGGAAACATGATAGCTTTGCTCCAAAGTAATAGTACCAAAAATAATAACTTTCAAAAAGAAACTCCAGCATTCATAAAATCATGAAATTACATAATCAGCATTAGCAACATCTTTTTCTAGAAAAAAATAAATAATATTAAGATGGAAGCCGTGATACACCATACTTCCCCGCTGATGAAGCAACCTCTTACTTTCAATGTTAGAAGGCCAAGTTATTGGAATATGATGAGATGGAAGCCTTCAAATGACAAACATACATAAGCATCAAGTTCCATGTAACAGAGTTGGTCCTACAATATCCAGAACTGTGGAGATTTCCTTCTGTTGTAGAAGAACCAGAGAAGAAGGCAGTGAGTGAATCACATATATTATGTAATCAAATTATTACCATTTCAAGTATTTTACTAAACAGGTGGATTGAGGAAGACTGAGACATAATTATATGGCACACTGAAACAATAGAAATATGTATTATACAAGCTACAAACTCATGTAATTACATATACACATTTGTGAACTTGTTAACTAACCAAATTATATGTTTCTAATGGATTTCAACACTTTGATGCAAATGGTATTATGAACAATTGAATGAAAGAAATAATTTCATTGATTGAATTAGAGTGTTTGTTACATCTTATATAGGTACAAGCATGATTAGATTAGCTATGGTAGAGTGCACACACTGTTTTTTTGAACCAGCTTATACATTAAACCATCAACATCATACAAGACGTACCATTGGGGACACAGACAAAAACAGTACAAAGGGCCCGAGATAGCGGTAACCCCTAAACCAAACCAAACCCAACATATGACAGCAGCACTGCTGAAGCCAAAACAGCAGGCAGGAACCGCACCAAACCCCAGACCCGCAACTGCACAGCAGCACTCAAACAAACCAAAACTTCTCTAACGCAAAAGACAATCCTTTGGGTTCCACTTGCACACACTTGATTATTGCTATGACAGTTATCTATTGCTAACTAACTAGATCACTTGCTACGCAAGTTATCCTGATGAATGGCACTAACAGCTGTATCTTCATGGTGCAATAAATGGGAATATTTTATTTCCCATACAAAAGCTTCAGAGGATCTGATACGATAAGGATTATGGTAGTAACACTTATTCCAATTCGAGAAGGAATATCTCTCCTAAGAAATTAGAGGAAGACTAGAATTTCATTTCTGAATCATTTCTTAACTTTCATTCACGTTTTTGCCAACGTAAATAGCATACACAAATAACTACCTATAGACAAATAACTACATTCGTATGAAGATGTGAGGACAGTTTCCTGAACCACCATTTTATTAACTACATACATAATAACATATGACTTATCATTAAAATTACAACCTATAACATTAAAATACTTATTTAATAATTCATACGCATCAGGATCTTTCATGGATGGTCAATCGAATGATCTGCTTTTAGTGCAAAGCATAGCAACCTCAAGAACCAATTTATTTATTTTTTAGTTTAGGCTCAAGAACCAGTTTAATCTCTTGCATTGTACTATCAGAAGCCACTTTATTACCATTGCAATCTTCTCTTAGAAGAACCTCCCAAAATTGTAGATATCAAGTTCCTCTTTCATTGCTTCATTGTATTCTGCCATTAAAAATAAATCTAAAATTAGTGTCGATACAGTGCTCTTTGTAAGGATCATGGGTGGGTTTTTGCACAAGGTTATTTGAGTCTATCTTATGACTTCGTGTACACATTTGAGAGACTTACAAAAATAAATTATGACATGTCCAACTTATTTTAACTAGCTGTTCACGATCAGTTATTAAAATAGCTTACAGCAAAAACAATTTTACGACATTACCTCTTGACCGTAAAAGTATCTTATACCTATGTGCTTATATCATAAATACTTAGTTATTAAACACATAATTAAACTGTTTATTCAAATGCACCCTAAGGCATGTAAATATGCACTGCTAGGATTTATTAGTGGTTTGCATAAAGCCATGTACCTCTCATGCACCTCATAATCTTACTCATTTTCATATAAGTTTAGACTGGGAACAAAATACTTGATGAAATATCACTTAACTCTTATTGACACTACACAAATTTTTGTTATACCTGTTTCCTGATTAGTTGTAGTTGGAGATGAGCATTTTCTTTCGACTCTTGAATCCCTTTCGGAAATGAAGTATTCCAAAACCTAATATCAGAAGGTTTATTAGCAACCCTGCAGAGAGTAACACAATATGTGTAACCTTCCAAGTTTCTATGCTGCCTAATAATCCTACTGACTTAATACATGGTCTGAATGGTACTCCACAGAGCTCTGAATTTCCAACAAATGCACTACTGTCTAGTAATGTGAATGACTTTCCCTTTGGTATTGAACCAGAGATATTGTTGAAAGACACGTTGAGAAGTAGTAAACTTGATGAACTACTAAACTTTTCAGGTATGAGGCCATTGAACTTATTATTAGATAAATCTACACTTTCAAGAATATGGATATTTGCAAGCTCCTCAGGTATTTGACCTGTCAAATTATTTTCGGATAATTTGATTGTCACAAGATTTTGACATTTCGAAACACTTTTTGGGACTGTCCCATACAAGTTGTTTCTACCTAGATCAATTGTTGAAATTGATTTGCAAGACTCAAATGAAGGAAGATTGCCTAAAAGAGCACAAGAAGATGCTGAGAAATTTTGAAGTTGCGGCATAGACCAAATTTGTGAAGGGATATTTCCTCCTAATTTCATATTATAAGAGACATTGAAATACTCCAATTGAGTAGCTAGAGAAATATCTAAAGGAATCCCACCAACAAAATTGTTCTTTGACAAATCAACATATGCAATATGAGGAAGATGGCTGAATTTTAAAGGAATCTCTCCTGAGAATGAATTATCTTCTATGCGAAGACGGACAAGGGAAGAACATTTCGAGATCGAAAAAAGACTACCTGTGAATTTGTTTGAAAACAGGATAAGCTTAAATAGTACTCCACTAAGACAAATATCTGACGGTATGCTACCACTGAAGTTGTTTGTGGAGACATCCACCCACTTGAGTTTGGAGTTTTTGCCTAAACTCTTTGGGAGTGATCCAGAGAAGTGATTGTTCCAAATGAGAAGAGATTCTAAGGATGGTAGTTCTGCAATGCCTTCTGGAACAGTGCCACTCATGTTATTGGTCATAAGACAAAAAAATCTTAAGCTTTTTAGCTCTGAAAAGCTTTCAGGAATGGACCCTGAAAGGAAATTTTCAGAGAGATCAAAATATGTGAGTTTTTTAAATTTGCTGAACTCATTTGGTATTAATCCTGTTAGCTGGTTTAGGAACAGAAAAAGTGATTGCAAATTGGTGAGATTTGAAAGTTCCTTTGGAATAGGACCATATAGATTTGCACCTGCAATGTCAAGATACTGAAGCTGGCTCATGTTACCTAGTTGAGGTGGAATGAAACCCTGGTAAGAATTGGAGCCAATTTCCATGTGAGTCACTGTTTTGAGGTTACCAAGTTCTGGTGGTATACTTCCTGTGAGAGAATTTTCAGCTAGAAGAAGAAACTCAAGGTTTCTGAAAGAACCATATTCAAATGGAATGCTTCCGCTGAAGGAATTTTCAACTAGGTTGAGAATCTTAAGATTTTCCAATTCTGAAAATTCAGCAGGTAATTGACCCGAAAAGCTGTTGCTAAAGGCATCAAGTACAACCAAGTTTTTTAGTTTAGAAATTCCTTTTGGGAACTGACCGGAAAAATTGTTTCTGCTTATATCTAAGCTTTTCAAGCCTGTGAAGTTGAAAATTTCTGGTGGAAGTTTCCCAGAGAAGAGATTATGGCTTATGTTGAAATTATTAACCTCTGTGAACACACTGAATTCGTTACCTGATAGTACACCACCTAGTTTCTTCATGGAAAGGTCTATGGAAGTTACAATTGAGTCATTGTTACACTTGATGCCAGACCAAGAGCATGCATAGGACCTTCCACTTTCAGTTAAGTTTGCTCCAAAGGGCACAACCCAGTCATGCAAGCTATTATTATCATCTATAAACTCAGATTTTAGACTTAAAAGTGCTTGTGAATAAGAATCAATGGTTAAAGATGATGATAAAATGAAAGTATAGAGAAGATTAATGAAACAAAAGAATTTTAAAATCTTCATTGGTACTTGTTGAGAAAGAAGGAAATGCAACTATTCTAGACAAAGGTAATTTAGCTTTGTTAGGCAGAGAATTGGTATCTTACTAGGCTCTAAGATCATGTGCCTTTCATTGTAATTTACAACAATTAGTAAATAATCTTTTGAAAAAAAAACAAAAACAATCAGTAAATAATCGGTGGGATCCTTCCTTATGTTTGAAGAACAATAAAATGTATGTTCAATTTATAGTTTAAAAATAAAAATAAGAAAAGTGGTAAAATTATTTTATTTAACTAGTGGTTTTATTGTAATTTACAACACTCGGTATATAATTATAAGTTGTGGCTAGAGGTCACCGATCCATTTAACGAAAACACAAATGAATTTTAATTAACTAGTAGTAATATATATATATATATATATATATATATATATATATATATATATATAAGCATAATTCTACCAACAAAATATACGTGAGCATAATTAGAATCTGAGGTTGGCAGTGGTGACATTCTGACTAAAAAAGGGATTTTTGTCAAAGTTTTAGAAAGATTTACAAGTTACACTTAATAATATACTGTATTACTACACCAATCTTTTTTTAAGGGGTTGTTAGGAGAAATTCAGTGGTTTATATTTTACAAAGATATTATAAAAAAAGTTTTGTCCATTTTCAGACTTGATTAAAAGAAATTTCGTCCAAAATTTAGTATTTTCTCTTGAAGTTTATAACTGGGGTATAACAAAAATCATCAATTTTTGGGTAAAAATTTAGAAAGATATACTTAATAAAGAAAATGATATGATACATGTAATGTGATAAAATGACGTAGAGAGAATTGATATATTTAACGTGTGTTTGAAAAGAAAAAAAAATTGTGGTGTCCGGGGTTCGAACCTCAAACCTTGCATTATTCTTACCGACTAAGTTAAGTTTACTTGGACAAATATGATATCATTGTTGTAAGTTTAATCTTTACCGTTAGTTTTAATTATTTTTTAAGCAACTTTTTAGTTTTAGTTAACAATACTTTTATTTTGTAGATAAATTAAATTACTTGGATTATACTTTTTAGTTTCGGTTCTTTCATCAAATAAGGTAGTAGTACATTGTAAATCATACTACCTACATACCACCACTTTATTCTTTCTTGATTCCCATATAGTTGATTTCTACCAAATTCTTCTCATTAATCAATATCACAAATTCCCAATATTACATCCACACAAAAAAAAGTTAATTATTTGCTAAGCTTTCAAATATGGTAAAAAGTAAGCCTATGTATTCCCATTCCTAGCTAACTACACAACCACTTACAATGTTTTTAATTATTGGTCCTTGAATTGGAGTTTTTCCTTCAAGCATTTTGAATTGGAGTTTTTCCTTGTATGACTGGAGTTTTCACTTTTTCCATTCATAGAAATTTTTTCTTAGTCCCCAAGTTTTGCTAAAATATTTTGGAACGCAATCTAAAATATTTTGGAATACAATCTGAAATATTTTGGTAGGCAATCTAATATATTTTAGTACATGATCAAAAATATATTTTGTTACTCAATAATATATTTATGTACTGAATAATATATTTTTGTGCTCAATGTGATATATTTTGGTACTCAATTGAGATATTTTTTGTACTAGATCTAATATGAGAATTACTTTGTCGCGTCATTTTTCGGAGATCAAGGCTATTTGATTAGCGTTTGACTCACTATTTTATTTCACGACTGAACATTTAATTTTAAGAGAAAAAGGGGAAAAAAGTTCGAAATACCCCTTTGAAGAGATTTTAGGTTCGGGGGTTAGTTACATAAAGGGAAGATATTAGCACCCTTTACGTCCATAGTACTCTACGGGAACCTCTTGGTTTTATTCAACATTTTGTGCTATAACTTGCTTGCTATTAAAATTGGTATTTAAAGTGGTAAAGGAAAAAGAGACCTACTTATCTACATTTTTATTGATTTGGAAGGACAAGTGTCCTTTGCCTACCCGTGAGGGATCAAAACCTCGTAGTTCGGGGCAAAAATTGACGTTTGATTGGTTTTGTGTTTTTTACTAGTTTGGAAAAGGGTTTTAAAATGAAAAGCCAAGTGGCAAAATAAATTTGTTTGTGTTTTTTATATTTAAAGGAAAATGACTTGAAACATGATTAAGGTTGATTGCAATGTTGATTTATGAAAGAAATAAAAATAAAAGGATCACTTGATTTTGGGAATCAAGGTTTGTTTATGAAAATATTTTTGATGTTTTTGTTATTTGCATGTTTTTTGTTTTTTTGAATAATTATTAAACTAAAAGTAAACTAACTGAGCAAGGAAAGTAAAGTGTTGGTACCTCATGGTGGTGTTGGACCACCACAAGGACCTTTAACCTAAACTGCCAAGCATAGTAGGTAAACATACACGCACGCACGCACACATGCACCTACGACTATTATATAAAAGCCTATAATACATGTTATGGTCTGCGATAAAATAAATTACATAGAGGCCTATCTTTACATTCTAAATTATGTGCAAAAAAACGTAAATAAATAAATAAATTACATTAGAGCCTAAATACACTTTCTACATTAGAGCCTAAATACATTCATAGAAAATTACATCTTGCAATGAATGTCCTATAATTAATTGATAGGACTTACCATACAACTTTTAAACTAAAGTTGCATAAAGAATCATCATATCATGTTACTAGATGAATCAGAAATTAATGTTGAGTGTAGAATATATATGGATAGTGTGAGCATATACAACGTACTGCCGAGTTAAATTTAAAGTGATGATAGAATCATGTTCTTAGACTCTTGTAACAAGTTAATTAATAAAGTTGGGTTTAGGTGCAGAAAGTTGTGATTGAATCAAGTTTTTAATCTACTTTGTTATACTTTTTTTTCATTCAAAACAATAATTTTAGTTTTTAAATATTTCTAGGTTTTTTTTTTTAGAGCAAATATTTCTAAGTTTGTATGTTTAATTTTTTGAAATTTTGTTAAATGAAACAAGTTTTTGTCGTGGCACATTTAAATATGGCTTTTATATATGCTCAGTCCCTATAAATACGGGTCATTTAAAAATTGGTCAATGAATTCGTTAATCTTGACATTTTGTCATGCCAAAATTTAATCATTTAAAATTCCGTCTCTCTCCCCACTTAATCACTGCCACGTCACTAAACTTCTGACATGGCTCCGTGACTCATCAAAGTATGGCTTGAAGTGACGAAAATAACCATTACATCACAACACTTTCTTTGTAATTTACTCTTTTATTAATGACAAATTTTCTCGTGTGTGATTGTTCTATTTAATCAATGTCAACTTCTACTATGCATTTTGGTTATTTTTTAAATTTTAGTGAATGATCACTTATAGGGGTGTTCAAATCCAAATCGATCCAAATTAAAACCGCAAGCCGATCCAAAAAACCGAAAACCACACAAAACCAAATAATATTGAATGTGTTTGGATGACATTTTATGAAAACTGCTCGGATTGGATCGGATTTTGGATTGAATTTTCAAAACCAAACCATATCAAACCGAACTGCATACATATATTTTAATATATATTTCCATTTTTATAAGTATAATATATTATATTAAGCTATTATTTATTTTCTTTTTAATTCTTTTTTTTAACAAGCCAAAATGAGATATATATTAATAATCAAAAGTTTTGCTCCCTAGCACAAGGAGTGCATAAAGAGGCAAAACAAAGTTACAACGAAACAACAACCCGTCCGTAAACATAAGTTTAGAGATGGAAATAAAACCTCAGCCTATCCCTAAACAAATAAGGGGATGCTGCCACCATGAATGATAACCAAAAGGAAAGCACATATTTTTATCTTTTAACCAACGAAAAGAATACATCTTAAACTTTTCCAAAAGCTGCACCATCGTATTGGCTTTGTTAGCAAAAAGTCTTTGATTTCTTTCATTCCAAATAACTCAAATGCAACAAAGCCAAATCAAATGTAAGAATGACCGATGAGGAGCATAACCACCTGAAGAATAAACAAATTGATTGAAACGATCCGTAACCTGATGAGGATCCACAGAATACACACCAATCCAGGACTTTATATGCTTCCAAAGATCGCCAAAGATATTACAATGAATTATTAAGTGATCTATTGTTTCTTGTTGACCACATCCTAAAATGCATAGTTGATTGTCATTGGTAATAACACCTCGACGCACCAAGTTGTCCTTTGTCGGACATCTATTGCGGATGAGATGCCAAGCGCAAATAGAGACTTTCAAAGGAACATTTTTATGCCAAGGTGCAACCGAAGCAACGTCATCAGCCTATATCTCGTGCCTCGTAAGCATTTGATACGCTCCACGAACCGTGTAGCCAACCGTAGAGTCTGGACGCCAAAGCCAAGCATCTGTCTCTGTCTCAGATACTACATGAGTTTATTTTAATCAATCATGTTTCTATTTCATATGTTTCAAAGATAATCAATCATTTTTATTTGTACTGTTAATTTTTTTTATAAATCATATGTTATATTCCGTATCAAACCTATTATTTTATCATATTTTTATAAGATTATTATTAATAAAAAAATTACTATTTGTAATTTGGATATCCAAAAATCGATCCAAATTAAACCGCATTAAATTGGATCAGATCGGTTTTTTAAAACTAACCATCCAAAACCGAACCGAACCACATATAATTTTATCTTTAGATCGGATGAGTTTTTGCCTCAAAACTGATTTAAACCGGATTGCGAACACCCTTAATCACTTATCCCATTTATAAACATTTACTTCTAAATACTATTCTCCTTTCTTATAAAAAAAAAATATTATTCTCCTTCAAAAAATAATTTATTTATTTAGATCAAGCCATTTAGTTATTTTTTTTAAGGATATGCCATTTAAAATATTAGTATTTAATTTAATTTTAATCTAATTGTAATAGTACTTACATTTTCATTTTGTTTTTTTTCCAATATAAGCTTCATTTTTAAGTTTTCAATTTTATCCTAAAAAAAAAGAAAGTTTTCGTTGTCTGTTATTTTCCACCGTACTCACTCATTTAGTATTTTCCTTTCTCTCTCTTCAACAAAACGAAACTTGAGAAGCTCTCCTCCCCCAACAAACCCTAGCCGCCGCACGCAACACTGTTCACGGCGTTTTTACCCTCACAATCTTCATCTATTTCTTCTCTTCCATCATCCTATCCTATTAAGTTTATTTTCAGATCTGATAGACTTTTAAACATCCCAACCACCATCTTCTCTGATAGATCTCGATCAACATAGACAATATTTTGAAAAACTATCACCATAAAAAGACTCTCCTCTATATCCTCTACAAAACCCACAAAGAAAATCATGTATCAAAATACCTTCGCCGGCAACCACCGTGCCGGAAATTGCAGCCTCCGCCGTTATGGTCTGAAATTTCTGGGTTGGTGTATCATCAGGTCAAGTTCTTCGCATCTTATGTTTCTATTCACCTCTTTTACTCTCCCTTCATCAATTTAACTTTTAATTTTTTAACCTTTTTTTT
>Ga0228711_1007710_pt1 | contig 15474 bp, 8 predicted proteins | sample MedpolnodulmetaG_2_FD_177996 | JGI IMG/M metagenome (GOLD analysis project Ga0228711, IMG submission 177996) | Root nodule microbial communities from Medicago polymorpha collected in Santa Monica, California, United States - brown nodules | ecosystem: Host-associated > Plants > Roots > Nodule...
TGAACTCACTCAGACTCTGAACTACTTCAGACTCTGAACCTGAGGACAGTTATCTAGAACGTAAAAGAAGAAGTTTCCAAAAACACAATTCAACCCCCCCTTCTTGTGGTTTTTCTCACCTTCAGATATAAAGCTGGATAGAGATATGATATGATAAGGACATGATAAACATTAATCCTATCATGTGTTTGATGCACACATGATAACAAACAGGATATCATTATAGTTAAATGAAAAAATTGCTCTCATCATTAATTAAATATTGTAGAAATGACATGTTATTAATTATAATAGAAAATACATGCTATCATTATTTTAAAAATGACAATATTTTAAAAATGGCAGAATATCAAGATAATAAATAAGGAATGATCTTCTAATCCCATCAGGATAATTTCTAACCCAGCTTATACTCAGGATAAAAATTACAAAGGAAAGTCAGGATAGGATAGGAAAATGGTTTATTTTATCCTATCCCTTTGGTGCATCAAACATGAGATTTCAACAGGATAAAGATAAGAATGGATGACTTGCCAACATATCTTAGTTATGATAATATATAGTTTACTTTCCCTTTTAAATAAAACAAAGAATAATCGAGTACATACAATTATACGTTAAAACTAGTACATATAATTACATATACGCACACACCCACGTGCACGCGCGCACGTCTTTTAAAGACAATGATGGATGACTTGCCAACATATCTTAGTTATGATAATATGTAGTTTACTTTCCCTTTTAAATAAAACCAAGAATAACCGAGTACATATAATTATACGTTAAAACTAGTACATATAATTACATCTACGCACGCGCGCATACACATACAATCAATCCAAATGAATAAACAAGATATACAACTGACCTTTTGGATTGTGAGTGGATGATGGAGAAGACATAGAGTGTGGATATAATCATAACATTATGGTTTTTAAGATTGGTTGAAATGCAAAATGCAGAGAGCAAAAGTGAAAGGATAATCCTAACACTGGTACCTTTGATTATTCTAGATATGGGTGAATGGATGCGTAAAAGGGAAAATGAGATTGCAAGAATAATCATGACATTTCGCTGTGATAGTTTCAAGTGTGAGAGAATATATGAAGTGAATGTATCTTTGGCTAATCATTTACATTTTTTAAATATATAATAATGTTCATTTAATTTTGACTCTTTATAGAGTCAATGGCAGCTTGGATCATTTGAAATGCCACTGCATCTTGTTGATTAACAAAGATGGTACGTGAAATTTTATTGCCACCACAATCTATGGCTCCACCAATAATATAAAAGCTACTCATGATGAACAATAACATTGGAAAAATAACTTCTCCAGACTCCATGTCTAGTGACAACGAATGGTATATATCTTCTTACTACAAGTTTTAGCACACTTTGCTTCTTCGCATTGAGCTATTTATAGTTATTATCTCAGGACTTGGATAGTCGGCAGCCTGCCATCTCTGCTCTCTATCTCAAGACGTTAGATTCAAGACAACACTCTCACCTCAAACTCCAAAATCGAGTCATGAATGATGAGAGTAAATTGATTCACTTTCACATGTTTCAAATATAACAAGTCACTTTTCCCCCTAACTACAAGTGCCACACATTGTACCTTAATCCTCGTTCCTTTCAAAATATTTTTTCTCATTACCACTACGACGTTTTGTTATCATTTACGTGGGTTCCATTTTCAAGCTTTTGACCGTTCTCTTTTGATTGTGGGTTCTTATCTTTGAAAAATAAGATTTTATTTTACAATTTCTTCTTGCATTACAAAGACATTAAATTTATTGTTGTTTAACACTTTTAAAACTGTGTAAGGAACTGGTTCAGATTCCCAATAAAAAAGCCCTGCATTATATTAAAATGATCATGTAGCAACGATACTATTATAACTTATGACAACTTATAATTTACTAATGATGTACCTATAAACGCTACATTCATCTCCAGACCCCCTAATGTCAATGTGAGTGGCATCACATTCAAGGTAAAAATGCAATAAAGTGATTTATCAACAAAACTGTCATATTTGAATGCAACTTCACAGTCTATCAAGATACATTGCTCATATAATCAGAGATATCTTACTTCGAAAATTGAATCTTAAGAAGGCCAACCTTATTTTGAGGTGTTCTATGTAATTTTTAAAATATTTTCTTTTTTGATTTTTTTGTTTTTATTGATTTTAATTTATAATAGTCTCTACATAATTCAAATAACTTTGCATTAGCCTTTTCATGCTTTTTCACTTGTGCAAAACTGTATGATGAATGATACACAAACGGAAAAATAGGCCTCATAGTTTTGTCACAACATATCACTGTCGTTTTCCTTATTAAACAAACAATTTTTTTTAGAGGAGGGTTCGTTTGTAAAATTAGTATCTTGGCCGCTTGAACAACACAGAAAAGCACATGGCCACTAAGGATGAGTTGTAGCATAAACTTCCTCTGACCTACGTTGGGTGAAGGGATGGTGAGAAGATGTAAACATTCGGCAGAAACAACCCTGAGCATCTCGACGTTCTCAGATAGTTGGCGATGAAGTGTTGTTGATGCCCTAAAGGACAACAACCCTCCACTGCTCGAAGAATCACCCTTTTTGGCAATAAAGAGTTGAAGTTCTAAGGGGAATACTTCCATGGCGTAAAACTGGTACGTTCTGATGACACTAGGTCATACATACTTTTATTTTGGTTTTTATGTATTTTTGAGCTGAGTTCAGGTGATTTTGCATGAGATAGAAGCTTCAAATGACACATTTGATGTTGGCAAACTAAGAAGAAATCGTGCTTCGATTTACAGCATCGGGCTACAATTTTACAGCAAATTTGAGACATTTTGTCTCGTAAAAAATCGTGCTCCGATGGAACCAAATCGGGCTACGATTTGGCAAACGCTCCAGCTGAGATATGAGTTTAATGAAGCAATCGTGCTCTGATTTACAGCATCGGAGTACAATTTTAGCGTATTTGAGAATTTTTCTATAAAAGGGAAGTTGTTTTTTGAAGGAGAGGTTGGAAATTTTGGAGAAAGAAACTGACTTTTGGAGCTGGAGATTTGGAGAGAAGGTGGGAGACCATCAGAACTCATATCCAGTTACCAATTTCATGTAATGAATCCTTCTTTTACATTAGTTATTTGTGCTATAGCCACGGGTAGCTAGATCTTTTGTGATTAGGTCAAGAGATGATTCTGTTCTAACTCATGTTTATGTAACCTGTAACTCTTAATCTTTATGAATGTCATTCTAGTTTATTCAGTGTAAATCATTCTTAATGCTTTTATGATTCTGACCCAATATAATTGATTCAAGAGTTTATATGACTATTGACACTAGCGTGTAACTCGGAAATATCTATACTGTTCAATCTAACGGACAATCTAGGGATGAAGCGTTGTTAGCTTGTGATAATTGAATTAATGGACTTAAAACCTTTGATGATTATAGGTTCACCTGAGGGATCGGAGAATTATATTCAGAAAAGAGGGCTTAGGATCAAGGGATTGACCTAAGCTATTTTGTTAATTTGTCGTAAACTTTATAGCATTCGTAAACTTAAGAATCAGGTTGCTAATGAGCGATGAGCATATGAATCGAATGACCTAGTCATCTCTCCATATTATTTCTTAAACCAATTTTTCCTTAACCATTTTATTTTAACTTGCAAAGTGCACCCCCCATTTTACAAACATCCTTAATAATAATGTTACTACCGAGTAGAAGTTGAAACAGTCCCTGTGGATACGAATCTTATAAATTTTATTACTTCGATATAAGTTAGTACACTTGGTAATTTTCTATCAAGTTTTTGGCGCCGCTGCCAGGGACTGTTGAATCATTTCAGCTTGGAAATTTCGTTATTGTTTAGGATTTCTGTCATTTACATTTTTTGTTTATAATTAAAAAATTGAAAAAAAATAAATTATGATTTATGCTCTTCATGTTTATCTCATTGTACTTTGCTGCTAAAAAGTTTATCCAAGTTTTGCAGCTATGATAGACAGGTTAGTAGACATGTTACGCCTTTATGAGACAGAGGAGATTGTTACGCTGGAGTATGAAAAGTATCTGCTTTCTTGGAAGATAAAACAACGGGACAATCAAATCTCAAGATTAAATGCGAGATGTGATCTTCATGAGGCGAATCATCAGGGTACTGATTGTGAAGGGCTAAAAGAGCTTATCAACATCGATTACAATACTCAACTTCAAAATATTTTAGATGATTTCTTGATATTAAATCAAGTTTCATTTAAGAAATTTGAAGTTCAGTGTGGTGATCTTGTTGGGAAAGCGAATGAATGTGAGAAGCAGCTGGTTGAGATGGAGACTGAGTGTCATGTTGTGGTGGAAGAAAATGCACAAGTGAGGAGTGTTGGTCTCTACTTGAAGTCTCAACCAACAGGGTTGAAAGAAATTATTCCTTTGCAAAGGTATATCTATTCTTCTTTATGGTGGGATAGCTCAAATGCCGAAAGTCTAGCAGTTGGATCATGGGAGCATCTGCTACATTGTATGAAGTTCATGGAATTCCTACCAAACAAGAGGAAGAATAAAGATGATATATTCTTTCTTTCATATTTGCCACCCTAACAGTGGCTGAGGCGTCAAGCTTAATGACGTAAAAGAAAGTGCTTGATGGGAGGCAACCCATCATATTTTCTAATTTCGTTAATTTGGCTGGTATTTCTTTTCAAAAAAAAAAAAGAGAAAAAAAATATGTGTGTGACTGCTGCTAGTGTTATGAATTATGTATTCCCCTATGTTTTGTAATTGCATCTGCACTTGTTTATTATTAATGAATTTTCTTTTTTCTTGAATTTTACCAGTCTAGTAGCATTTGTTCATCAATGGTTTAGCAAAAGTTCAAGGAGGTAGAGCTTGCATGAGGTTCCTTTGTTGAAGTGTACGGCAGTGTGAATTTTGACAACTTCCATAAACCTCAGCTTGTAAGTTCAAAAGCCAAATTTTTGTTTTACAATTTTCACAAATATGAGTGTTCCATGTTGATACTGTTTCTAGGACTTGCGAATTTTCTTTATGTCAGTTGGTTACATCTTTTACACACTAAAGGCAAAGTGTTTGTACCTTGAGCCTTTGAAGCCTACCTGTTGCATTGAATTTTTCCCATTTTTAAGCCAACTTTTGAGCCAATAGGTTAGACCCCATTGTTTCAGTGACAAACCATATTACAATCCTAGAGACCTTAGGATATCAACCCTATTTTTGGAGTTAGGCAATTATTATGTGTTTGCAAAAGTCTAAGTTTGGGGTTGCTCATGGGATAGCAACGTTTTAAGTTTGGGGTGAGGGATATAGAGAACATGAGTAAATAGATCACTTTGTCTCAATTCAAAAATCAAAAAAAATATAAATAAATAAAAAATTCAATCAAGTTGATAAAAATAAAAATCAATCAACTCAAAAAAAAAACGTGTGTATATAATTATGAAATAAATTGACACAAAGACTTGTTAATTGAGTGATCCGGAACTTCTGTTGTGTTCTCTAGTTCTCAAATTTGAGCAAATCATTCCAGGCTGTGGTGTTCCAATTGCCAAAGTAAGTAGGAAATGCTTAACTCCAATTTGTTATTTTAAGCCTACTTCCCAAATAATCCCACCTATGACCTTAACCCTGTTACACCCTGAAAGTCCTTAAAAGTGTGTATTGTGATGTAACTTTGATTGATGTTTAGAAGCCTTTCAAGTTTTGGTAATATAGTGATTAGTATGTCGACTTGTGTACCCTTTTATCCATGATATTGCGTGAAGTTGTGGAATGGATGTTTTGCCAAGCAAGTTAGCCCACTAATTGTAACAAGAAGATGAACTTTTGATATTACCATTGCTGAGGTAAATGCTATTTTACTGCTAATTTTTATTTTAAAGTAAGTTCCTTGAGGACAAGTAACGATGCAAGTTTGGGGTTGTGATGACACTAGGTCATACATACTTTTATTTTGGTTTTTATGTACTTTTGAGATGAGTTCAGGTGATTTTGCATGAGATAGAAGCTTCAAATGACACATTTGATGTTGGCAAACTAAGAAGAAATCGTGCTCCGATTTACAGCATCGGGCTACGATTATACAGCAAATTTGAGACATTTTGTCTCGTAAAAAATCGTGCTCCGATGGAACCAAATCGGGCTACGATTTGGTAGACACTCCAGCTAGGATATGAGTTTAATGAAGCAATCGTGCTCCGATTTACAGCATCGAAGTACGATTTTAGCGTATCTGAGAATTTTTCTATAAAAGGGAAGTTGTTTTCTGAAGGAGAGGTTGGAAATTTTGGAGAAAGAAACTGACTTTTGGAGCTGGAGATCTGGAGAGAAGGTGGGAGACCACCAAAACTCATATCCGATTACCAATTTCATGTAATGAATCCTTCTTTTACATTAGATATTTGTGCTATAGCCATGGGTAGCTAGATCTTTTGTGATTAGGTCAAGAGATGATTTTGTTCTAGCTCATGTTTATGTAACCTGTAACTCTTAATCTTTATGAATGCCATTCTAGTTTATTCAGTGTAAATCGTTCTTAATGCTTTTATGATTCTGACCCAATATAATTGATTCAAGAGTTTATATGACTATTAACACTAGCGTGTAACTCGGAAATATCTATACTGTTCAATCTAACAGACAATCTAGGGATGAAGCGTTGTTAGCTTGTGATAATTGAATTAACGGACTTAAAACCTTTGATGATTATAGGTTCACCTGAGGGATCCGGGAATTATATTCAGAAAAGAGGGCTTAGGATCAAGGGATTGACCTAAGCTATTTTGTTAATTTGTCGTAAACTTTATAGCATTCGTAGACTTAAGAATCAGGTTGCTAATGAGCGATGAGCATATGAATCGAATGACCTAGTCATCTCTCCATATTATTTCTTAAACCAATTTTTCCTTAACCATTTTATTTTAACTTGCAAAGTGCACCCCCCATTTTACAAACATCCTTAATAATAATGTTACTACCGAGTAGAAGTTGAAACAGTCCCTGTGGAGACGAATCTTATAAATTTTATTACTTCGATATAAGTTAGTATGTTCTTCTTACATGAAAAGAAATTCTCAGGATTAAAGAAAGAGAAGGCTTGATGAATGGCAAGTGAAGAAACAAAGATTTTTATAATGATGAATGCGATTGGTAAAGTGCTCCTCTCATTTTTCTCTTCCGTAATTACCACGTGTGCAAAAGAGAGCAGAAGCGTTTTGGGTTAGTGGATAATTAATGGTCTTGGAAAACATATAATCTTGGGAAACTTGTGGAGAAAGGAACAATGATGATGAACATGGGGAATTGCGATGATTTACACCTAAAGAGTTCAATCAATGACAAATGGCGCCTTAGGGTCATAAATGAGTTTCTAGGTGGTTTCCAGGTGAAAAAACGTGGCCCACTCATAGTCTAAAAATAATCAAGGGAAAGCTTCTGAGTCTGAGTAAGAAGCTGAAAGGATCGTGTTTGAAGTGGGGTGATGTCATTCTTTCCAAAATAAATCATTCAAAAAATGCCCATTTTCTTCTCTTTGAAATCATATTGTCGAAAATGGCATTTTGGGGGGCATTTGTTAGCCTGTAAATTTAGCAGGATCATTTAATATGGTCGATATTTGTTTGACCTTTTTACTTTGCAGGAATCGAAGAGCTTTCTCATTTCAATTGGAGAATCTCGACGAGTTATCAAGCCTAAGGCACATAGTCAAGAGTTTCGACGAAACAAGGCTGAAAGAGCAATCTCACATCAAATTCAAGCAAAAGGGCGGGAAAGCATGATTTCAAGCAATGAAATAGTTTCCATGTAGTGGAGACGTGGGACAGGCAGTTGTCCAAGATGGAGAAAGTGTTGATCATGGAGTTAGTGGTTCACCATCTAGGTTTTTAGTATAAATATGAGTTTCCAAGCCAGAAAATGGGTCACAAATCATATATAGAATTCTACGACACTCAAACTACCGACGTCTAGGGAAATGAGTTATACATAATGTATGTAAACTGATTTGTAGACCACCCCTTTTTATTTTAATGCATTGCATTTTACCTTTTCCTTGAGCTTACGTGCGTAAACTTACTTTTATATTTCTTTTATTTGCTTTGTTTTAAGCTTTTAATTGCAATCTCAAACCTGTTGAGAGACAGTGCCTTTTTCTATCAAATCCGTCCTGCTCTTTAAGCAACCTGAGTGCATTTTATGGCCTTTTTCCAAACTGTTTTCCGATAAAAACCTTTGCACAATGGTCTTGAGATTTCTAGTTCGGTCTCGCTTGTAATAATAAGAACTAGCCCCCGTTTGCCAAAATCACAGGCAAACAAAACTTAAGTTATTATACTTTGTCATCTTTTAAAGACAAGGATGGATGAATTGCCAACATATCTTAGTTATGCTAATATATAGTTTACTTTCCCTTTTAAATAAAACAAAGAATAACCGAGTACATATAATTATATGTTAAAACTAGTACATATAATTACATCTATTCACAGTTTTCTTGAATCGATTTACACTGAATCGATTCACAAAAAGTCTGAGTAGATTCAAATGATGTCAGCATCAATTTTTCACTTCTTTCTTGCCTGAATCGACTCAAATTTTAGTGAAACGATTCATCAAACTCTCTAACATGGTTTGAATCGATTCAAACTTGTTTTGAATCGTATCAAACACCTTTTGGGCTATTTGAGTCGACTCAATTATCACTTGACACGTTTCATTCTTCATCATAATTTTCCCTTGTCTTATATGGTTTGAATCGATTTTGTGCAAAAATTTGGCTTTTCCCCTTGCTCCTATATATTGTACTCTCCTCACAACTCCAAAATCATTGAATCATTTGCAACTATTCTCTCTAGATCTCAAAAACTCATTGTTCATACATTCTTCAAGATTAAACAATTTTTCTTAGAATCACTTTGTTCTTTGAGTGTATAGATTCTCTAGGGTGCTAGTAGGGATTGTAAGTTGGTTCTCTCATGAAGATTGGTTGGGCTTAATCAAGGCTTCGAAGTGAAATGAATAATCTCATTCCACCTCCAAAGGGCTTGGGGGTCTTGCTAACCGTTCTTGAAGTCGAAGGGGGTTCGTTTATCGGACGTAGCATTGAAAACTCAAGTGAAGAGTTCGAAGGAGTGCACGGGCAATTCAAGGATCCAAAGATTCAAGAAGCACCAAATTCAAGGGGTACTTGAAGTTTGGAGGAGTGTTTTACATATGAGTTGAAGAATTAGGGCTTTAATTTGAAGGAACTCTTGTAAACATTGTAATCAACATTTGTTACTTAGTGGATGACCTTGGTGAAGGCGTACTTCATCAAGTAGAGTAGACGTAGCCCTTAGCGAGGACGAAAAAGGGTGAACTACTATAAACACCGGTGTTCTCTCTCTTTCCAGATCCTTTTACATTTTGATATTACATGTGATTGATTGAATAATTGATAGTTTAATTGCTAGTGTTGATCTAAGTTGTTTTAATTGAAAATTGACCAATTCATTGAATTGGATTTGAACATTTCACTTGGATCAATTGATTGCAACATCAATTCAATTATTCAATTTCACTTGTATTGTGTTTTAATTTGATAACATAGTATATTTGTTCATATAGGTTTGGTTTGAAATTGTTATAAGTTTTGTATATTGTTCAAGGTTGATTAAAGTTTGATTGTTAATAAGATTTGTTTATTGAACCCCTCAATTCTAAGATCAAATCTTATTACTCACATTGTCTTTTCGATTAATTGATTGTGATAATTCGAGCGCAACTCCAATAGTTTATTTGTTAAAATCAATTTTCACTAAATCTCCGAAAAAGTTTTCAAACGCGCTATCATGGAACGTGAGTGGTAGTGGAAGTTATAGCAAGTTCAGTTCTATTCCCATTGAATCTAAAGCATGAGAATAACGGTTGAAGAAATCATGTGTAAATAAATTCTTGGGAATATGACATTTTGGGGGACAAATTTTCAAAACTTGAAACAAACACGAGAATGTTACATTTTCAATCTCACATCCTCGAGAATCATATTACAAACTTTGAAACAAACACACTATATAGAATTTATTTCTAGTAACAGACGTGCTATTTAGTACGAGACCGATAATTGTGGAAATCAAGGGGTGGAAAAGAAAACATGGGAGAGAGAATTTAATTAGTTAATGGAAATATTAACATCCAAGGTAGTAATACATTCGTCGTTTCTCGTGCATGTTTTCTATCGTAAGACAAAGCATTTTCCTTCTAGTAAACTTTACAAACAAGACAATGTACTATGTTGAATTATGTTGTAAAAGACCCCTAATACTGCACTTTTGTTAAATTTGAATCATTTGTGTATCGATGATGTATTGTCGATTTGGTGTAATGTTATTGAATTATGAATGACTATGTAATGTCGTTGTTTATGATTGAGTATGATTGGTGAATAAACTGTACTGTTTTTGGAGTTGTGTTTATCAGTTACAGAGTACAACGACAATTAACTACAATTAAGTAGCGAAAGATAATCCGTTGATGACATAATGGTTATATTAGGTACCAGATCTTAAATGGTTAAAAAACCTCACCATAGAATGGTCTTAAGAGATGTTTGTTTCACATACTCAAATTATTCCTAGGAATGTACATGGGAACATAAAGTTGTGAGTTTGATTGGCGGTAGGTATTTCTAACATGGTCCACATCAAGCAACCAAACGTGGTTATGGAGCCCACAAGACTCCGGTCTGAAATTCTACCCAAACAAGTCGGCACACAACAACTCATCTGCCACTTGGCACCATCATGGAACGTGACACCGTATCGTGCGTCATACACCGCGACATAGCGTACCCGAAACACTTTCATTTCGTGGCCAGTTAGGGCGGTTACGCTTACTCACTTGTGGTTGGCGCCTTGGTGTTTGCCACGTGGCAGATCCATCCCTCCCGCTTATTTTTCTCTTTCATCATTTCAATTCAACGAATTATTAATTAATAGTTGATTAAGCCTAACATGCATTAATCCACAATCGCGTATCAATCATGAATTAATACTATTTTTTTTTTATTATATGGTTTGAACTCAATTATGTTTATTTATGATTAATTATTCTATAGAGTGGCTTTTTCTGTGGCTAAATGATTGATTATACTTTGGCTACTGATATTTGCTACGATTCCCTATTTGATTTTTATTCACATTTCGTGGTGGTGTGAAGAGAAATAAATAGTGGTTAGGAAAATTCGCGAACAAATTCAAAAACTTAGGGTTTTTGTTGATTTTGGATTATTGCGTTTGAATTCAATTTTATGTGTACACAAACGCACGTTCTGGTGAAGTAGAAGCAACACACGCGAGATTCTCTGTGAATTTTAACTTTTAAGCCTCACTTTTCTTCTTCGTTTTGCTTTTTCATTCAGCATTCGCTTACTCAACTACTCTTTTGGTTTTGGTTTTGACTTTTATCGAAGAATTCTTCATCCGTGCACTGGTACATTTTTCTTTCTCTTTCTCGTTTTCTTCAATTTTGCTTCGAATTATGATTATTGCTTCGTTTTAATTACTGTTTTGATTTGTGTTGTGTTAATTTGAATCTGTTTCGGTTATGTGTGTTAATCTTTTCTTGCTTAGAGAGATAAGTATATAATTTCAATTTTGTTCAATTATACTTGTTACTGTAGTGTGATAGTGATTTGAACTGCCTTTTAGTTTTGTTCAATTTTCGTCACGGAAACTAAGTAGGGTTTTTTCAAATTCTGTTTGAAGGTATGTTTGGTGTCCGACACGCGTCAGTGTCAGACACTTACACAACACAGTGTCCGACACTTACACAATACATTGAATTATGTCATTTTTAATAAGTTTTGAATATGGAATTTGATTTGTAAATCGATTCAAAATATCAAGTCTCTTTGAAATAATCTCCTAACATGAAAAATGAATTTAAATTCAATTAAAATATGATTTGAAATTTTCAGTGATTCTAGACTATCTTAAGTATGCTATTGATTAGTATCTGTTGGTAAAAAGATACATGGAATTTATGTAACTTGATGCCAAGTAGCTTTTTGGATGCTTGTACGAACAGCTTTTCAAATAATCCATAACTTGCAATGGGTTATCGACTAAGAATATTGACAATTTCATCACCAGTTAGTGTCATTATTATATTAAAATTTACTGAGACATTGATTCAATTTTAACTCTTTCAGGTGATGGTCATGATTTGAATTTCTAATGCCTTTCTTCATCGTTTATGATATTTGTCAAGTTTCATAGTATAGGGAGCAAGGATGGACATTGTTGCTCTTTTAACTTCTGCTGGAATTAATATCGCTGTGTGTGTGGTGATCTTTTCACTTTATTCTATACTAAGAAAACAGCCCAGCAATGTTAATGTGTACTTTGCACGGAGGCTAGCATCTCAGTATTCTAGACACGTTGATTTCTGGCTGGAAAGATTTGTTCCCTCTCCTAGCTGGATATTAAAAGCATGGGAAACATCTGAGAATGAGATATTGGCTATTGGTGGCTTGGATGCTGTAGTTTTTGTAAGGATAGTCGTGTTCAGGTTGTTCAATCCTTCTAAAATATTGTTAGTTTAAGCTTTGTGACTTGTGTTAATCTTGATGAACATTGCACTAGTGAATTTGAATTGCTTTCTTATCTGAGTCTTACTTTAACCTGAAATCTACTAAACCTACCATGTAAGGATTTCTAATACCTAGATAAGTGGAAATGAAGATGCTATTAAGCTCACTCTAATGTTTTTTCAAATTCCACTCTCTGGATGCACTTGACGCTCCTAAGAATTCATGTCAGGAATAAAATATTTGATAGTATTCACATGCATCATGCACCATACAAATTTTCTGGTCAATGTTAATTAGCATGCTAACTGTTGCACAACAATTTTATGACTTTGTAAATGATTTTCCTTGCCTTGTTTCATCATCAATAATGATTTCTCATGAAAGTCAATCTTTTGAGTGGTTGTGCCAAAGGGAAGATAAACATTGAAATTGGCTTGGAAATAGAAGATCCATTTAAGATGCACACTTGATTGCATATTTTTCTCTTGGATAGTACAGCTGCTAAAATAATGGTGGGACCCCTTCCCGGACCCTGCGTATGCGGGAGCTTTAGTGCACCAGGTTGCCCTTTATAGTACAGCTGCTAAAAATCCAGTGTGATGCAATTAAATTTTATGCTTTGATCTCATGATCTGTGGTAAATGTGTTTCTAACCGTCTATCACCAATAATGATGATTTTCTGCATGAATAAGAATGCTTTTGCATTCCTTAACCATTTATATATCCATAACCATTATTAAGATTTGTGCTCACAGAGAAAGTAGCGACATTGTTGTTGATTGTACATAACGCCTAATTGATATAGATATGGCAGTTGACTCATCATTCAACTAAAATCATGATGTTAAGTTTGAGATTGCATTGTTGTACTCTGTATGGAATTTATGTACGTACAACAAATCTTTATGCTCAACCTTTGTTACGTGCCTTGGTTTTACTGTGTTTGGTTTCACTCCATTTTATGTTATTTCAAATAAAAATAAACTAAAAACCTAATAGGCTTAAACAAAATCGATTGTCCATCTTGAGGCTAGGCTAACTGTCAATGTTGCTCTTGATTCCCACAGTATTCGAGTTTTTTCCATCACTGGTGTCATCTGCACTGTTCTAGTGCTTCCTGTGAATTATTACGGTAAAGACAGACTACATAAGCATATACCTTTGGAGTCACTGGATGTATTTACCATTGAGAATGTTGAAGAAGGTTCAAAATGGTAAGAGTTATATCTTATTTTTCAATGTAAGTGCTAATTATGTGATGGAAACTCAGAAAACAATCATGAAAAGCCTGTAGCTTCAGCATAAAAAGGTTACACAATGAACTATTTCTGAACAATCTGAAAAAAGAAATGATAAAATTGAAAGAAGAAAATATCCCACATCTCACAAAGCTGAATTCCCAAGCCGGAGGGCGAATAACTCATAATTATTGTTTTGCCTTCATTCCCCATGATTCCCTCCAACATATCCACCTTGTATGAAATAATCTATCTGTTGTAGTAAACATTACAGATGTGTGGCAAATTACTCAGTTGGTCAAGACGTTGGCCCACTCCCCATCCCCTCACTTGGATCCAGTAGTATGTACAAGCTGAGAAAGGAATAGAATATAAAAGCTTACTCGAAACTTCATAGGCAGGAATGAACAATGCTCAAAGAAAAATGTGGTTCTGCTATGTCCTTTAATGGCCGCCGTTTGTTTTTTCATATTTGGCTTTTCCTTCGTGGCTGAGTAAAATTACTTGAGTTTCCCTTATGTGGAGTTTATTATGCTATTTTTTTTCTCAAAAATATGAAAGAGTGAATTATACAGAAGAAAATGTGAAATTAGAGTTACTATAGACCCGGGTCGTTCTACTATATTTATTTTGTTCTTTTTAAAAAAATTAGATGTGATAAAGTAATAATTCATGATTTTATTCAAGAATACTTATTTCTTCTTTTGTATGTCAGGCTTTGGGCTCATTGTCTTGCATTATACATCATAACACTTGCAGCTTGCACTCTCCTTTACTTTGTAAGGAGCTTTCTCCGCCTATTTTAGCATAATAACCAACAAGTTTCGTTTTTCTTTTTATTTTCCAATTCTTAAATATGACTAGTCAATTGGTGTTTTTGTTTAGGAATACAAGAGCATTACTAAGTTGAGGCTACAACATATTACTGGATCTCCTCCAAGTCTAAGTCATTTTACTATTCTTGTCCGATCAATTCCCTGGTCTATAAGCGAATCATACTGTGATACAGTGAACAAATTCTTCTCACATTACCACGCATCAACCTATCTGTCTCACCAAATGATTTATAAGTGTGGCAAAGTTCAGAAACTTAAGGTGTGAATCTTACCTTTTGAAAATATTTGTATGCTGGCATTTCATCATCATACTGTTTTTTTTTTTTTGTTCAAGCTATTGGGTTTTAAATAAAAAGAGAAGAGAAATATTAATTTTCTTTGAATATGATATTGGTGTAATATGATCAAAGGTAGTTGAAGTTGAGATAACAACATGGATCATAAGATCCTAAAAAATTCAAAATACAATATATATGTTTATATTAATCCATATAAATGTACTATAATTTTTGGCGTATACTGTGTAACCTCCACGTGCAACTGTAAAGATTAATCTCTTAGGTCGGGTATGACCACAGTGGCTGCAAAGCTCCCTCTCAAGAGTTTTAACGTTGCTGCATTCCCATATAAAATAGAATCAATAAGAAAATACCATTTATATCAATACTATAATCACTTAATTAAACTTACATTCAATGGAAACATATTCTATTCAAAGCATCTCACTCCCTCTCCCTGGTTTTGGGTTTTGATTATGATTCTTGAAGTTTGAGTATATAATTTCTCTCAATTTTTAATTATATT
>Ga0228711_1007714_pt1 | contig 15463 bp, 11 predicted proteins | sample MedpolnodulmetaG_2_FD_177996 | JGI IMG/M metagenome (GOLD analysis project Ga0228711, IMG submission 177996) | Root nodule microbial communities from Medicago polymorpha collected in Santa Monica, California, United States - brown nodules | ecosystem: Host-associated > Plants > Roots > Nodule...
TGTTTCCAACATTAAAATCAGGTTAAAAAGTTAAAACACAACATATTTTTCAGCAATGTTTTAAATTTCATCAAATATTACAATTTTATTTTCATTTTACAATGTTTCCAACAACATAGACCAAGTTAAAAACATGGACAAAACGTAATCCTATTTTCTAAGAAATGCAAAAGACTAAGATTTTAAATAAAAAGCAAAGAAGGAATCTAACAAGAGAAAAAGTATGTAATTTAATAAAAGTTTCCATTGAGTTTCTATGAGTATATATGTTTAATTAAGATTTTTCTTATGTTGCGGTTTGGTTTGGTTTGGTTCAGTTGGTAAAATGAAAACCACAAACCAAACCAAACCGTGTGGTTGAGCAAGAAAATGATCTGATTACATCCGAACCAAATGCGGTTTTTTGCGGTTTCGGTTTGGGTTGTTTCGGTTTGCGGTTTTCCTATTGGATTGGTTCGGTTTTGAACACCCCTAATCCGCAATGATATTCCACACTCCACCAAAGAAACCGCACGTAAGAAATAAATGTTCTATGTCTTCATTAATACCGCAATTAGCAATACAACCCTGTTCAGATACAAGCAAGACTTTCCGGTGAAAAAGTTTGTCTCTAGTAGGAATCCGGTTGAGAAACAGGCGCCAAGCAAAAATTAACACTTTTAGAGGCACCGATTTCAGCCATAAAAACCTGTAATTATTATTATGTTGCTGATGCCTATCAATCTCCATGTCTGTTAAAAAATAATAAGCAGAACTAACAGTGTAACAGTTAGAATCATGTAACGTCCAAATCCATCTATCGGCACGGTCACCCTACAAAGAGAAATTAGATAGACGAACAATACACTCCCCCAATAACTCCTCCTCCCAAGCAAAAAGTCTCCTACGCCATTTCCACGTTTCGCCGTTAACCCCCCAACCTCTCGCAAACATCTCAGCCACCGTGTCCAATTTGTTCTCCGCTAACTCATACAGACGCGTAAAAAGATTACACAACGGTTTCCCCTCTAGCCAAGGGTCGACCCAAAACAAAGTGGACACACCATCCCCTACACGACGATTAATATTATCCGACATCCATCCTGTATCAATCTGACCCACACCATCCCTAACATCTAAAATAGTCTGCCACCATATTGATCCTCCACCTCTACGAGAGCAGCAAAGCCGCCCTCCCTCCTCTCTATATCGGGCACAAAGGACCCTATACCAGAGGGTGCCACGCTCCTGTAAAATGATAGTTAAATAAGAAAAAGATTATGCTAATTAAATGACACTTTAAAAGTATTGAAGAGTACTTGTTTTCTTAACACTAACGAAAAAACGGGTACTAATATCTTTGTTTATCCATTTTTCTGCTGCGTTTAATTGAATATAGAAGTGATATACATTTTGGCATATAATATGATTAAATATATTTGACAAATATGATTAAAATAAGCTATTTTAGTTTTGTCAAAATATTGTTTCTATTATTTCAAAAAAAAAATTGTTTCTATTGTAGTGATGCTTTTGCTATTCTATTTCGAATCAAAAAAAAAATTCAACTAATAATTTAAATTCCTAACGTATGGTGTTTTTTAAATTTTGATGGAACTTAAATTTTTTAATTAATAATTTAAATAATCAAGTAAAAGAGATATTATTACAAATATAATAGTTTAAATGAACAATAAAATTGGAAGTGCAAATGTTATCTCAAAATCTTGTGTCCCTTCAAAGCTTTACATATAAATATAGATTTAGTAAAAAGTTGACTCACTCAATATCGTCGATTCAATTTTTTACGTTTATGTGAGGACCTTTTAGCGATTGTTTTATATAGGTACATTTGTAAATGTTTTTTGAGTATTAAGATCGACTCTGATCATTGTGAAATCAAAAGTCCAACTCATATAAACTTTTTGTTAAAATAAAAATATTGGTTAAACAATATTCAAATCTTAGCACATTAAACATGAGTTTGTCTTTCCTCCATTTGACTCCATTTATTCCATTTCAATGTATAGATGTGGAAAATTGTTGTTGACACATTTGATAGGGCTGAAAAACACATGTAAAAGACAAAAATGCCCATCGACAGTTAACTACCGAAATTAAGAACCGACTGCAGTTAACTACCGAAGTTCTTTCGGCAGTTAACTGCCGATGAAAAAAAGAAAAACAAAAAAAAAACCTCCATCGGCACTTAAGTCCCAAGGAGTTCAAAACTGCCAATTCTTTTTCCCTACTTGTTGAGCTAGCGTGTATATGTGTTAACTGAAACTTAAGTGCCTCATTTAGAAATTGAAACAGTAGAAGATATATAGAAAATGTGTAGCTTTAGAAACTTAAACATGTCCTCTAGATATTGTTAATTTAGTTGAGGATGTAGGATATAATAATTGATTATCCTCAATTTATAGGTAAGCTAGCTTTAAACTTTGAATTTGAAATATTTGTTTACGAGGGTAGGTAAGGATTGTGAACCATGCCTCAAAAGACTAGCACTAAAGAAAGATAATTTTTCTTACTTTTAGCCGTTATTTGTGACCTTGAGAGGCAAAAGAGGGAAAAAAAGTTACAGCTCAACAAATGGAATTTGACAGTTAAGTTATAATAGTATGTTGTGACCTTTAGGCACTTAAGTTTCGATTCCAGGACAAACAGATGGAAACCACGCATATATACGCTAGCCAACAAGTAGGGGAAAAATTTGGCATTTTTGAGCTCCTCGGCATAAGTGCCAATGGAGGTTTTTTTTTTTTTTCCTTCCCTTTTTTCATCGACAATTAACTGCAGCCGATTCTTAATTTCGATAGTTAACTGTCGAGAAGGTATTTTTGTCTTTTACATGTGTTTTTCAGCCCTATCATATGTGTCAACAACAATTTTATGGGACATGTGGTAAAAAAACAAATTTAATGTTGGGATTAAAAGGTTAAAAATAATAAGTAATTTATTTAATAAAAGAAACATAATATGAGTTTCTTTCTCTTTCTCTAAAGCAACCTCCATCTTCTTCCCTCATCATCCCATCACTGCCTCTTCCCTTTCTGTTGCCGGCGCGCCTTCTCTGCCTCTTCATCTTACCGGCACCGCCGCAGTAGGATTTGATGTTGTCAAACTTTAATGGATTTTAGAGATATATCACACAACTTCTACCATTGTATTCTTGCTGTAAGTCTTCCATTTTTATTATCACATAAGTGTTTATATGTAACCCATTTCTATAACAAAGGATAACATAAAGTCAAATTGTTTTCGTTTAAGTTATAGGCTATTTTCATGCTATCCCATAGAGCTTATGCAAATAAGCTGAAAACAACTTATGGAGAGATGTCATAAGTTGTTTCCACAAACCCCCTCAAATGTCTATGCTAGTATATGATCTGAAATAACTTAGTCCAAACAGGCTCTAATGCTACATTGAAAGAAGTGTTAAGCATGAAAATTGGGCTCACTTTGGATTAGTTTCTAGCTTATAGGAGCTTATTAGTTCAAATAAATGTATGGGCTTTACTATAATGGAGAAGTTCTAATACCTAAAATGCTTGCACATGTTAATAGAGAAGTCAAATGGAGGGTTAGGTGTGAGGGGTGTGAGGGTTGTCTATTTGAGTTTATTGATAAAATGGAGATGGCGATTGATTCAAAGTGATTTTCCAATTTACAAAGAGGTGTTAGTGGAAAAGTATGGAAGCTGTATTGGTAGCTTTTTGGATTTGGGAGGTGAGTTGTGGCCTTGGTAATTTGGTATGCCTCTAGATAGTGGAAGAATCTAGCTCTTGTATGGTAGATGGGGTGGGGTCGAATTGATTTATTTCAGAGGTGGTAAGGAAATTGGGGACTGGAGGGCGTACTAGCTTTTGGAGGGTAAGCTTATCGTTGCATACTTAATTCCCAAGACTTTATGCAATTTCCAACCATCAACAAGCTAGTGTGAGTGATATGCGGGTGTTGAAAGATGGAGTTTGGGTTTTCGAGTTCTCTTGGCGGAGATTTTGTTTGTTTGGGAGGTAGATCTACTGGAAGGTTTTTCGTGCTCGCATGTGGATAATTTTTGGGTGTGGAGGCTCGAAAGATTGATTGTGTGGGAGGATAGATGGGTGATATTGAGAAGAGTGTTTTTGGCTACTTATGAAAAGGATCGGCTCCTTCAAAAGTAGTGACGTTCTCTTGGTAACTTCTTGATCGGATACCGATGAGAATTAATCTTGTTAAGCGTAATATTCTTCTCCCGGACACTCCAAATTTTTGCGCTTTGTGTGAGGGGGATAGCGAAACGTCGACTCTTTTCTTTTTTGAGGTGGTGAGTGGAGTTTGGTATTCGTTGATACGGAGACTGGATTCTTCGTTCATTACTCATCCTAACTTGTTTTATTCATTTAGAGTGTTGGAGTAGGTAGGTGACGAACAAGCAATTGCGGATATATATATTTTTTTTTTTTTTTTGAGGGAATGCGGATATGTTTTTTGGCAAGCAAGTATATGGGTGATTTGAAATGCCAATAATAGTAGAATTTTAAAAAATGTGGTTAAGGAGGTGGAAGACTTAGTGGAGGAAATTAAGGTACTGTCCTGGGGTTGGACATTGAGTAGATTAAAGGTTCCAACTTGTTTGTATTATGAGTGGTGTTGGAATCCTAAAGATTATCTTATGAGGAGTTAGGAACGGGCTAAGGGAGGGAGAGGTCTTTGGTCTCTGGTGTATCCGATGGGAGTATGTAGTTCGGATGGCACTGTTTGTATTTTTGGGAGTTTGGTTGTTGGTGGGTGGGGGTGGGGGGGAGTGTTGTGTGGTGATATTTATTAATCCTCCTAGCTGTTATGTGTTTTTTGGTTGGCGGCTGTTTTTATGTTTTGGTAGTTGCTGATCTCATATTTAGCATTCTTGTTCCTATACTGCCGCTTATACACGGTGTCTTGCTTGTAGTTCCGGTTTTTCTGGCCTGCCTAGTACATCTTGTACGGGTGCTTTTTGCCTAATAAATGTGCCGTTTTAAAAAAAAAAACTTATTTAAGTTGTTGTTTAATAAACTCATAGTAATTGTATGATTCATAAAGTAATTATTTTTTTCTTATGGAAAAGTTTATCCAAACAAACTTTTGTGCAGATTGGAAATCTTGTGCTTCAACTACTATGGTACTTTCTACAAATCATTGTCAGCGCATGGTATTACATATCAGTCGTGGCTAATTTTTTTGAAAGCTATTTCATCTCTTATGGAGTATTGAAGAAATACCAGTCTCTTCCTATAGGAAAGCTTCAGTACCTTGCCATTGTTATAGAGAGTGAAGATGCTCATCAGACTTCAAAAGTTGTACAACTTTTGCAGTGGCTGGACTCCCTCGGTGTAAAAAATGTATGCCTCTATGACATGAATGGTATGAAATTTTTGGAAAATTAGTGATGGTAAACTTTCTTCTACTTGGGCTGTATTTTAATGTTTTCTTTGAACTCTACGTTACAGGAGTGTTGAAAAAGTCAAAGGAGGCCATATTTCATAAAATGAAGAATGCAAAGTCCATAGAGGTAACATAATTTTTTGAGTTGTGTTATTTGAACAACCATTTGTATGACAACTTTTTGGACAACCATAAATTTACAAGGAAAATGAGATATTGACACAAAATCCAAAGCAATAAAGAGAGAAAGTAAAAACATAATTTGAGTATGAGAGAGAAATTTGTCACAAAAGTTGTCAAAAAATGGTTGTACAAATATCATTTCTCTAATATATATTTTTCCATCAGCTTACTTCTTTCTTAATATATTGATAAACTTATGTCCACGTTTATGATGCCATTATTAACATTCTTTTGAGTAGGCAGTGTTTCTCATTTTTTTTCTCCATATTAATTACATAGTTTCGGTAAATCCAACTGTCGCCTCATTTTAATTTGACTAATTCTTTTTTCCTGCGTATGTATTTAAACAAACCGTTATCTCACCTGAAATCAGTCGAATACATTTACCATTTCAGTTGTCCTTTGTGTTAAAAAGTTAGTAAATGATGGGACCTGCCTATATTTGTGGATATAGGATCTAAAGAAATTATTGACGAGTAGATGAAATACATGTTTCTGTTGATATATTGTATAAGCTACATGTCTGTCAATAGTCGATTCTTGAATAGACTTAATGCATCGGTAAGATATCTGTGAATGAAAGGAGGGAAAAGCAAGAAAAGAAAATGAGGCTAGAATGTTATTTTTAGGTGTTTTGGATGGCAGGTTCAGAATAGTGGGCATGGAAAAGTATCTTCTAGTCCACAAGAAACGTTCTCTCTAAGGTGAGGTGAAAAGGGAGAGAACATACTGTGATACAAAGGCTCCATTTTTGTTCTTATTTTTTTCACCTAATCATTAGAAATTGCTCCATGCACAAACTAAGAGAGAAAAAGACCCCGTCTTCTCCCCCCCTCTAAACCAATGGAGGGAGAAACACCGTTATTATTCCCTTTTGCTTTATTTCCATTTTCTCTATGCATCCATATGATTCATTAATATAAAATATGTATTAAATGGCTCATTCAACTGTAACTTCAACTGTCTTTTCATTAGTTTGATCAGATCTAGCTTTAACGCAGTGCAGGAAGTTAATGAAGTTGTGACAGACCATGTACCAGATCACATGACCCTAGAATTTGTTTCTTATGTGGACGGCAAGGAAGCGGTGGCCAAAGCAGCTAACTTGATTTTTGTTGAGAATTTGAAACGACATAACTTAGGTGGAGAACTTGATTATCAAACATTGTTAGAGCCTCACCTGAATCAGGCACTACAAATTGTTGGTATGTTTGCTTCCTAAACCTACTATTAGTTTAAACTTTAAAATTTTTATTTTATTTCCTTGTTTTGCTCTCAGGTTGCAAGGGCCCTGAACCAGACCTTTTACTGGTTTATGGACCTGTGAGGAGCCATCTTGGTTTTCCTGCATGGAGAATTCGGTATACAGAGATAGTGTAAGTTGTTTCTAGGATATTGTTATTTTTATTGTTGTTGTTGTTGTCTTTATCAGCATTGGGAGAATAAAAAGGTAGCTTGTTTGTTTTCATGAAGTGCAATAACGGTAATGCATAGAAGCTAAAAGAAGCAGTAACTCAGTTACATGGGCGTTTTGTTCTGCGTTAGGCTTATTATGGATTATTCTGTTGGTAATATGAAATAGAATTCCATGTAAATGAAAGTAGTTAGTAATCATTGAATGGTCAGGGAATGTAATTGGAAATCAATCAGAAATAAACCTGTAACAAAGTTGCTGGTTGCTACTCCACGGGTTTGCTGATGCAGCAAACCTTAAAAATGAACGTCTATGCATTGCATAGGTTGCATGTGATGTTAGTGTGAGAAGTTGCATTTCATACATAGCTTCGTTTTTCTGTTTTTTAGTTGAATAGATTCTGACTAATGTTTCTTGCATGTGTTTCTTTTAGGCATATGGGGTCGTTGAACTTCATGAGACACGGTTCCTTAGTAAAAGCCATTTACAACTTCACAAAAGTGCACCAAAATTATGGTAAGTTTTCTCGGTATATACCATCAATAATTGCTATATTTTTTAGAGTTATTTTAATTATTAATTGCATTTTTCTTCTATCATCTCCAGATTCATTTGTTATATCTTATACTGTCACATTATCCGAAAACTAGCTCATACCCTTCAAGTAGAAATAACTCAAACCTATACTAGTACTAAATGCATTTTTGACAGACCACCCATTAGTTCTTACCATTATATATGATGTTTGCCTTTGAACCATGCATAGGTAGATTTAGTATAAAGTATGTTATATTCTATATGTGATTGCAAATTGTTTTATCATATTTTCGGGATTGCTAACAGGTACATAGGGAAGGAAATCAATCAGAACTTCAGAAGTAACTTGACTGTGCAAGCACAAAGCATAGGCGCGAAGAATAGAAAAATACCTAGCTATACATCTCTGTGGAGGAAGGGTTTCTTGCTAGTAATGTGTAAATATGTTCCGATAGAAATAGAATTACAAGTAATGATTTAGATTCACTCACTAAACTTTTCAACAACAGAAAATTAAGTAATATATCATTTACCCTCACTAGCCACCTAACAGTGTTGCTGTTTTAGTTTTAGTTGCCTTGTAACACATGTACGTTACAATTACATTGGGGCCGTTTGAATTGACTTATTTGAATTTATCTACTATCGTAAGTACTTTCGAGACTGTTTAGAAGAACTTATAAACAACGTATAGTTCCATGCATAAAAACATCTTATGGTTTATGAGGAAACAAGTTAACTTAAACATCTTATAGTTTATAAGAAAACAATATAACTTTATTTTATCATTTGTTACGGAAATAGATTGATAAGTGTTGTTATAAGTTGCAAATTAAGTTGTTTATCTAAATATAAGTTGTTTATCTAAATAGGGTCTTTTGTAGGGTGTTTGTGTTAGAAGCTGCAAATTAAGTTGTTTATCTAAATAGGGTCATTTGTAGGCTGTTTGAGGCGGCCAACTTCTTGTGTGAAGAATTTGATGTAATGTTTTTTCCTTTGGTCCCTATCATCCCCGTATAAAGTTAGACATAAACTTTGTGTGTTAGAATTGATTTTAACGGAATAGATTTTGATAGAATTGATTTTGAATGAATTGATTTATGTTTGGATACAATAATTCAGAATTAATTAAACAAATTAATCTTGTTTGGATAGTTTTGATCAAAATTTGTTTTGAATGTATGATTACTAAAATGACATAGTTAAATATAAGTAAATGGACATAGTTGAATGTATATGTAGATCAATACTAAATGTAGATATATTATTTAATTTAAATAAATAAATTTTCTATATATTAATTTTAAAAATAATAAATACGACCATTAAACCAATTTTTTTTTTACAAAATATTTGTTCATATATTTTATAATTTTTGATCAAATATATTTAAGTTAAATAATACTAGAGTTAGTTGGCAAAAATGATAAAAAAAAAATAGCATAAAAGAAAAAATACAGTAAATTTGAATGGAAACATTGTAAATAAAAATTCAAAACTTGGTAACGCATGACCATAAATATTTTTCGGGGGCTAATTTGGTTCGTTAAGTTTTCTGATTAAATTTGGTTCATCAAATTAATTACAAAACAAAAGAAAGAGAATTGATAAAGGGCAATAAAGGAAAATAATAGGTTGTAATAACCAAAATATAAAATTTATTGAAGAATAGATTCTAGTTAATCCAAAAGCTAAGAATTGTAGCTTCAATTAGAATTGGTTTTGAAGGATAGAAACAGTTTTGAAAAATCAAACCAGACATGATTGAAAACTCAATTTTCACTTTTGAGAAGTTGCAGAAGCATTTCTTACTGAAAAAAAAATCCAAAACAAACATACACGACGTATACCATATATTATTTTTTATATCAAAATGAGTTCCACGAGTATACGGCAGATGAGTAGTTGAGTACCATAAACTCCATATTTATTATACAATGCTTTTAGAAAATGTGTCTCATAAATATATAGTTTATTGTACAGATATTTTTCAAAAATTGTGTATTGTGAATTTAAAGTTGACTGAAAAACATGGAAAGGTACGAGTGTAAGGGAAAAGAAAATAAATGAAAAAAAAATCATGTTTTTGGTTAAAATGGAAAAATGTAAAGGTACATTTACATTTTTTATTTGTTTAGTGATATAGTGGGTATGTCAGAATTGCATAACCCATCGTAATTTCACAAAGATTATAAAGGTATTTTTAAAAAATCATGATAAGTCATGGTAATTTAGACATACTCACCGTGCTACCTAATTAGGTTAATGAATTGTGAGTAGAAGTGGGGAAAAAAATCCAAAGTCAGCACCAACAGCAAGTCAGCAACCAACCTTTAGGCCAAGTACATTAGCGGTTTTCACAGTAAGTTCCAGGAAAATGCACGAATTCTTATATATAGTACAGTAGCATCATCATTATTTGAGAGACACTGCACGAGTTCAAAATGCTTCTATTGTGGCTGCAATAACTAGTTTAGTTAGGCTAATTTGTTTATGGAAAATGCTAATAAATGTCAGCACCTAATAAAAAGTTTAAAGTAGAAATTTTATGTATTCAGCATGTTAAAAGATCAAAAAAAAACTTTTTTTATATGAAAATGATCAATTGTTTCTTTTTTTAAATCCTCAACAAGTGTCATTCATAGGAACATTTGTTAGCAATTTTTTTTTATATATTACTGCAAAGTGGTTCAAAAAAATCTTGACGTTATAACTGCGAATGGTTAGGAAATATGAATTTGTTTGTGTTGGATATCTACCAAGCAATTTTCACGAGGTGAGATGAATTTATTTTGAACGTAAATTTTTTGTATTCACGTTCATGATTCATCTCGTCTCATTTTGGTTTCTATGCTACCAAGCAAGTTTCAACACAGGAAAATAGTTGTTCACATGTTCTATGAAAATGGACACTCAATGGTGCAAAATAACAAGATTGATGAATGCATAGTACTAGTAGTATGTTGTTTTAATAGTTTAACAATGATAAATTTTTGGAGAGAATAACATCAGTTTAGAGATGAAACTGACTACTTGTTTTTTCTATCAAAATTCAACTGTTTATGATTATGAAAATAGTAATATAATTATAATTAATTGTTTTATCTAAAAACAAAAAGATTTTTGTTGGGAAAAAAATCGCAGCACTCTTGTCCCGTCGCTTTAAGAATCCCAAAAGGAGTAAACGACAAATTGGTTGGCCTATGCTGCTTTATTTTTTAAAGGAAAAAATTTAGGGAGAATTCGTTACGTGCTTTCGTATGGTTCTTAACTAAATTCACCATGATTTCTTTAAATCTATAATTCTTTTAAAGTTTGTTATCTCCAAAAAAAAATTGTATTTTAGTTAAGAACGATACGAAAAGCACCTAAGGAATTGTACCTAAGTTTTGTCCTTTTTTAAAACCATTTTATTTAATTACCCAAGCTTGAAATATATTGGCAAAGACAACACTGTCCAAAATAAATTTCTTATTAAAAATTCAACTTTGAAATTAATAATACAATTTTATTTACTCTTGTAAAAAAATATTATTTGCAATCGAAATTAAAAGTACACTATTTTTTTAGCAAAAAAATAATTTTTTTTTACGTTTAGAAAAATTCTTGTATCTATAACTATAAGAAAACAAATGATCAAAAACACATGTGGAATGGATGAATATATTTTCAAGCTCGCATCCTTACCGCTGTAAACCTACATTTTTACATCTTAGTTTTACTCATTATTACTACTATACTGTGCCAACATTATCTTATATAAGTGCATATCACTTGTTGTCATTAATTTAAATGTCTTTGCTATCATCCACCCTCTCATTAGAACTTTGAATGATCTTTCTCATTCAATCACCAAAGACCTAGATTTGTGTTCCATAGAGAAACACCAAGGCTCTACGTACTAAAGAAATAGTGGATATAATTGATAGTAAGTTAATTTATAACTGATGAACTTATAGTTTTTTTTTTTGACAAGACGGATGACCTTATAGTTGATAATCAGTAGGTTAGTTGACGATTGATGAATTTTTAATTATTTTGAATTAAAGCAAAGTGATAAAATTCAGAGAGGAAAAAATGATAAATTATAGAGGAATGATATTTGTACAACCGCTTTGTTACAACTTTTTGATAACTTTTTCTCTCATACTCACATTATATTTTTATTCTCTTTCTTCCTTTTTCTTTCTCTATTGTTTTGGACCAATGAAAAGAGAGAAAATGAAAGTTGTCAACAAAGTTGTCACAAACGATTGTACATATATCACTACTCTAAATTATAAGCTATTTAAACTAGCTTATGAAAATCCTCTAAAAAAAAAAATTAGCTTATAAAAAGATACTATGAGTAATAAAGATAAGTTATAAACTTATGAGTAATAAAGATAAGTTATAAACTCGTGAGAAAATGAAGATATTAGTAAATGAAGCTTTTTCAATCATAAGGTGTTGTAAACTATAATGTGCTTGTGAAACAGTCCCAAATATATATCCCTTTCAAAAGATGGCTCAATCAAGTTGCACCTATAATCCTGTAACATTATCATTACTTAGGATCGGTTTTTTGGCTCAGCCACAAGACAAAGGAAGGTTTGTTGGGTTGCAAGTCAGTCTCCCACCATACATGGAAAAACCCATTTGGAATATACAAAATTTGTTTATTACGCCATTTTACGTAAAGCACTTGGTGGTTCCCATTAACAGTTATATCCCATCACCCTTAATTTATAATAATCCATAATTAGAAAGTTAGTTCAAATGTCACTTACATTTAAAACAACAAAAAATTAAAAGGTTTGTGTAAGTTGGCATACCACAACTGTGTCTCCCAACAGCCTTTTGTATACAACATTGTTTGCTTCTAATTACTTGGACAGTTTTCATTCACCTTTGTTTAGTATTTTTTACAATTACTATTGTTAAGATGTACATATGGTTGATGAATGTCTTACACTCTTTCTTTTTCTAATCCATATATATAAGTTGAGATAGAGTTTACAACTTACATACATCAACCACTTATGCTAAACTACAGTGGTGTTTTTCACTCTTGGTAGTAACTCATATAATACGACCAATCTCTATAAAAAAATATTAAATATGTTTTTAATCTCTATAAAATTATTAGTTTTTAAATTTAGTCCCTATAAAATTTAATGGTGATTTTAGTTTCCATAATATTCTAGTTTATAAGAATAGTCTCTATTTTGAAAACTTTTTAGAAAAAATGAATACTTTTACTCCTCTAAAATGCAAATAGAAACTAAAAGTGAATAAAAATTTGTAGGGACTAAACTAAAAATTTTAAATTTGTAGGAACTAAAAACATATTTAACCTAATTTTCTTTTTTAAAAAAATGGTTTTTTTTACCGTATAAAAAATTGGTTGTTATATATACTTTCTTAATTTTTTTATTCTTTATCTTAAATGTATATTTGACTTGTAACCAAAAATAATTTATATTTGACTATTCAAACAAATCGATTTAAGAAGAATGAACTTATTTAGCTTGTCTTGTTATACAAGCTAGGCTAAATAAGTCTTATCTAGTGGTTTTATTAAACATTATAAGTTGTGGCTTTAACCATTAATTGATGAATACAAAGAGTAACGAGTTCAATAGCATAATAAGTTGATGTGGCAAAGAGAATATCAATTTGTCTTTTAAAAACCTGTTCTCTGAAAGAAATATTGTCTCTCGTATGCAGTGGTTTTGCACACAATTTTATTTCTTTAAATACATGAACATGATGCAAACACCAATGGAGTTGAGTTGACGGAAGAAACTATAGACTTACACAATACAACGAACTAAGTCTCGAAATTTAGTTGAAAGAAGTATCTATATCTAGTGTTTGACAGTGTCTCCAATTATAATTAACACTATTAACAAGAATCTATAGAGAGAAAAATAAAATTACACGATGCAAACTATAACTAGATTGCATGGTACCAAATGCCAATATTTATTTGTAAGGCCTTGTGTACTTAATGGCCAAATAGGTACCGTAAATTTTGGTGCATCATGTTAAAACAATAGTCTATACTACCACCTGTAAAAAAGTATTTCAATAATAGGACTTTCTACTTTTTGCACAACTTCTCATAGCCTTTATGTAGAAGCATTATTTTGACAACAAATTATATAGACATGTTGTGAGGTTAGATAAGATTCTTGAGCCAACACATTTTGAAAACTTTAGAACTCGTTTATTTTGTGATATTTTTTTTGTTAATTTTATTTACTAACTGATGCGTGTTAAAATAGTATATATATTCTCAACACATAGACTAGTGTCACTATACATTGGCTTAAATTATAGTATAAAAAGATCGAAAACACAAGGATTTGGACACAATTACTTTATGCAAATTTTCAACGAGAAAACTTGTTTGTGTAAAAACAAAATAAATCATTCAATAGTTTCAACACTAAAAGTAATGTTAAAGCAATAAAAATACTTGTAGGTCTCGGGAATAAACTTCTGGTTAAGAACACGACTTATTTAAAAATAGATATTTGCAAAGTAATAGAAAGTTACAACTTTGTACAACTTTCTGGAGACCAAGTGTTCAAAGGGGTTTTTAAAGATAATCATCATGGGTTAACTTAGGGGTACTACTCTCTCGAGGTTCGCAATTCTCAAGTTAACCATGCAACAATATTAAGGACATATATTAAGAATGTAACCTTGTAGCTGATCGAGGTTAATCCCTCTATGATTGTTAAGAATGGTGATTAGTGCCAGACGGCATGTAGTCAACCATATGATGTGGAGATACAACATGTGCCTCCTTAGAAGACGACTTATATATTGATCTGGTGGAAACTTAGAATTGATATTAAGCGACATCAAACTAAAGAACAAGTGACATGATAAAAACTATTTTTTTTTAAAATTAAGATGCAAAATTTTGACTCAAATACATATCGTTTCAAATACCAAATTACTAGATTTTGTCCGTGTTGTTCCGTAAAATTTAGGAGGGTGTATTGAATTAAGATTTTAAAAGACAATTTTTGTTTAAAAATGTCTTGAGGATTTTAAAAGACTTTGCAGGATTTTAATGACTTTGATGATTTTAAAAGACTTTACAGGATTTAACTCATAAGGTTTTAAAGGATTTAAAATGATTTTATGGATTTCAAAAGATTTCAACAAATTTTATGAATGTTAAGGTCTCATTGAAAAAAAAAGATCATAACACACCCTCTTTCTCAAAATCTCCATGCAGACTCATTTATTTTTATTTTTATGAGAGAGAGAGAGTTGGGGGGAATAGAGAGGGAGAGAGATTGTGTGAGAGAGAGAGAGAGTTGGGGGGAATAGAGAGGGAGAGAGACTGTGTGTGAGAGAGAAGGGATGAGAGAGGAAGAGAGATCCTAAAATCTTAAAAAAAAAATCTTAAGAAATATCATGTTTTGATGAAAGACTTTTTCATGCTAAAATTTCACTAGAAAATCCCACAAAATCCATCAAAATTTGATTTATTAAACAATCCTTCGAAATTTAAATGATTTTGAATACCACAAGACTTTTTTTAAGTTAGAAATAGTTTTGATTGAATACCACAAGACTTTTTCATGATAAAAAAGTCTTTTAAAATCCCTTAAAATCATAATCCAATACATCCCCTTAATAAAATAATCGGAAATCACTGATTTATCGAAAGCTTAACAGATGTAAAAATGACTTACTGTTTGGTGAATTGACCATGAGCTTCGCGCATTTTCATTTTTAAAACAATCCACTTTTAATTTATATACCACACCATGTCATACTCACACATCCTTGAAAAAAAATGTCATAATCATATGATAACTGTTACAAAAAAAAAACCCATATAGCTAAGTTTGCTTTTTTTATTCCATTTGAAATTCTTTGGCACATGCATGCTACCAAATCTTATCTTTTTTTTTTTTTTTTTAATAATACTTA
>Ga0228711_1007715_pt1 | contig 15462 bp, 8 predicted proteins | sample MedpolnodulmetaG_2_FD_177996 | JGI IMG/M metagenome (GOLD analysis project Ga0228711, IMG submission 177996) | Root nodule microbial communities from Medicago polymorpha collected in Santa Monica, California, United States - brown nodules | ecosystem: Host-associated > Plants > Roots > Nodule...
AAGTTGAGATATGCAGATTTGGATCCTCAGCGGGTGATCCAGAAAACTAATTTTGCTGCACCAAGTTAAGTAGTGCAGGCTTAATCTCAAAGTTGTTACCCTCAACCGTTGGGTACACAATAATAGCATGTGGCTCTTCCGTAGAAGGTGTTGCATACTCTTTAAGAGTGCGTTCAGCCATAGAGATATTATTTCGTGCTTCTCTCTTTCTCTTATGTAAGAACCTTTCGATCTCGGGAACAAATTCACCAAGACTTTTAGATCTTTGCATAAAAGAGCAAGAACCCAAGGAGTTAACGGTAAAAAGCGAGAAAGAAGTAGTAGAAGAAAAAGAAAAAGAAAAATTCTAATCACTAAGAAAAAGATAATCAAATTAGTTAACTCCGCGGTAGCGGCGTCAAAAACTTGATGAGTAAAACCACAAGTGTACGGTTCTACCGAAGGAGTAAAAAGAGAGTATCGTTCCAACAGGGAATTGTTCAATTTAATTAACTTTTAGAAGATGATTAGAAGAAAGTTCAGTTGTAAAGATTGGGTTTTTTAAAAGAATAATAAAAAGCGTCTTGGGATTATTGGTTCATCATAATAACAAACCCTTCACAAACAAACCCTAAACCTAAACTTTATATTTGACCTACTTTCTAAAGACAAGTTTCTCTTAAGCGTATCAAAGCTTCTTTCGAAGTCAGTGAGTGTGTTCCTCTAGCAACCACGCCTATTCTCATGATTTATTGCTATTAGAATCCTTGAAGAACGAAACTTTATATGTCTCAAGGTTTGCTAGACTATTCTCATGTTTCGCAACCCTTGTCTAATTTCACTTGTTCCGATATCAAAGCTCCGCTATCACATTATGAATTGATATTTGTGATGATGAATTAACAAATATTAACCCTCCGCTGTCGCATTATGAGTTTGGTATTTGTTAATTCATTATAAAAACGGTGAATTAGATTAGAAAGTAGATTTATATAAAATTAGGGTTTATGGCTTGGTTTGATTAGGATTACGTCATTAAACCTATCCAACAATCCCAAGACAAGAAGAGTCTACTCACTCATGTTCATCGTAGACATAGAAGAGAAGAAGAAGAAGAACATAAAGTAAATAACAATAAAGTAAAAGAAGAACTTTTATTAAGAAAGACAATTGTCACTTATTGAATTCTAAGAACAAAAGATGAATTGTTGTGATAGCTAGCTACTCTATCTATAGTTTACAATGACTTAAGCCCTAAGAAATATAACACTAGAATGTTCCACATGAAACCACAGGCTTTTAGGTCAGAAGTAAACTAATAGATAACTTGTCCATGAAGCAGAAGCAGCAAAAGAGTATCCTGAAGGCAGGCACAGCCGTGCTGCTGGTGGCACGGGTTGTGCCAAGTTCCTGACTTGGGGGTGACATATTTTGTCCCATATTTTCGTATTTTCATCCCGAATCAGCTCCTAATCCTCTTTCTTTTGCTGCAAGACTCAATCTATCAATTATTTGTTCCTGAAATGTAATAACTTGCAATTGAAGTAAAATAGTTCTAAAAAGGAATTAATATTAAATAAAACGAAATCAAATCTAAATAAAATGGACTCAAATAATATATTAAAAACACTAATTATTGACTCATCAGTATTCGATGATGAAGAAGCGTGAAAGGTTCCTATACCAACGCAGGGCTGCATCTTGAAAGGTTTCTGCTAGTAGCTTGCACTTGAGGGAGTCAGTGACTCTGACTATGGCCATACGGGTGTTGAACACAGTGACGTGCTCCATTGAGTCTCCCTTGTCGTCGAAAGAGGTGAGGGATGGCGGTTTGAAATTCTCTGGGATGGGTGCGTTCCATATTTCTGCTAAAAGTAGCTGAGGATCTGGATCATCCCGGTCGCCCTGTTGCGATTCTTCTCGCTCGTGATGTTGCTGCTGGATAGTCTCCATGAAAGCCTGAAGGGCTTCGTTCCTCTCTTGTAGCTGTGCAATTTAAATTTTCATTGCCTCAACGGTGTCGTGATCGGATGAGTCAGTCATCGTGGCAATGGAAGAGTGAGAATGGGTTTCTATATCGCGATAAGGGTTGCGATATAGAGGTTATGATTTGCTATTTTCTAAATCACAATTAGGTTGCGATTTAGAGATTGCGGTTTTTGTTTTTCTAAATCGCAATTAAGATTTAGAGGTGTGGCCTAGGTTAGTTTTATCGAGGCCCCACGGTGGGCGCCAACTGTACTGGCAGTGAGTACAATATCTAAAACTAGGGTTTAGTCTGTTTAGGTCATGCCTTGAGAATGCTCTCAAGAGGGGTATTTATCGCCTCTTGTGGGATTGCAATTCAGTGACTTAACTCCCAAGCAACTTGTGCCCTAAGTCACTCTAGAGTGTTCTAGATGCTTCTAGAAGCCTGTTGAGGCGACACCCATAGGGGAACGCGCCTAGGGCTTCAAGAGCCCTTCGAGAGCGCAACTGAGCCCTTCTGGAGGGCGTCTGTGCCCTTGAGGGTAGATTGACGGTCCAATAATGCATCATAATTCTTGTTAAACTATATAAATGAGGAAAAATATAGTAAACTTTTAGCACAAAAATGAAGCATAAAAATAGAATATTCATAAAATTGTTTTTATAAAGAATTGTAGTCATACAGATAGTGTCTGCCTGGCAATTAGAAAGAGATACAGTGAATGATGAATTTTTAATTTATGTTATTTAATTCCTTACCTCTTGATACAATTTTGACCGATATATAATGGAATAATGAATTTATTATCTTTTTTGACTTTATTATTTAAATAGTAAACCAATAAAACGTAACTTGTTAAGTTTTTTTTTCCTATTTCCTTATTAAATAAATAAATAAAATAAAATATAACAACTTACAAATGCTGGATTGGTTTAATACATTTGAAGGACCAGTTATTTCGAGGTTTTTGGAAGAATAAACTTAATAGTGAAACTAATAGTAGGGTATATGAGGACAAGGAAAGATGCGCAAACTATTATATATATTTCATAATTGTTTTACTACAAGGGAAAGACCATTTTTCAAAAGTGATATTATGAATGATGAATTTTCAATTTATGTTATTTAATTATGTTTAAGTCCTTACCATATGCAACAAATTTGACCAAGATACAATGTGGTGATAAAGTTGATCATCTTATTCATGTATTTATTTAAATTTAAATGATTAACAAATAAAAACATAGCAACGCGGGTTGGATTCATTGGATTTGGAAGGGAGTCTCTCCTACAACATGTTGAACCTGGGTTCAAATCTTACTTAGAATGTGTATGATAGTTCTACAAGTAAGATTTCTTATTGTATATGTAACCTATGAACCCACTTGAATTGTTCTAGTGATGTTGGTTTGAGACCTTAGAGTGTGTTTTTCTCATGGTCTCAGGTTCGAATTTCACCGGTGTCAATTTCAATGGTCTAAATTAGCTTATTCAAAAAGCATAGGGAACCTATGAGAAACTTGAAGGATAATAACTTATTGTATCAAGTCTATCATATCCTAACCGAAAATCCATAAAAATAAAAAATAAAATAAAAAAACTCTACTAGTTTCCGAATATAAATATTAAAGTAACTTTATTTAGAATTAATTTTCTTTAACTATTAAAAAGTAAAAATTCTTTACAATGATATTCATAGAAAGTTAATTGTGCTTTCACACGAGTCACTTCCAAATTTGCACATCTATAAATTAAATATGCTAATTTTTTTTTTGTTAATAGATAAATAGACATTTCTTTAATAAAAAATAGATAGTATATATAGTTTTAAAATATTGTAATTTTTTAAAAATATGTATATTAGATTAAAGCGAAAAGTAAATAATCAGAACAAAAAGTAAAATAGATTGCATTTTAAATATTATTAATAAAAATAATAACCTAAATTGCGTGTAGAGGATACCTTATTCACACAAAAAATGTTTCAAAAACAATATTGTTATTAGGTACATAATAAATTTTTAAAATAGTACTTCATGTATTAAATTAAACTGATTGCGTCCTCGTGAGCTTAGATCAGTTGGTATGGACAATGCATAATATATGTAAGGTCCGAGGTTCGAACCCTGGCCACCACAAAAAAAAAAATTAAACTGATTGCAGTGTTCTTATCTCCACGATGAAATAATAATTTGAAAGAAATCTTCAAAGCTCAAAAGTAAAATAATTATATTTTCAGTGACATAAATTTCAAATAGGAGCATAGACCCTGATAATTTGAAACATCTGAGAGATAAATAAAGTATGACAAATATTGTTTCACCCATAAATCAAAATTTGGTTCTCTCGATTATTTTATTTGATTAAGAATACAATAGAAAAAAATCATGTTGATTAAGAATAGTAGTTAATCATATTTAATTTTCTATGTATAATTAACAATTTCGTAACGAAATATAAGAAAATGAGATGAAAAAAGTCAAATGTATTTGGTTTAAAATTTAGACAAAGTACATTTGTGACAGAAATATATACAGAGGAAAACAAAATTTCATCTTCTTTAAAGGTACTATGTCTTAACAACAAACTCTGTCTCATTTTAATTCTTTTCTTCTCTCCGTCTCATTCACTTTAGTTCCCTTCTTCAACCCAATTCTCAAATTTCCCAAATTCGTCTAAATTCATAATTCCCCTTTCTTCTCCTTTGCACTTAACTCTCACTTTGAGATCGAGACCTCGTTGAGTAAAATCCGACCTCGTAAGAACCAGAATATGGTTTCTTCTCCTAACCCTAAGAAGACAAGAATGTCTTGTTCACATGAAGAACTAAAGGACAATATTATTGTTGAAACTGTCGCAAAAGATGGTGATGATGTTGAGAAGAAAATGAAAAATGAGAAGGAGAAGAAGAATAAGAATAAGAAGGAATCAAATCTAAGAAGCGAGGAATCAAAGAATCTCCAACCTAGTAAAAAACATACAACTCAGACTAGTAATAGTCGCGCCTCACCAACAACCATTAATTATAGGTATTTTGTTTGTTTCATAGTCATAATTTTATTTACTATTTTTTGGTACGTTGCAAAATATATTTGTTGTGATGACGATATAACATCCATTGTCTGTTAATTATTTCAGATCCCACGAACCAATTGTGCCTCAAACTTCATTATATAAAGGAATGAAGTGCAGCACTTATTGTGAAAAGAGTTCGCGAAGACTAACAAGGAAGTATGTTTGATTTTGTTGGTCGAATATAAACATTTACATCATATTAAAGTATTCTTTGATGGACATATTAATCTCATATGTTATTGTTTTATTTTTTATTACGTTTTTAAAATTTTAAAGGGATCAATGCTTGCATAAGTTGGTCTTTCAAGAAAATGTGTTGGAAGATGGAGCTGCAGTAGGATATTTTGCTAATGAAGAGGTTGGTTTGATGATAAATTGTTCTTAAATACATTTTTTTTTCACCCTTGACTTTCCTGATTATGTTTTTCATGTATTTGAAGAAACTATTGCAGGGAGAAATAAACATAAACCAATCTGGTATTTTGTGTGGTTGTTGTAGCAAAGTGGTAATTTTTCTTATTATTTAGTATATGTTATCTCATCTATCAGCTTCGAGCAGACATTAAGATTTTTTTTTGGAAAATTAAAAAACTGGATGAACAGGTCAGCCCTTCTAAGTTTGAAGCACATGCTGGTTGGGCATCGCGGCGAAAACCGTGAGTTTTTATTTGATATGTATTACTAGATGTTGGATACTTTGTACATATATTCCCTTAGATTTGAGTTCCTGTGAACTTGTTGCCCTAACTTTTAATAGGTCAGTCACAGAAGCCTGCTTGCGAATACAAAAAAAAAAAAAAAATTTAGTTTTAGTTGTATATATATTTGAGTTTTGTCTAGTAGAGTCCTTGAAAATATGCGGAAAATCATACACTCCTCAACAAGCCTAGGGTTGTCACTACATGCACATCGTTGCAATCAAAGACTAGTTATATTATATTTATACATTGGATTTTATCCTCGTCTGATTATACTATTTTTCCTTCTTTTTTCCTCAATTTCCATGTTTTAGCTCTTATTTGTTTATGCCGCGAAGAATTCTAGTATGGTGTTTTGGGAATCAACAACTTTTTTCTTTATTGTAGTTACTTGCACATACGCACATCTGACGGAGTCTCATTACATCAGTTAGCCATTAATCAGAGAATTTCTATGTCCAATAGTGATGAAAACTGCAGTAATTGTAAACAAAGAGGGAATTTGTTATGTTGTGATGGATGCCAAAGAGCTTTTCACTTAGGTGAAGTCTTGATTACTTTATTTATATTTTTGCAGTAGTGAAACTTAAGGTTTCTATTGCAGCATTCATCATAATGTTTGCATGTAGTATGTGTTAATACTTTATTTCATCAAGATCTAGAATAACATGTTTGGACTTTTTCATTTGCAGGGTGTATTCCTGTTGAATCGCCACCAAAAGAGAAGTGGTACTGTGAATATTGTCGTAATAAATTTCTGAAGGACAAAAATGTAGAGCATAAAGAAAATGTTGTGACAACTCAAAGGATTATAGAGGGTGATCCTTCGGAACAAATAGCCAAGATATGCACCCTTTCAGTAAAACAGAAAGAGGTTGAGCATAGTTCATGTGCATTGTGCAGGTAATTCCTGTTTTATTTTATAAGTGAGTTATGCCATGATCATATTTCATTTTTTTTTCTTTCTATTTGTTGTTTTGTTCTTTATCAACTGTAAAAAAATTCAAGTGGCATAACCTAAATTTCCTCAATGTTTTAGCGAACGACATTTCAACAATGGTGAGTTTGGTCCATGGACAGTAATGATTTGTGACCAGGTATGTTTCATGTAAATCATTATTTATCTTGCCTTATTGGTAAATTTGTTGTAATTCTCATATTACTAAATGTTTTGATTAAATTACTTATTTATATGTTCTTGCAGTGTGAGAAGGAATATCATGTTGGGTGTTTGAAGGATCATAACATGGCTAACCTAGAGGTACCAAGTCTCCCCTTTTTACCGTGATTTGTACTTTTTTCTTCAATATTATATTCAATTGTTGATAAACAATTTTTTTTGTCAGAAAGTACCTAAACAGAATTGGTTCTGCGGCGTGGATTGTTATGATATTCACATGAAGCTAAAAAAATTAATGGCTCGTGGGGATGTGTTTCTTTCAGATTCCCTCCTAAGTTTGATTAAAAATAAGAAGGAACAAAAAGGCTTAAAAACTGAGTTTGGTCTTGATATAAAATGGAAGGTTTTCAACCGACAGTTGATTGTTTCTAAAATTATTACTAGTTCGTTGCTTTCCGATGTTGTTGCTATCTTTCATGTAAGTATATTGTTGTTTCTTTGTTTTACTTTAGTTATAGATATTTGACATATTTGACCCAATTGAATGTGCAATTTTACTAAGGATTGGAATCTATGTTGTCTAGGAACAATTTGATTCCATAGTTGATACCGGAACAGACATTGATTTAATTCCAACAATGCTTAAAGGGTAAGAAGCCTTTACTTCTTTTTGTACTATTGATTTTCTTTTTGGACATTGTCAGACAAGTGAATGGAATTTGCTTCTTTGTTTGGTTGGATTTCTATAGGGATGAGATCAAAGATAAATATTATTTTGGTGGAATGTATTGTGCAGTGCTCATAGTCAAGTAAGATTGAGTCTGAAGTATATATATTTTGTTGTTAATTGCATATTTCTTTTAAAACAATGTTTTATTTTGGTGTTAATTTCATTGTTTTATAGCCAAGCGGTTGTATCAGCTGGGATATTCCGTGTTTTTGGGAAAGAAGTGGCAGAACTTCCCTTAATTGCAACTAAGGTTGAATACCAAAAACAGGTTATTTTAATTACTTTAGAAATTAATTTTACATTTCTTCTTAGCGTTTTTTTTTTATTTGAATAATTATTTGAAGTAAAATAGGATTATGTGAAATATTTATTTACTGAAAATGTTACTGTTTTCTTTTAGGGTTTCTTCAAATGCCTACTTTCCTGCATAGAGAATGTACTTAGGCAATTAAAAGTAGAAAGGTTAGTCCTACCAGCAGCTCATGAAGCAGAGTCAATGTGGACAGATAAATTCGGGTTCACAGAGCCCAACCCAGGGTTGGTAAGTAACTTTTTTAAGTTTTTTGTGGAGTTTCATTTGTTATTACTTATTAAAACTGACTATCATTATCATGGCAGATAAACGATTTTAGGAAATTCTACCATAATTTGATGATATTTGAAGGGACATCATTACTACAGAAGAAGTTGGTCCTTCCATCTCAATAAGGGTGTTAAGCAGAATACCCATTTGACGTATGTACATGATTTATATTTGATGTAGAGAAAAGTAATTGATTCTTGTTGTAAGCATAAAAAAATTTCAATACAAAAATGAGAAAAAGGGGGATTAGATTTCAATATAGAGGAAACTCAGACACATGATTTTTAGAAACTCGCAAACTTTGGCACTAAAATCATTTACTTTTTATAAAACCTTATTTACTACATTTATTGAGTTTATGAATATTCATTCTTGGTGTTGATATTAATCCTAGGGCTTTCAAAACTATGTTGTCGTGGGAAACTTGAATTTTGTCAAAAGTGTGCGTTATCGGATGGCGTTTGCTACAAGGGAGGTTAGAAATATGTGTTGATTTATGGCAAAGAGGAGTAATGATAGAGATCCATCAACAATGATTTGTGCGAAAGGAATTTGGGATGAGGAAGTGGAAAATTTTGTGTCATTCAACTCTTTATGGTTTGTGCGAAAGGAATTTGGGATGAAGAAGTGGAAAATTTTGTGTCATTCAACTCTCTTGTAAAGGAGAAAAAGAAGCATATTGTATCTCAAATTTATTGTTAACTACTTGCAGGCATTCATTTGGTTGGAAAAGAATGGCATTCTCATCAATGTGAAAATGATAAATTCAAAGAAGTTGATTAATAGCAGTAATAGATTGTCTTCGGTGTGGTTCATTAGTTAGGAGGGTTGACACAAAAATTATGTATTCTTGGATTGGTGGAATTTTCATTTATCTTATCTTTTAGGTGTGTAATACAACTCTTCTGCTTATAAAAAACTTTAAAATAGATTTTTTTTTTTCCTACCAGTACTTGAACCCATGCGATGCACGGAAAGTTAATTATATCATTGACTAATAAATCTGGTAATTGAGCATTATATCATAGTTGTCATCTAACATGAGTTGATGTTTCCAAAAGATAAATAATAAAAACTCCAAAGTAATTTAGACTTCTTAGTATCACATTAGATAGAGTGATGATAAGAATTATTTAATATCTCTTGTTGACTCTGTTACAATATAATAAATCAAAAAATACAAATAAAAAAACACAGATACAACTACTTATGTAATTACCCCTAAATAAAACAACATGAAAATTTATGCATGATAAAGTTGTAAACAATTGTAAACATTTTGAAGATGATCTGTCCGGTGAAGATGGATGAGAGGCAGCGGTGGCGAAATGTGCTCCAGTACAGCAACAATGAGTCTTCGCGATGGGACGAAAGATGCATATAGGCACGTTAGCACTCCAACGCTCAAGTCAGTAATTGAACTGAAAAAGAGTGTGTAAAAAAGTATGGGAAAAGTGAATCATACTTTGAGGGTGAAGCTAAGTAACCCTTATATAGGATCGTATGAGAATAACCATCCATGGGATATGCGGCGTGTGATTAGTGAGCGGTTAGAGGACACATGTAGGGTGATCGTTGCATGGAGGCGTGCTCGAATGTGATGTGGTTCACTGGTATTGGCATGATCCTTCAGGCATCGCGTCTTAGTGCGGTGGACATTTAGTCCACGTGCTTTTTCCTGTCCAGAACAGTTTCCACCAAGTCGTTGATGCCTTTAGGACGCAATGGCTTTAACTTCATGTGGTGTTCGATCGGCGCCTTCGAATGTCGGGGCTTTTATGGCGCAATGTTTTTTGTCCTGTGAGAATTTCCTTGTCACTCCATCTCGAAGACACTTGCGTCTTGGTAAGCGAGTGGGGATAATTGGAATTTAATGCCTAGAACTGAAACATTCCTAACGTGATGGCTGTTCAGTTTTCCTTCCATGTGTCAGCTTCATGGCCTGCACACGCACCGAGAATCATGCTTTACGCGCGTGCAACTTGAGTACTCTCCGTGGTTCGAGGTCATTTCCCTATCGTTGGATCGAAACCTTTACGTTTCCCCTCGACTGGGTCGTTGATTTGGGTGCTTCAGAGTCTTATAAAAGGAGGGCAACTCTTCATTTCCACCTTTTATGCTTTCCAACCCCATTATTTCCAAAAGAAAAAAGGTTTTATGCTTCTATTTCTTTTGCAAATCTGCTCCATAAGTGTTTTTTCATTTTCTTTTGCTCCCTTTTCGATTTTTCCGCAGATCGTTTCGCGTGAGAATCCATTCTTTTTGGGCTATAGTTGCGGGGTTCTATGGTTTTTACGTAATTTCTAATTTTTCCTCTCCGAAAATCATCTAACTCTAAAGGTACTTCCTTTGTTCTCGTTTTCTCTTTTATACTTTCTTCGTTTTTCTAGGATGGTAATAATAAGTGTTTGCTCTGAGACTGTTGAGAATTTGGTGGATTCATCGTCTAGCGCTTACTCTCCCTCGAGCGGTTATGAGAGCGAAGTTCGAGAGCGCCGTCTGTAACATCCCGATTTTTAGTTTATTATTATTTTAATTGTATATTACTTATTTGTTTATTTGATGTGTTTGAATTGTTGGGTTAGTTGGTTTTTATTAGAGATTGAGGAGTAAAGGGTATTTTGGTAATTTAAGAGTGAAAGGCATTCTAGTAATTTAGTAGTGGAAGTTAATTTTTATGAAGTTAGTAGAAACTTGAGGAATTAAGAGAATGGAAGTGAATAGTAAAAATGGGAGTTTAAGTGAAATAAATGTGTAATGTTAATTTTATGAAGAAGAAATACTAGTTAAACTCATTAAGAGTTGAGTGGACCAAAACCCAATATATGAGAATACAAAAGGAAAATTGTTTTTCTGACATCAGTATTTTCCCAAAAACACATGTAAAATACCGAAATGCCCCTAGCAGCAGTAAACTACCGTTCACACCAGTGAATGCAGACAGTGCAGTCTGCATTCATTTTTCCAGCCATTTTCAGCATTCTTTTACCTGTAATTTCAAACGGAAATTGCAGATGAATTTCAACCAATACAACAACAACCACCAATCATAAACAACAACATTACATATTGTATCAATAATTTATTAACATTATACAACTACGACAATATGTTAACGTTACACAAATGTTTGAAATTCGACAAAAATGAAGCATTATGCAACACATTACACTAAATGACATCAAATCTCTCGTGAACATTCAACGCACCTATAGTTGAAACTAACATATAGATATAACACATTATTTTCAACAAACCTCCTAAACATAAATCCTACGTCACTATCGTCCTCAATAAGCTTAGGATAACAAACTGTTTTCCACATGTCTTCCTCTTTGTCCGCCCCAAGATTATAATGCGGTTGTTGTACAAATACATTAGATGTACTATGATCTTCACCACGAAACAAAAAGTATTTGTTCAGTTGTGTCTTCCCAACATGATATATATATATATATATATAAAAGGCTAGTTACATATTGGCCACAAAAAATGACATTACATTATCTATACCAAAAATACGTCGGTGTATATCGACCATAAAAAAAGATGAAAACTGACAAAAAAGTGTCATATTTAATCTAATGCAATTAAATCATCTTCATGTTCCGCAAGAACTTCAAATTCATCATTTTCTTTTTCAGGAGTGTATGATAAGTGCTAGAAAGTAGTAAATCTTTGATATATTTTTAAGCACTTTTGGTTACTTGTTTCACAAGTTATCCAGGGAAAAGCCATGAAAATATGACAAAATGCCCTATTATGCATTTTATGTCTTACTTGATCCAATTGTGCAGGAAATGAGTCAAGTTCGCCAGAGCGAAAAATCTCCAGAAGCTCACCTTCCAACTCGCATTGAAGCTTCGCACAGCGAGTAGATGGCGAGTGAACTTGCCTGGGCGAAAGAAAGGAGAAGACAAGGCGAAAAAGTTCCAGAGACCACAGGTTTTCAGAGAATCTGAGGTCGCCATGGCGAGATAAGGCGGTTTTGGGACACTGAAGGGTGACGTGGCAGAAACCCAATGGCGAAGCAAGGTCAACTCACCATGGCGAAAATATCTCGCCTGGTGAGTTCTTAAAATTCTGCAGAAGTATAAAAGCCATTTTCCTCATTTCAGAACATATCTTACCATTCCATTAGAGAGAGAATAGGGCAAAAATTAGTGTTATTCATAGTGCAAGAGTGTTAGAGTGTGGATTCACTAAGAATCTTTGAGAAATCAAGACTTAGCAAGGTATCTTCATCTTTTCTTCCACTTTTGTAATGTTATCATGACAATGATAAACTAAATCTCCTTTGTTGGGATTAGAGGTACTTGATCAAGCTTAGATGTAATCTTTTGATCTTTGGTATATATGATTCTAGCATTTTATGTGATATTGAGTTTATTCTTACAATTCATTGTTATGCTTGATTTAAATGTTATTGAAAAATACTTTTGAATCCAGGGTTAGAATAATCATCTATCAAAACAAGGATTCTAGACATAGGATAGAACATTCTGTTGCTAAAGCGCCAAAATTTCAATACGGCATTCACATGTCCCTATGGTGTGTTTGCATATAGGCGGATGTCGTTTGGTCTTTGTAATGCGCCTGCAACATTTCAAAGATGTATGCAAGCAATTTTTTCTGATTTGATTGAGAAGTGCATTGAAGTTTTCATGGATGATTTCTCCGTCTTTGGAGCATCCTATGAAATTTGTTTGAAGAATTTGGACACCGGCTGAAACGGTGCAAAGAAACCAACTTGGTGCTTAATTGGGAGAAGTGTCACTTTATGGTGACAGAAGGAATTCTACTTGGTCACAAGATCTCCTCAAGAGGCATTGAAGTTTATAAAGCCAAGATATATGTGATTGGAAAGCTTCCACCGCCCGTGAACGTCAAAGGAATTCAAAGCTTTCTCGGCCATCGGCGTTTCATTAAGGACTTCTCCAAAATCGCAAAGCCATTGAGCAACTGGCTCAACGAAAGATAAGTCCTTTGAATTTGATAATGATTGTTTGAATGCATTTGTCTGTTTGAACAAAAGATTGACCTCTGCACCTAATTGGAACCTTAATTTTTAACTTATGTGTGACGCAAGTGATTATGCGGTGGGGGTTGTTTTAAGTCAAAGAAAGAACAAAAAATTTCATGTTATACACTATGCAAGCAAGGTTTTAAATGAAGCACAAATCAATTAAGCAACAACTAAAAAAGAATTGCTTGTAATTGTATATGCTTTGGAAAAGTTTCGTTCTTACCTCATTGGTTCAAAAATTATTGTATACACTAACCATGCAGCCATAAAGTACTTGTTCACTAAGTCTGATTCCAAACCGAGACTCATTCAATGGATGCTCTTGCTTCAAGAGTTTGATTTGGAAATCAAAGACAAAAAGGGGACCGAGAACGTGGTGGCCGATCATCTTTCAAGGTTGGTGAATGATGAGGTAACAAACAATGAACTAGAAGTTCATGAAGAATTCCCGGATGAATTGCTTGCAGTGCAAGAAAGGTCGCGGCTTGCCGACATGGCAAATTACAAAGCGACAAGGTTCATTCCGGAAGATTACACTTTCCAACAAAGAAAGAAGTTCCTATGTGATTCCACTCAATATGTATGGGATGATCCTTATTTGTTCAATATTGGAGAGGATAATCTTTTGAGAAGATGTGTTGCCAAAGATGAAGTAAAGAAGATCATGTGGCATTGCCATAATTCAGCATATGGTGGACACTTCAACGGAGAAAGAACGACCGCTAAAGTTCTTCAATTCGGGTTTTATTGGCCTACACTCTTTAAAGATGCATATACACATTGTCAATATTGTGATGAGTGCCAAAAGACCGGAGGAATGTCAAAAAGAAGTGAAATGTTGTTACAAAGCATCCTTGAAGTGGAGGTATTTGATTGTTGGGGGGTTGATTTTGTTGGTCCATTTCCATCTTCATACTCAACTGAATACATCTTGGTTGCGGTTGATTACATGTCAAAGTGGGTGGAAGCCATAGCATCACCGAAAGCGGATAGCAAGACGGTGATCAAATTCCTAAAGAAGAGCATTTTCACCCGATTCGGAACACCAAGAGTTTTGATAAGTGATGGAGGATCACATTTTTCAAATTCACAACTTACAAAGGCACTTGATCATTATGGAGTGAAACACAAGGTGGCAACACCTTACCATCCTCAAACCAATGGCCAAGTCAAAGTCTCGAACCGTGATGTGAAAAGAATTCTTGAAAAGACGGTATCGGTATCAAGAAACGATTGGTCGTCAAAGTTTGATGAAGCTTTGTGGGCGTATAGGACAGTTTATAAGTCACCTATAGGCTTCCCTCCATTTCAAATGGTGTACGGAAAGGCATGCCACTTGCCGGTAAAGATGGAACATAAAGCGTTTTGGGCGCTTAAATTCTTGAACTTTGATCAAGAACAAGCCGGTGAGAAATATCATGCAAGAGGAAGAAATTTCAAGCTCGGACATATGGTATTGTTGTTCAACTCAAGATTGTGATTGTTTCCAGGTAAATTAAAGTCAAAGTGGTTCGGTCCATTCATGATAAAAGATGTGAAACCATATGGAGCGGTAGAATTGGAAGATCCAGTCATCAAAGCTTGATGGACTGTGAATGGGCAGAGGTTGAGGCCCTACTTCGGTGGTGAGGTTGATCGGTTGGTGTCAACAATTTCACTAAACAATTCGTGATCTCAAATGAAAAAGGCATCGAGCTAATGACGGACAACTAGAGCTTGTTTGGAGGCACCCCAATTTTGTAAGTAAAGTTACTGTTTTTATGCATATTAGGAGTAGAGGTCACAATGCACCATCAAAAGTCAAAAATAGAAGTCAAAATTCACTTTTTTGAAATTGTAATAACTTGCCAGGCAAGCACATTTTCGCCCTGGCGAGCCTTTCAGGTCCTTTGACCTCCATTGACTACCAAAGAACTCGCTATAGCGAGTACATTCTCGCCTGGCAGTTCAGATTCCTAGGTCACTAACCTTCCATAACCCCCATTAACTCCCTGATAAGTGTCAAAAAACAGTTAAATATACTATATATTTTAGGCACTTTGATTACTGGGTTCGCAAGTTATCTAGTAAAAAGCTCACAAATATGTAAGAATCATTCATTTATGCTTTTTACATCTAATGCCAACGCTTTGTGTAGGAAAATGCATGCTTGGACTGTAACGCCCTATTTATTTATCTAATTATTTTTGGTTGAGTTTAGAGTCTTTTATATGACTTATGTGATTTGTGTTGATTTATGATGTGTTGTTGTGTATTAATATTCATTTAAGTGGCTTTATATT
>Ga0228711_1007716_pt1 | contig 15461 bp, 6 predicted proteins | sample MedpolnodulmetaG_2_FD_177996 | JGI IMG/M metagenome (GOLD analysis project Ga0228711, IMG submission 177996) | Root nodule microbial communities from Medicago polymorpha collected in Santa Monica, California, United States - brown nodules | ecosystem: Host-associated > Plants > Roots > Nodule...
ATGATATCAGTTAAGTTTGTTATAAGAAAATAATCACATATAACAATTTAAATGTTCTTAACTGAAAAAAATATACAATTTATCATTGTTAACCATAGTCAATATGACCAAATTCCATCATTTTTCTTATGTTTAATCCCATCAATGAAATTCAAAGGACGGACAACTGCATATATTAAAAAAGTACATGCTTTATTTTTTTTAGGGTGCAACTACACTTTTGGGCTTCTAAGATGGTCCGCCTGTGAATATAATGCTTAATTTATTTAGTTTAAAGGTTAAATGCACTTATATATCGTTGTTGTGCATTTTTTGAGCTATTTTTATCCCATAAATTTTTCACGTCTTTGGTCAATTTTCCGACAAATGTACAAAAATGTGACATTATTTCTTGACACAACATCAAACTGTCATAACCAACATTACTTTTCTTTGACGTTAAAAATTAAAAACTTAAAATCAAGTTTCTTGCACAAGGTCGAATGAATAAACCCGGATCACAATCTTATTAAAGCTCAAGTACAACATTATTTATGTGTTTTTTATTTTAAAGAAAAATCATGCTATCAATTGTAGTTTGATGCCACGTCAATAATAAAGTTACATCAATGTAAATTTGGAGAGAGACTAGACAAAACAAAATGAATCAAAATAACTAAAAAAAAGCGAGAGACCGAAATTGTGTAATTACAATGCTTTGGGACTAAAAATACATTAAAAATTTGGTCTAAAGACATGCTTAGAATAAACAAAGAATGTAAGGAAGTGTATGTATTATTTTTTATATTTCACATAAATACTTTAAAATTATCAATCTATCAAAATTCTCTATTGTCAAATTGATAATTTCAAAATGGAATTACTTCGTCTAAATTGAAAGAAGAAAAAAAGGCAAGAAAAGGGACCAAGGTTGATAGTTGATACATGTGCTTATGAGGACCTACATACAAATCGAGTGCACCGAACCCTTTCACATTAGCTTGCATGTGACTATGTGAGCAGAGGTAACGGAGTTTCACATGCTATTTTAAGAAAGATATAAACCCTCACTGGCCTTTTGTATTTACATATTTGCATACACATTCTTCTTCTTGAAACAGCCACTCGAGGGTCAGATAATGGATAAAAACTAGTATAGTGTTTGAGACCCACCTCATCCAAGTGGGTGAATTAACGACTTTCAAGAAAAACCTTTTTCCTAATTAATGGCTGACACGTGTGGAACCTTGCCAATATAACTGTCAAATACCAGATCACTGGATGGTGACATGTCTATACTAAGTAGAGCTCTCAAATAAGTAGGATCGGTTGGATGGGCTAACACGGTCCATATTTCAATACTATCATTCTTAAAAATAATATTTGAAATATACAACAAATTTACTCTATTATTTTACACATAAAAAAAAAAAATTACAATTCACAAACCATTTATCACGTAAAAATTTGTCAAAAAGAATCCTATCACATAAAATGTTCACCAAATCAACATTCATATACAATATATATATATATATATATATATATATATATATATAAATATAAATAGAGTATTTGTCGACTCACTTGGGTTGGCCTGATAATATCTGACTTGAATCTTGATAATATGCTCTTCCTCAAAGTATCATGTTAAGTAGAGTACTTGCCGCAGACAAAATATAGACTATTTGTCATAATATATCTCATCAACACCTTAAGAATTAAAATGTATTTTATCTTTAAAAAAAGACTTAAAAATGTATTATTCCCCCTTTTTAAAAAATAAATAAAGTTGTGACCCTCTATTTTGAAAATTGCTTTTTTCCCCTTTTCACTTTTTATTTTTGGAATTTTTGGTCCCCCGTGTCATTTTTTACGGCGTACCTTAATCGTTCATGACTTGACAATGCTTATTAGACCACACACATGATCTTCTTCAAAAAAGATCACACACATGACTATAAAAATATGTCTAATGAGTGTTGTTGTTTCATAATTAATAAATTAAATCATCGGATTGGACTCAAAATGAGATTGCCCAAAATTCCAAAAAAATATGAAATAGGATGAAAAAAAAAATCAATTTTTAAAAAGACAAAACTTAGATATATTTATTTAGGTTTCGTGTGATTCTTTACATAAAATACTTGTACCTACAATGATTTTTCAAATCCACGGTATTCTCAAAATTTGTTTTAGCCATAAAAAGTGAATTTTATGTGAAGAATCACAAGAAAACATATAAGAAAATGAACATAAGTTTTGTTCTTTCTAAAATAAGGGGCAAAACTTTTTTTTTTTAAATAGGAGACAAGAAATGCATTTAATCCAATCACTTAAAATAAAAACAGATAAATAGTGTAATGTAATAGAAGGTGGATTCTAGGGTGAGGGTGAAATTAAATCCCCACCTATAAAACATTTAAAAATTATCATTAAATTTAATCGATGATTTAGATTTGTTGAACATGTAAGTATGTTCACACACAATCCTACCTATATTTCTTCCCCATTTGTGTCATCGCCAACTCAATAAAAAACTATCGATGGCCGGCTAGAAATAAATGAAACCGTGACAAAATCACAAAATAGTCATTAGCATCCATGATATTTGATGGTGGTTGAATTTTAGTGAAATAGAAGAAGAGGAACAGGAAACGAAAGAGGTTAGAAGAGGAGGGAGGTTCAATGATTTGGTTACATTTTGGAGTCTATGAATGGGATTAAACAATTAAAGTAAGGAACAACACAAATTTGTGACGACAATTTAGCATCCATAACATTGGACAATGGACACATCATGCTGAGATTGAATGATAATAATGGTTAGTTTTATGTTTTGTTTTGTAACTTTCGCAGACAAATGGGGAAAGAGATAAAGGGCAATATATGTTGTTTTTTTGAGGGAATAAAGGGCAATCTTTTTTTTATTTTGGTCAGGATAAAGGGCAATCTATGTGTGAACATATGGAAATGTTTTAATTTTTATTTTCAACAAAAATAAACCATCGTTCAAATGTAACGGCAATTTTTAAATGTTTCACCGGTAAAAGACTTAATTGAGCTCTAACTCTAGAATGCAGCGTAATAGAAATAGAGAGGGAAAAAAATAGTTTTAAAGGGATGTTAAAATTTCTTAAAAAATGGATGTTGAAAAGAAGGCTAAAATATGGTTTTGGTCCCTACAAATATGCCTCGTTCTGGTTTTAGTCCCTGTAATTTTTTTTTGTTGTTTTTTGTCCCTGCAAATATGTCTCGTTTTAGTTTTGGTCCCTGACCTCACTTTAGTGATGATTTGCACACGTGACACATGATGGCTGAACCCATTTATTAGAAAAATAGTCCCTGCAAAATCTTTTGATTTTTAAAAAGGTCCCTGTAAAATATTTTACTTTTGAAAATAGTCCCTGGAGGGACTATTTTCAAAAACAAAATATTTTGCAGGGACCAAAAACAGCAAAAAAAATTTACAGGGACTAAAACTAAAACGAGGCATATTTGCAGGGACCAAAACCATATTTTAGCCTTGAAAAGAATTACGGTGTCCAAATATTCTTGTCAAATAGGGTGTTCAAATATCCTTATTTCCTTGCATAGATAGAATGTTTGATTGTCCCAGTCAATTGGCATGAACATATATTTTAACCGCTAAACTACTTGAAAAAAAAATAGAATGTTTGATTTTTCCCTATATAAAGAAGTAAATATTGTTTGATTTTAATCCGAAGGACCACACCCATGTATATAGTGTGTGTATTTTTTTGTTTTTTTAGGAATATAGTGTGTTGTTGGCTTGCCCCTATTAGCTTTCACAAAATCACATTATTTGTGGGCTTTCATTTCTTCTTTTCCCCTCTCTAAGTCACCACATTTCACATGCATCCATGTGCCTCCATTTAAGAAGCCGTCTCTCTCTTTTCTTTTCTTGTTTTCTTCTTTCTCTTTATTTTATGGTCTAGAATTTTTCTCTCTCTCATATTTATCCTTTTTAATCTTTTATTTTTCACGACAAAACATGGCTCAAATCTAAGTGTTTAGATTTAGTGAAATAAATATTCGAAATCGTTCGAAATTTATTTTGTCATTGTTTAATCTTAACCTTCTAACTTCATTTCATATTAATTACCGAGATAGATAGTTTAAGGGCATTGCTATATGTAGCGAAAATTTCACGAAAGACAGGAGTGGCTATTAAAAAGGAATCATGGCAATTCTTGGATTTTTTTTTTAGAGGATCTTGTCTCTCAACATTAAAGAAACGTGACTCAACCATAGAATAAATTTGAATTTATTTGTTGATTGTTTGTGGATATCAGGTGTCCTTATTCAAGTTGATGAAATAAGCCTAGAAAACAAGTTATAATATATTGTTTGATAAGAAAACTTGCCCTATTCGAACAATGAGTGTACACGGATCTTTTCCACATTCTAACATAGTGTGGTCCATTTTGTAACATAGTTAGGTTAGGTAGGTGTGGTTTGTAACTTTGTACATTACATAAAATTTACGCTGGTTACATCAATGTCTTTGAATTGAGTTTATTTTATGTCCTATTATACACCGGAGTAATTTCATCAAGCCAAATGGACCCCAGTTTTTTATATGAATGAATCCATTCTTTTTATTATAAGAGCTTACTTGCATGTGCTTGGTGTTGAGAAATAACGAATTGCGTTTGAATTTGGTTTCCAACATATCAAATGTTTTTGCGTATATTATTTGAGGTATATTTAGGGGGAGATTAATCTACAATTTATATATGCAAGCAGCTTACCTTAATGTAATCATTGTGTCTTGGTTTCAAAATTTTGAATTGTGTTCCAAGCATTTCACTTTAATTTGGTACACATTATTTTCATTCAAGCGGGTAATCATATGCTAATGAGCATTTTATACTAATTCCAAAACATAATAATTTGAGTACTGGCCCATGGTTTTTCTTTTGTCTCGTTAAGAGGATCATCAAGAGACAATGTTCTCCAACTCTTTCCATATTTAATTACGACAAATGTTAAGTTATGCCTTTAAGGACACATGTTAAGAAACTAGATACGTATTAAAAATCGTGCATTTGAATTTTTTAACATGTGTCCTTAAACACAAGTTAACATGATTCTTAAATTAATTTTTGTTTGGGTGTGTTTTTCCCAATATCTTGCAGTCAATATTGAAGTTTTGACCAAGGAATAATTTATACTATCGTTTTTTTTAATCCAAGCCTTTGAAATATCTTCGTATATAGCTACTACTTTCATAATGCCGTCTAATTAATTTGATTCTTAAAACAAGTTATTGAGCTCATATATCAATCTACAACAACTGTATTTCCAAAATTTTCGGAAACATTGTCTCTAGTTCTCGGATTAAATATTGTTTTTTTGGAAAGGTACTAGATTTTTTTTTTTGGTGATAAATTACAATGCATGTGTATGCAGAAAAGCCATGTTTTCTGGGGTGTCGTTTTCTGTTGAGATAATGTAACCTGAATCTGTAATTAAATAACTGGATGCATGTGTTGCCAAATGACATGTCACATTTGGATCAAAAGTGTTCGCATATTCTTCAATACCGAGCCAACCATAGAAGCAATATGCAATATTCTAACTATTTATTTATGATTCTTTTGTTTTTTCCCCAACTTCTCTGGTCTTATCAAAATCATAGCAATAGGCCAAAAGTGAAAACAAAAATACAACAATCACCCTTTCAATTCAACACCTTAATTATTGAACATCTACGTGTCTGCTAGTACAATTTAGATATATATCTTGAAGTTAGATTTAGATTTTATTATTAAAAAGGAATAACTTTTCAATTAGGAGAAAGTTAAGATAAACTATCAATATCGTTGTACCTAAACGTTGATAAACCCAATTAAAGCTATATTCGAATGTAGTAGTCATTGAAAAAAACAGAGCAACTTAAACACAAAACGCATGCATGATAAATCCAATTTTTTTATGGTAAATCAATTATTAAAAAGGGACATTAATAATTAAAATGTGATGCCTCAAGACTCAAGAGTCAATATTAATATATATTAATAGGGACTATACGTACAACTGCAACCACATATGACTTGTTTGGTTGGTTTGATTAGTGATAAGTGGCAGTTAAGCCAAGCTTTTTAATAAAGAGTAGAATTTAGATGGTGGAAATTAGGGCAACCACAAAACGACAATATAAGAGCTGTAGCTTTTGAGCTGTCAGGTCCAATGAAATGAATGACGGTACACTTAAGCAAAGAGAGGTCACATTGAGTTGGGTCCAAACCCAGTATGCGACAAAATGCGTGTCAAACAAAGGAACTTCACCCATTTACACATTCAATGAACACAGCATCATAGTTTGTCCCAAAATAAACAAGAGGATTGTGATGTTTTGAGAGTGTTGATAACGTTTCTCTCCACAAAAGTATTCCGGTTTAATTTTTGGAATCGTTCATTTGAGAGGTAATGTTTAGTCTCATTAAAAGAAAAAAAAAAGTGTCTCGTTGTTTGTTGATTTTGAGAATTAGTTACATAACGCGTCTAATAACTTGAGTTGCTTATTGAAGATCAAAACCCTAATTATGATGGTTAGAAATAAAAAAAGGTATTGTCTTCTATCGTGGTGATGCCATGACACACCCAACACTGCCTATTTATAGATTTGTCTACTATAACATGAACATGATATATACACATACACACACACTCACGGCGTGAAATGTCATAATTTGGGTTCGAATCTATAAATTCATATAAAATATTCTCACATTCAAACCACTAGACTATAACAACGAGAAGCAAATTAATTAAAAAATTAACAAGAAAAGAAGTTATTGTACCAAAAAAACATGAAAGAAAATAAGTGCTAATCTAACATATATATTATATAACAAAATTTTAGTTATTATATGGATTTATAGGATTGTTGTTAGTGTAAATAAATTTTACACTGACATCTAAAATCCACAATTTTGTAACATCACCGTATGCATGTAAATAGCATAAGTTCTGTGACCATTTTTTTTCCTTCTGAAAACAAATATCAATGTCTATATGTAACCCAAAAAATATCAATGGCAATACCTTTATAAGGTTTCTATGTATATAATCTTGCATGATAATATAAGTTGCCTTATGTAGTTTTATTAATTTTTGAAGTTTTAGTATAAAAACTAAACTTCTAAATATTGCAAAAAAAAATATTAAAATAATTGAACTTGTTGGTCGATGGTGTTGTTAATGGTAGTTTAGAAAAGGCAAAAAGAAAAAGAAAAAAAAAAGGAAACCAACAAAGGGAAGAGCTGTTTGTACAGATACAACAACTACTACTTTGGGACCAGGCCCCAAATATCACTTACCACACGTGTCCTTTAATGGAGAATGGACAAAAGTTCTCAAAGAAGAGGGTACCATTTAAGTTTAACCATATACATATACCCCTTGGCTGACCCGCCACCTTTGTTGATGTACCTGTCCCAATTCCTGTCATTATATGGAAATCATTTTGATTCATTGATGCTATGATGGTAAATTCACGATGACTTTAGTGTATTTTGGTTCATTTTATAAAAGAAAGAAATATGAAAGATAAAAATTAGATAAAGAGAGCAATGTAAAAGAGATATGAACATAATTTAAATCACGGCAACTTTCCTGTTAACAAATCTAAATTCATATGGAAGGGTCCTAGGTGTCTAGTTCTATGATCACAGTTTTAAAACATGTCTCAATAAATAGGTAATGGAGTTTTCTAATTTAATGTTACCAATGTGAACTTTTACCTCATCATGAAGAGAGCATTGGAGGAAGAAATTTGCAACGTGTTTCTCCTTTCTCGCAATACTCTAAAACAATATAAGACGTTTAGACCGTAATATGTGTTTTATTAAACACATAAGGTGCTCATTTATTTTACATAAAAATTAACAGTTACATTGTTGATAATAAAACAGAACGTAGTGTGATTCCTTCAAAAAGAAAAGGAAAAACAGAACGTGACTTTCTCTGCTAAGAAATAATAACAGTGTGACTTCACTTCACATAAAAAAAAATTAAAATAGATTGCTCACATTTTTATACAAGGGTTTTGCTAAAAGTCACCCATGAAGGTGTCTTTTAGCAACCCACACCTCAAGGTGTGATTTTTACTTTTTAGTTATAACTTTGCTAAAAGACACCTTCATAAAAATTAGTTTGTATCTTTTAGCAAATGTTCATAGAATAACTTGTTAGAAGACACCTTCCGGCAAAACTTTTTATATAATTGTAAACCAGAAGATCATTAACAAGACAAAGGAGTAGTGGTGTCCCTTGTATTGGAGTCTGGAGATATGAAATGACTGGTGCAAATGAAAGATAAAATAAAATGGGACGTATCCAGAGCCAATGACTTCCTTTTTACATTCCAAATTAAGTATTGTCATTCTTCAATTCCCAATTTTTATACACAGGCTGAAAATTGCTCTATTCACAAGGGATGCAAAATTGGGCGGTATTAAGTCAATGGCCAATCTTTATCACAAAGATGAAAACAAAAAAATCAATATATTCTGTCTGAAATATGGAAAACTCAATCTATAAAAGATGTGCATGTGATAAAGATCAAAACTAATCACAATATTCAAATATATCCAAATTTCATGTTAAAAATTGAGAATTTTAAGATGGGTTAACTAGAGAATAACTAGAGAATTTGAGTGTACGATATCTGGATCTTTCATTGGGTCTACGGGTCGAAAATTGTTCTTCCTTTTCAAATTGCCCGTTCTCTTAATTCATATGAGTTAGCTTACGCTCGACATTTTTTAGTGAGTTAACTCACAATGACACTTTTAAGATGGGTTGAACCTGCTTAAAAAATTATTGAACCGATATTAAAAGAGTCAACGTGAGTCAACTCGCGCTAAAAAATGTCGAACGTGAATTAACTCACACTAAATAAAGAGAATGAACAAAAACAAAAGTGAAAAGAGCAATTTTCCTACCGGTCTGGCTATGACGGGCCAAATTTGCAATTAGGCCCTCTATACACATCACGCTAGTCTCAACTCCCATGGCGGAGAATTATTAAATGTACCCCCGCAAAAATGTATGGACCCTGCATTTTCCACTTTCGATAAAAAAAAATATCCTTCTTCAATTTTTTTTCGCCAAACACCCTAAAGTTTCTGTTCTGGCCCTTTTGGTGTATGATCTTCCATTTAGTATCCAAGAACCAACTTTTTTTTAACATATTCAGAGCAAAATAAAACTATCTGATAGTTGGATTAATTGTGAGTTCAAAAATTGAAGCATTTCAATATACAATAGTCGAAATTGAGTTTTTTTTTCCTTAACTTATTCATTTAGTATTGTGTGTTGTGGCAATTGTGAATTGGAAGTCTTACACTATATAAAACAAATGAGTGGTTGACAATATATAGGTCAAAGAACTCATAAATCTAGTTTCTCAAAATTTAGGATAAAGATATGTTGTGTTTGTTCCACCAGACTCGTCCATAACCAAACATTATGAAGTCATAAGGGTGTTAGCTGATTCACATAACCTTGTAACTTTGGATATTCATTATATACACTGGCGAAAAGACGAGCACGTTTTCGCTCTTTTTATTGCACTAACATTTGAAAATTATGAACGGTGTTTTTTTATATAAAATTTTAATTTTGATTAAAAGTAAAAATATTAATGATTTTTGCATTCATATTATAACAAATCAGAATGACGCTCATCATACTTCAACGAGTATTGGAAGGACAACACTGGATGCATGGCAGCAATGGCATGAGGTTCATAAACATCTCTCACTACCGGATGTGCAACATGGTCAGAATAGAGTGCAAGGTAACAACTCAGTTTGGGAGAAACCGAGCTAGACATGGTTGAAGTGCAATGTGGATGCCGCGTTCCATGACCGTAACCATCTTACATCTTTTGCATGTTGTGTTAGAGACTCGCGGGGGCAATTTATTGGGGCCCAAACGAAATGGAAACAAGCAAATATGACAATTTTGGAGGGGAGGCAGTAGCCCTACTCGATGCCATTCATTTTGCTGATGTCAACAGATGGGATCGGGTTGTCTTTGAGTCTGACTCTGTTACTTTAGTGCAAGCTCTATCGCCTCTGGGCCATGGTGATTCAGAATTCTATGCTATTGTTTCTAGTATTATTTATGAGTTATCTTTACATTCCAACTTCGAGGTGAAGTTTGTTAGAAGACAGGCGAAAATGGTTGCTCATACTTTAGCTAGGGCAACATGTTCTTGGGCTAGTCACCGCATTTTTAATTCTTATCCTTCTTGTATTGCGCATTGGTTGATTAATGATAGTTAACTTTGTTTTGGTAAAAAAAAAAAAAAACTAATCATGATTATATTTTTGAGTGACATCAACAATATTACAAAAAAATATAATCTAAAAAGTTGTTTAAGGGTATAGCTGGGATAATGAAAAAGTAAGTACAAAATACTCATTTAATTTGTTACACTTTTTAAATGATAAAGGAAAAAGACTATATATATATATATATATATATATACTCATATCGTGTTTGTTTCATTTTTTTAATATTGAAATTTATGTTTATCTATTTGTTATATGTGTTATTTGTATTGAAAACTGAAGACATTTTTGAAAAGAAAAATTTAACTCAACAGTGCTGAAAGGGGTTGTTTTCTTTATATATAGTATTGATAGATTATTTGTGTCATGTTGCATCAACACTTAAAATCACACTTTTATCTTTTAGCAATAAACTACATAGTTTTTGTCGTTCTCAAACATTTTGGAGGTTCTGTTCTAATTTTGAACCCTCAAAATTTTGGACGGCAGGATTTGTATTTAAAGGAATTTAATCCCTTAAAAAATTGATATATGCATGTACCAAAAAAAGAAAATGATATATGCTAGAATTTGGACCTTTAAACAATTAAGGTTCAAATATTGACATGTTATAACGACAATATTTTCGAAGAGAAAAAAAAAATGTTGTTGCTCATGAAAGAAACCTGGATCAACAACAATTTTTTCTTTTTTGAACTTTAAAATGTTTGTTATAAGAGGTACGACAAAAATTAAAAATCAAAATCATCTATACGAGAAATGAAACACCCAACCTAGGTTTGTTGCGCACACTCAATATCGAGTTGAACCTCGTCACTCTTTTAAGTATCTACGTCCATCCAAAAAACAAACATAGATTTTGTCAACATAGTTTTGTCCGAAGAATGAAGTACCGCAAACACAATCCAGATCCCCCTAAAATCCATGAATCTCATATGCAGATTATTACGCCACGCCTGTACTTTAAATTACTAGAGGGACAATTCAAAAATTGTTCCTTTTCTTTCCATAAAAATATGTACTCAAATAAAAGCCAACGTCCAATTCACGTTGATACAAAATCAAAAAATGCAGAAAATTCATAAGAATCTTTGCAACAAACAATTTTAACCACTAGGTGCAAATCCTCTTCAATTATCATCATCCAAAATTTTCAATTACAATCAACAACTAGAATACAAAAAAAAAAGAAACAATTAAGAAACTAATTCACCCAATACAACTAATTACTCAAGAGAAGAAACGCCAGATTCACGTGCATCAACAACAACTTATTGATGTTATGTATCAGATTCAGATGGTGCAGCCATAGGACAGGAAGAAGAAGCAGAGCATAGAGACTAGAGCAACGGACTCGAACGCCGTAACAATTCCCCACACAAATTCATCCACAATGGAGATGTTCGTGAGCTCCGACCACCGCGTTGCTGATAATTTCAACATTACCCTACGGAATATTGATGCCATTAGTGAACACGCTGTTTCAAATCAAAACGCCTCCCTTTTCTTTTCTTTTCGTTCTGTTGTGTGCAAATTATTAGGGATGAGAGATTCGGGTATTTATTTGAAGATTTTAATCACCGCCGTAATAATGGTTGTAAATGGTTAAATTATTAGTACCACACAGTGTTGGCATTGGCAAGTGGTGCTAGACTGCTAGTATAAGTCAAGAAAAAGGAAATGGAGTGGGGTCTACTTCCATATAGGCGGTAAAGACCATTTTTTGAACCGAAAGAAGGACTTTTGCAAAATGTCATGTGATTGCAATTTTTCCAACTTTTAAATAAAAAAATTCACGTTTTTTTTTCCATCAACCATAAATTGATTTAAGAGGTAAGAGAGTGATCATGGGTTCGATAAAATTATGTTGGAAGCATTATTTGAATTGATGCTTGTGAAATTATGTTGTATTAGCATAAATACGCACACTATATAAAATTGTAGTTAGGATTCTTATGAAATTGCAGCGGAAATAATCATAATTTTAACTATTAGTGAAAAGAATCACATAAATTTAAGATGGTGATACCAACTTTTATCTATTTTCTTTTTTTATTTTGATTGTGAAACACGTTGTTGAAGAGATAAAATCCTTATAAAATTTTGGTAATTAATAAGTATCTATTTGTTTAAAAATACTTCCCATTGAAGTTAGAGGTGCTCTAAGGATATACTCTTTCAATATTCATCAAGAAAAGATGTCCGATAAAAAATTAGTTAATAGATAATGGTTAAGTTTTGAGTTACCTTAATATAATAGTATATACATTTTTATTTTTATCAGTATATAGTTCTCCTTTTAACTCTCAAAAAAAAGTTCTCCCTTTAAACTTTTAAAACATGCTATTGCAGTCCAAGAAAAAAAAAACATGCTATTGCTAGGCGTTAAATTGGACAGCTACTTTGTAACAAACGTCCAGCTAGAGTTCCTTTTATTCAGCTTGCAATCACATCAAGTTGGTAAAATAAAATAATGAGACAAAAATTTGAAAGGCCTGAAGTCTTTTCATTTTGGAGGGAATTTTAAATTTAGAAAAAAACATGTATTGGCTAATGTTTTAAATGCCACCAACTATTTTAGTGACTGATAATGGTTCATGGAGCCAGAGTTTTCAAAAACTTTTAACTGTGGCAACTGTACATATAAAATTATGTATATTTGAATTCAACCTATATTGTAACTTTGTAAAGCTTGTTGATAAATTTATAAGTGTTTACGTTGATTTCATAACTTTGAGGTCCCCCCCCCCCCCCCTCTCTCTATATATATATATATATATTGAATCTAATTGTTATTTAGACTATGTTTTTAATGTATCAAAAGAGATGGTGTATCAAATGAGAGCATATCTTATAATGAGAGACGAGATGAGTCATTTATAACCATTGGATCAAACTTAATGGTTGGGAATCAAAACTAATTATTTAATGAATATGTGACACGGGTTTCGAATACATAAATATTCTCACACGTTTGTCAGTAACAATCACATATGCTTTTTTCTTTCATCTCAGATCTCTGTCAATATCGAATATGCGTTCATACCTAAATCACACATGGAATCAATAATTATGTTATCGGTGGAGTTAATGTGTGTGGTTGTTTTCTTTATAAAAGAGGCTGATGCCATTGTTGAAGTGTAGTAAGAATTAAGTTGAATAAATAATAACAAAGATATGCTATACCATTTATAAGAATAAAAATGTTTACAAAAAAATTAGGACTATGATGAAGAGAAGAATTTGTTTTAACGTGTGATCAGTGGTAGACTGGTAATGACAGTGGGATGAGATTTATGAGGAATTATAGATGTTCAATAAGTTTGAGTGAATTATGATTTGTTCCTATCCTTGTGAAAATTAACATGGGTTAATTGGGGAGGTGATAGTTTTCGTTCTTTTTTTTTATTATTATTTTAATTATTCGAATTTATAAATCAATCATGGTTGTTCCTATACTTATGAAATTCAAATGAAATGTTTATAGGTATGTATGTTCTTTTATAAATTTTTAATTAATTTAATTATTAGGATGGTTAAGAGAATGTGAAATAAGAATTTATAGGATTGTGGTTAGGCGGGGATGTGATAATGGGTGGAAGTGGGATGAAGCATAGAAGCTTTGTTTTAATTCTTATTCCTATTTTTTAATTTAATTAAATAAAAATTGAATGAGAGATTTTAAGGTTTGGAGGGGGTTAACGTGAGGTTGTGCTGTGGTTATTTTCATTTTTTAACGGGAGATCAGTCACTTTAGTCCTGAACATAAAATGAGTCGTCACTTTAGTTCTTGAATGCAGATAAATTACAAAATAGTCTCTGAATGTAGACTCTGTTAGTCAATTTAGTCCCTAAATGCAGACTCCGTTAGTCAAATTAGTCCTTAAATGTAGACTTTGTTAGTCCTTTTAGTCTCTAAAATTGACCAACAAAGTCTACATTCATGGACTGTTTTGCAATTTCTCTACATTCAGGGACTAAAGTGACTACTCCTTTCTCATTCAGGGACTAAAATGACTAATTCTTCTTTTTCCATTTAATTAATTGATAGAATTTAGATGAGCTTTTGAAGGGAAAATTTTATTAGAGAGTTAAAAGGAACATTGGTTTGTGGTGAATTGTTTTTTATTTGATTAATTATTGATTGGTGGGAGGTAAAAGTAAGTTTATGGTGATTATGGTTATTTTTTTAGAATTTAATTAATATAATTGACAGGGTCATGGTTATTTTAATTTAATTGTTTTTAATTTAATTAATAGAATTTATAGAGAATGATTTGGTGGGAAGTTTTGCAGGGAAAAATGATTAGAGAACTTGTAGGATTATAATTTTTTTTTAAGGAACTTGTAGGATTATAATTATAAATGATATTATATATAGCCCGTTTGTTTTGGATTTTTTTAAAAAAAATCTATTTTTTTAACTAAAAAATCACTTTTTTAATTTTTGGGTGCGTTTGTTTCAGCTTTAAAAAAAAAATAATTTTGTGTCAAGAGAATCTAGAGATTTGTTTTTAGAGATTTTAAAAAAAATCTAAAGTTATTTGTGTTTGCTTACTTTCCATAAAAATCCATTTAAAAAAAATGAGTTCTAACATGTACATGTGTTATCTCCTTGTTGTTGAAAAAAATAGATTTTGAGAAAAGCTAATTCTAATAGCTTTTCATTTTAGGGTCAAAATAGATTTTTTTGATAAAATGATTTTTCTAAAAATCCTAAACAAACACTCAAAAATGAAAAAAGTGATTTTTTTAAGGAAAAAAATCTGAAACAAACGGGCCCTTTGTTTTGTTTGTTTTAGATTTTTAAAAAATCCATTTTGATAAAAACTCATTTTTAGTCTCAAAATAAAAATCTATTTCAAGTAGCTTTTCCAAAAAAAAAAAATTCTTTCTAAATGTAAGAGTTTCAAATCTTAAAAAAAATGATTTTTATGATAGTAAACAAATAGAAATAGCTTTAGTTTTTTTTTCTAAAAAATCTATAAAAAAAATTCTTGATTCTTTTAACTCAAAATCTATTTTTTTTAAAGCTGAAACAAACGCACCCATACATTCACTACAAGAAACTTGCCATTTAGCAACGGCAGAAACCGTTGGTAAAGGTCTCAAAAGCCGTTGGTATAGGTCATAAAACCTATACCAACGCCC
>Ga0228711_1007717_pt1 | contig 15459 bp, 10 predicted proteins | sample MedpolnodulmetaG_2_FD_177996 | JGI IMG/M metagenome (GOLD analysis project Ga0228711, IMG submission 177996) | Root nodule microbial communities from Medicago polymorpha collected in Santa Monica, California, United States - brown nodules | ecosystem: Host-associated > Plants > Roots > Nodule...
CCTCTACTTGTTCCATCTTCCAATTAATTGGTTCAAATCATCAATACAAGACACAAGCAGCCCCAAAATCACACATGCATAACATTATCAACATAGCTTGTAAAATCCCCAACAAAAGAATAAGAGGTAGGCTCGGCCAAAATGGAAGGAGGAGGGATGAAACTAGAGCTTGATTTCAGTTTCTAATCACATTAGGTACAAGGAATTACATTTGCATGTTAATTTCCCTTTTTATTTGGCTAAGAAAAGAGATTGAGGGAGGAGAGGGTGAGACCGAGAGGGGGAGTTTGGGAGGAGGGAGAAGTCTGATCCTCAGAGAGAGAAAATGTGTGGAGAAATGAAAGAAATGACGGACATGGCCTATATATAGTCCATGGGCAAAATTACCAGTCTGCCCTTCTTAACTCATAACCGCATAATCTTTGTCCATTCTCCGTTAGCTAACTTTGCACGGTTAAATATTCCCCGTTATAATTAACACTTGATAAATATATCTTCCTTGATGCGTCTAACTGATTCTGCAGTCTAATGATGATTTAGCGGGATGTTACACAACCAATTACAAACCTCAAATTCTCAAGACATTCAAATGATAAAATATCCAAACACCATAGAAATATCACAGCATTTTGCACACCCAGATTGAACAACTCGTATTTCTCCCACAAAAATGACCAAGCTTTAAGGAAACTAAATATTCTAATCATTGTCAAATATAGGGTTAAAAAAATGTTTTGATTCTTCCAAACTCAGTCATTCAGTTAAGAGTCTAAAATACCTAATCTTAAATGTTGACCACAAGATGAACAAGTGTAATCTTCAATGCACATACACAACAAATAAATCATGAATTTGTTAGAATTTAACCAGATAAAATCACTTAATTTAACCTATTAACTAATTTGCTAAGTTAAACCTACATAACCCTAGCTCCAATTTCAAAACCCTAAAACCCTAGGCCAATCGAACAAAGGGTAAAACAGGAAAAATGGAAAGTAACCTGAGCCTTATCGGCGAGCTGAACAACGAGTCTTCCAACAGGAAGTGGCGATTCATAAGAGTAATTATAGTTGATACATTCAGATCTCATGTAGCGAGAAAGAACACGACCATCAGCAGTAAGACCAGCAATAGCAACACCGATGTGATCGTCAACCTTAAAGATCTTTTTCTGATGAGAAGATAGTTCAGAATTTACTTTGTTAACACAGGCGAGAACCACATGCGCCTTAGATCGGAGACCTATTGCAGCGGAACCTTGCTTCACTGCTTCCATCGCGTACTCCATTTGGAATAGTTTTCCCGCTGGTGACCATGTTGTCACGTCGGTATCATACTGGTTACGAAACATGTTTGATTTCTAATTGGATTTAGATAGTGTGTTTTGGTGGTAGATAGTGAAATGTGTTACTCAAGTAAATTGAATTGAAGAAAATCAAAGAGTTTAGTGGTTTTGTCACAAAATTTGGGAAAGTCTAGAGCATCCAACTGAGGCCGAAATTGAGAAGTATCATCCTGTTATACAAATGACAGTTCAAAAATGAGTATATACATACCATTACAAACAACAATCATCATTCCTATAAGCATCACAAAACCTATAATTGGGTTTGTTATAACACAATTGATACAGGAATATTAATAATCCTACACCTCCTCATTGTTATCAATGAAAACTTCTATGTGATATTTTGGCTAGTAACACAATTTACCAAAAGAAAAGATAAACCCCAAAATCCCCTAAACCACGAGAATCAAATTCATCAATAGAATTTCCAAAGCAAACAAGAATAATAAAGAAGAGAATGGTCGTGAGAGTAGGACTTACAGGAAGAACGAGATCATAAGGTGCAAAGAAGACCTTGAAGCTTTGTATCGCACGCGTGAGTGCGAAAACGAGAGGGAAAAACAATTTAGGGTTTTATTTGTCAGTGAATAAGAGAAGGAAGTATGATTTGGCCCCACATTCAAGCTGATTTGGCAGGCTTTTCGCCACGTAGTTGTTGCTGACTGTACAACTTTTGACGTGGCGCTGACGTGTATTGCCACGTCAACGCCACATTGCAAAAATTGCACAGTAGCAATTGTCACGTGGCCAAAACCATGTCATTTCAAAAAAAAAAAGTGGAGTCAGAGACCTTTTAAAAAAAATTGCACGGATGTTTCTTTTTTTTGCAGGGACGATAAACAAAACTTGTCATATTTACAGGGACGAAAAGCATATTTAAGTTTATTATTTTCAAAATTTTACATTTTTAAATGAAAACAAATTAGATTCAAACACGATATAACAAAGGGACTAATAACTATCCTATGAACTTCCCTGATTTAAAAAAATTAGGATAAATTGGGCATTACATTTTGTCTGACACTAAATGTCTAAATCAGATAAAAAGAAAATAATTAATATCAAATTGGATCTTCATTTAACATAGAATGGCTAGCAACAAAAAAGTTTTGACACACGCTAACAAACACTCGCTTAGGAGTTATGCTTGGTTGGGCACAACAATATAAATATTGGGTTGAGATTGTTTTCATTTTCTAAAATAAATATACGTAATATAAAAGCACAAATTTTTAGAATGGAAGACATTAATTTTATATTTATATACTTTATAGTAATGAAAAAATCCATTTATTTTTAAAATGGAGTTGATTTCAACTCTGTGTAGAGGACATCCTATCCAACTGAGAGGCAAAATTTTCTGATTTCTGCTCTTCCCCCTGCAAGTTTCGCTCCCATCCAGTCAAATTGACCAAAATACCTATGTGTTAGTTAACTAACGCATGTGTAAATTAACTTGACTTAAAATTACGTTTTTTTACACATACGTGACTTAAGTCACGCCGCATGAGTTAACTCACGCAGATGTTACACCATGTGTGAGTTAACTCACGCTGGTTTAATTTCTTACCTTGTTGATAATATTTCTTCAACAAGCATTTATGCCAAGCTTACATGTTAGTGTGTGCAATGGTGAGCCAATATTAAAGATGATGGGAAGTTTTCTTCTATTTATTCGGTTTGCCAATGGTATTAGCAATCAAATATAAAGTGTCAAATAATATTGATTCTTTTGACAAAGTCAAATAACATTGATGAATGAATATTATTGACAGAAATAATGTTTGTACCTAAAGAAAAAGGAATTGGACCCCATTACATGTTAGTGTATGCAATAGTGGAGGCCTAAACTTGAAAATTAATTTATCATATTCTTTTTCACAATGGAAAGTGGGTGTCACCTTTCTTTCATGTCAAGCTTCTTAATAATATTGAACCATCGTGAGTTAACTCACGCATGTGTAACACATGCGTGAGTTAACTCATGTGGCGTGACTTAAGTCACGTATGTGTAAAAAAAAACGTAATTTTAAGTAGATTACTGCTCTTCGCCCTGCACAAAACGCTCGCACCCAGCTGAAAAGACATTAATACCCCTGCGTGAGTTAAGTCATGCACCACTAGCATGTGCGTGAGTTAACTCACGCACCTTGGCTAGTGGTCAGAGTTGAAGGACACACGATTTTGCACGTTTTGTTAAGTTTTTTCACGTTTTTTTACTATATTTATGGTAGATATAACATATGTTACAGCGTATTGAATAAAGTAAATAAATGAATTAAAATAAATTCAACGTGAATTTGAATAAAAATTGCGTATTGAATAAATTCAAATAAAGTTACGTATTACAAAAAATCGAAAAAATGTCTAATTAAACTCACCATGAATTTGAATAAAGTTGTGTATTGAATAAATTCAAATAAAAGTTACATTACATTATATAGACGAGTCATTACATTACATTACATTCGGGAATGTTCCTTCCAACTACAACAATTATCTTACCACTGAATGGGGTAAATTCAATCTAGCTAAACATCAGCTCTCAATCATTCATCCGAAAGTTCTATTGTTTCATTCAAAGGATTAAATTCTTGTTAGTTTGGTTTAGATGATGGTATTCAAGTGTCAAAAGAATGAGGTTTAGTCCTTGACACTTCAATACCTTCATCTAAACCAAACTAACAAGAATTTAATATTTTAAATGAAACAATAACACTTCTGAGTGAATGCTTGGGAACTGGCCTTTAACAAGTTTGAATTACCTCATCTAGAGGAAGATAATTGTTGTAGTTGGAAGGTTCATTTCCCTACCTAATCACGATCTTTTGGCGGAATCAGACTGTTGATTATATCTTCAGTTGATCTCGGCAACGTTACCCGCATATCGATCCACTAGAACATCACGTGCTCCCAAAATATGCTCTTCATGTTTTCGTCGTTCGTTAATTCCACCCAAGTGAACGATACTCTTCCGTCGACGAGCGCTGGACGTTTATAACGAACGTATTTCACCCTCCTTGTGTCTTTGGGGTTGACTCCTTGGTTGAATTCATTAAGCTGATCCTTGAGACCTCTTAACGTTACACCAAGGCACGGAACCTTCAACCTCTGAGGTTCTCCGCCGTTGAATTCTGCATGAACGTCGATCCACCCCGCCATTGCTTCAAATCTACACAATAAGAAATTAAAAACAATCAATGAAAAACTCATTCAAACATTTCATCAAACACTTGGAGTGCAAATTATAATAAACCCTAAAACTCAAAATTACAACATTAACATGCAAACATCTAACCACAATTAAGCAACATAAGTCATTTTACATGTAACATTGTATCATTTCTTGCAAGCAAAATCAAAATTTAAACAAACCCTAAATCTAAAAAAAAAAACTACAACATAAACATGCAAACATCTAAACATTTAAGCAACATAAGTCATTTTCATGTAGACATTGTATGATTTCTTGCCAAAAAAACCAAAATTTAAACAAACCCTAAAAAATTTCTAATTTAAGTGAAAAAATTTAACATATAAACATAAAAGTTTAATGGTGTTTGATTATGAAGACTTACTTGTTATTTGAGTGTTGTTTGATTTGAACTTGAAGGAATTTTGAGTTTGGGTGATTTGAGAGAGATTTTTGAGATTTTTTGAGATTTTAGATGAGAATTGAGGAAATGAAGTGTTATGTCTTCTTTAAGACAGCACGTAGCGCCACTTAACTAGCGCAGCGCAAGTTAACTCACGCGACGTTAGTTAACTAGCGCAGAGGCATTTTGGGCATGGTTGCAGGGTGCGAGCGTTTTGTGCTGGGGGAAGAGCAGTAATCTTTTAAGTCAAGTTAATTTTACACATGTGTTAGTTAACTAACGCAGACGTATTTTGGTCAGTTTAGCTGGGTGGGAGCAAAACTTGCAGGGAAAAAACAGAAATCAAATTTTCTTAGAAAATACTCCCTCCGGTCTCAAATGTAAGGAAATTTTCACTTTTTAGGTTCATTCAATAAATAATGTATGTGGTCTATAATATGGACTACATACATTATTTATTAAATGAACTTAAAAAGTGAAAATTTCCTTACATTTGAGACCGGAGGGAGTAATGAAGCAACCTTGTTCATTTCTCACGATTTCACTTAGAAAGAGGAACCAACCACAGCGACATGGAAATTGAAGTCGGTGCCTTTAGGGCGGGACATGCATGTGTTTTTGCCCCAATCAAAGTCTGCCACGTGTTTTTCTTATTTAAAAAATAAAAAATAATAAAAATTGGGTAGTATTTGGAAGATAGAAAGTGTTTCACGTAAGCCTTCTCCTTTTCCATTTCAAACTAAACGCACCACCACCGTCCATCGATTTTCGTCGCCATAATGCGTTTCACCTGTCGAATGCGATGAACAAGTATTTTGTCACCTCGGTCAGGATTTACAGTGTTGTGATTTGTATATTTTGTTACCTTTGACAGAATTCCTGAAGCTAGTTTTGGTCCTGGTGAGCTGAAGATTGTAAACTCTTCTCAGATCTGTATCATAATATTTTCTAGGATTCTTTAATTCAACCAATTCCAATGAATCTATATTATTTCACATAAACTTCATGTAATTCAAAACTGGAATCTATTCTTTAAAAACTCCATGTAATTCAAACAATTTCAACGCCAAATCAAATCATCAATCCCAAATCAATTCCAACTCAATCCCAAATAAATCCCAAGAGATAACAACCCTCAATCATTCACAAAATCGATTCTGTATAACAAAATTCAACATAATAGATTAAGAAGACGGGAGGAAGTGAATTACATATGGCAGAACGATTTAAACGGTGCGGCGGAGGACGGAGTCGGAGAGCGGCAAAAGCAGTGGTACTCGTTGATGGTGGGTGGGCTGAAGCGATTTATGTTATGTTATTAATTTCTTCTGCATTTACGCGTACGCGTTCTCTCTTCTGTTCCAAATACTACCCAGTTTTTATTTTTTAAATAAGGACACGTGGCAGGCTTTGATTGGAACAAAGGCACATGCCTTTCCCGCCCTAAAGGCACTAAAGTGCCACCCGAAATTGAATAAGAAAAAAAGTAAGTAACTGAATCCAGCGTGTTTAGCAACAGAAACACAACAAATCTTTCTTAACCACCCATTACAAATTGAATCAAAGACAATATATCTTGAAAAAGATCAGATTATTAAAACCAAAAAAAAAAAAAAGAGGATATAAAAAATCAAAGATAATGAGGTGCATGCTACAAAGCATAACGACAATCATAGTAAAAAATTGTTTATGCAGTTTATAGCTGGAGTTGAGCAACTTCTAGAGTAGATATTAAAAATTTGTCATTTGTCTTGCCAAAAGGTTGATCCTCTGATTCCTGCTGCAGAGGTCCCAAAATGAACTACATAGGCAAAGGTGAGGATGTGGCTATGAGGTTTATATCCCTCATTCTCATACTAAAGCTTAAGAAAAGAGAGAAAGGCGGACCAAAAACTATTCTGAACATAAAAAAAAGTTAAAATACATATATAATATATCTACTTGATACAGCATGTGCTGTTCTTACAAAGGGCGTATCATAATGCTCGTGGGTAGAAGGAAGAAGCCATAGAGCAAAATGAAACCATTGTAGCCATGTCTCCATCGTACGTTAGAAATAAATCAAACCTGAAGGTTCTAGCAGAGTTTCCTTGCCAGTTAAAGAAGGTAATGACACCTACTGGAGGAGGTATTCTTCCGTGGTCACAAGACCAAATCAATAATGTTTGGACACACACATAAAAAGATTCTCCTTAAAATATTCAATCATCTTTTTTATCAATTTCCTCTTTATTATTTAAAAAATATTTCTCTGTGTGTGTGACCAAACACTTTTTCTTTGGTCATGTGACCATATTAGAATTTCTCCTACTAGAGTTGCATATAAAACAGGACCTGTGATTTTGCTTCATTCTAATTACTAGATTCGTAAACTTTTTCAATCACATAGTTCTCCAACAGCAATATAAATTTGAACATTGTGATCTTATGCCTAGCTTCTACTGTTAAGGATCTCGCCATACATCCTAGTATCAACATGGTTTCCTGAGGCAAGTGATCTATAATTAAATGACGCATAGTTACATCTATTATCAATCAACGAACATTTGAACTAAGATAGTTTCGTTTCCAACCAAACCAAACCAATCCGCTTCACAAGAGAAGATAAAATAACACCTAGATTTCAAGTGTTATAATATTTATCGGTGTTGCTATTCAAACAGAGAAACATCCCTCAAACTAAACAATAATCCCATAAAATGATTTGCAAAAGGCTAAACTACAAACCCATTTTTATATGTTCACTAGTAGCTGTTGCTGCTGAATATTCAAAAAAGGATCTCAATGAAAAAATAGAATGAACGAAGTGTTAGAAAGAGGAGTTTCCTAGTGCAGGAATTTATAATTGCAGCGAATGCAATTGCCGGTGAAGTTTTAATATGTCAAAAATTAATTTTACAGACTATTGGAATCTTAATCCTTTAACATAATTTCACTAGGAGCATCATCTGAAACAAGGATAAACACTTCACTTTTTCAAGTCTGCTAAAACTAGGATATGCAAAAATTAAAACCCCTACGCTGTTATTTTTAGGCCACTAATGAATTAAACATTAAGCATAAACACATTCGGCTCTGATTGGCAAACAAAATGTTTTACAAAACAACAAATTTTGGGACTCCTTCAACACAAACAGGTTTTTTTTTCTGAATTAAATGGTCATGTGTCTTCAATGTTTAACTACGGTTTGCATCTGTAAAAATCCAACATTTCTTCTTCTAAGGGATGGGTATTGCCTGTTATTACTAGGCAATGCAAAGGCGCTCCAAAGTCAATCAATTGTAATTGCTTCATTGTTCCGGCTACTATTATTTGATCTTCACTTCCCAGACGAGCAAGCCCAACACACTCGGTATCTTCTGTGTAGGCTGCAAGGCAAGGTGGGATACTACTTTCAGTTTGATGGATATGATTCTTGTGAGAAATAATAGCTCATGTATCAAACAAATATCACAGAGAAAATTGTCTCCTAATCAGATAATAATATAAGACACGTATATGATCCTGAAAAGCAACTGCGAGCTAAAATATATGAACCACAGATATAGAAATGAATCAATGACCGATATATATATATCAGCAGCATCAATATATATCAACAGCTCAAATAAAATCCGACACTACAGCATTTTAGCATACTAAATTTATAATGAGTCTAGTTTTGCTATAATTTCTCAAGACTTGAACTAATTGTAGCAGTTCATCTGCACAATCCAACACATTAGAGTCTAGATGGCAAAGTGTAGTATTTATATAATCTTTGAGAATAAGAATGGGATCATGTTTTATGGGCTCTAATGCTTAGAATATTATCATTTTATTTCTTGTGTCTTTGAAGATATGCTAGACCAAATGAAAAGAGCCAAAGAGGAAGTGAGCAAATGTGCAACAAAAAAGAAATCCTATATATATAAGTGCTTTGACTTCTATGTCTATTTAATTTATATTTTAAACAGCCACAAATTATAAAGGGTAAAGGACTTTGGGTGAGAAAAGCTAATGATAAGTTGCTTGATAATAGCAGCAGTGATATGTCTACTCTCCAGTTTGCTTCTTTTATTCCATTAGAGGAACTTTCATTGTTTGATTGCATAATAATTTTTAAAAAGCTGAAAATGAGCTTATTAGAGTAAGTTTCTGGCAAATAAGGTAAAATACATATCAAATTTCAAACATGTGTATTTGACTATTACAACAATCAAGAAATGCATAATCCGGACATGAAACTCACGCCTAGAGTGATGTGAATGTTCAAAGTACTCACCAGATTCTTCACGTGCTTGTGAAATCTCCAATAACTGCTCAACGGCTGTGTTTATAGTCATATATCTGGGAGGTTCGTATGCTTTTCTTCCTCTAAAATGAACAAACAGATAAATGAAAATCAATGAATAGGTAGATATAGACAAAACAAACCATTTAATAAGACCAAAACTCAATGCCATGATATTGCTAACATAATAGCGATTTCCAGAGAACCTCAGCAATCAATACTTAATGATAGCTTAAGAAACTACCTAATCAATGGAAAATAAAGGACTACTTGTCAAACCAACCTGCACAAAGATTCAAGTGTCGGCTCCTTCACCCGAATATCTGTAACCATATCAAAGTGAAAATTATATTAGCTTTCTCAATAAACAAAAAAGAATGAGCTTTAGTACCCTTTCCAAAGAACCATGATGCCCCTCTAACACTCTTATGTACTTCAGCCAGTACAATCGCTTAAAATATTTATATGGCTAACCATGTTTTAGATATTTACATGATATTCTTAGGCTTTGACATTTGAAATAAAATTCAGTGAAGAAGTTTTATGCTTTGAGTTGATCAATACAAACAGGAACAAGCACTTAATTATTCCACATTCAATGTATTTTCTTGATAAAAGCGACATTGATACAGGCACAAAAATTTCAAACAATTGAGCACAAGTCGAGAGTAAAAATAACAGACAGTAACCTAACCTAACAAGCAAAGTGTGTGAAGTCCCAAATTTCGATTTTGTTGAATCTTTTCATAGAAGCTATCAGGTCTCCACGTCTCAGTAAAGAAAGGTATTGAAACAGTTTCCCCATAACGATATAGCTGCAAACCACAAATCCCAATTGCATTCATGACAGATGCATTGTGCACAACTTTGACTTCAATTCCCATCTTCTTAGCTCGAACAACAAGGTCAGTGTGAGTGGTAGCCCTGTGAAAAACACCAAAATCAATAACTGAAGCAAAACAATAAAATTGTTAAGGCATAATCATATCATATAGATTAGATATGAGAGTAGCTGTATACCCAAAAGGATCACCAACAACAAGGAAAGCAGCATGAGAAAGTTGAGCTTGGGAGAGAATATCATCAGCTTTTTCTTCAACCATTTCTCTATCAGCAAGAGTAATGGGTTTACCGTATAATTTTTCGAGGTTGGAGAGGCCGTGTGAAGAGAGACCGAAAGAGAGAAGGGAAGTGTAAGCTTCCATGTAAACCTTATCGCATTTTTTAATAGCTTCTAAACCTTTGAGTGTGATATCTTGCTCATCGCCCAAACCTAAACCGATTATGTATAACATTTTTCTACTGAACAGTGCTCCTTCTTGATTACTCAAATCAACAATAACAAATAAGCTCAATTAGCACAGAAAATCAATTAAATTCGAAATAAAAAAAAGTACTGAATTCATACAATGCAACATCATGAAATCAATTGATACCATGACAGTGGAGAAAAATCAGCTGAACCTTAACAACATACCCAGCAACAAAACAATGAATGGAAACCCAATATGGTGAAGAAAAGCATCGATGAAGAACGAGAGCAATAAATCAAATCCTAGAAAAAACAACAAATCAAGCGCAGTAGAGAAGAACTTACTGTTGCAGCGCAGGGAGAGGAGGTAAGAAGGATTGAGGCGGCTGCGCGGGAGGGGGAGTTTGCTGCTGCGAGAGTTTGTTGCAAATGAAAAGTAGTCAATATTATGGATTTTTGGGTTCAAAAACTCAATACTCCGTAATTTTAGGTTAATAAATATCTTTTTTTTATTAGCCGTCAAGTAATTTTAGGCTAATATTAAGGATATTGGTAACGAGTGTTTAGATACATTGAATAATTGATATATTTTGTCTACAACATAGACAAAATACATTATTTATGTAATAAATTAAAAAAGTCAAATGTTTCTTATAAATAGGACCGAAGGAAGTATCAATACGGATATATTAATTGATATCTTTGAAAATAATTTAATATCAAAAGGTTTTTTATGCGATTTTGATTAAAATTATATGTATAGATGTTTATGACCTCTTAATTATAATAAAAATAAATAGTTTTTCAATGAGACCAACAATATAGCATTTTTTTGGTTTCTATGGGAGTGTAGGTTTGTCCAATATTCTCCATGCATAAATACAAGCGCTTTTAGTGGGCATAAAACTGTGTTGGCAGACTAGATTTAGGAAAGTAATGTGTTTCTCAGACTCCTTGCATGTGGTTCAACTTGTCAAAGAGGGAACATCTCAGTTTCATCATTATGCTAATGAACTAGAGATTATTCGAGATTTTATGAAGAAAGACTGGACAATATCTCTTCATCACACCTTTCGCGAAGGGAATGCTTGTGCAGATGTTCTAGCAAAGTTGGGAGCTACTAACGTAGATCCTCTAATTGTGCTTCAAGAACATCCTTATAGTTTATCATTAGCTTTGCTAGCTGATGCTTGTGGGGTGTCCTTTGTAAGGACGTAATTTCTTTTTCCTTTTCTCATGTAACCAAAAAAAAACTATATAGCATTTTTAAAAGCAAATTTTTTTCAAAGGTATAACTAGAATAATGAAAAATCTAGTTATACCCTAAAACAATTAAAAGGTTTTGGTTTAATTTTTTCATTTCTAGTTATATCCAAAAACAAATTTGTCCATAGAATGTTGTACGTTAATATATACTATAAATAAAGAAAATAACTCTTTTGGTCTTTTTAGGTTGACTTTTTCTCTTTTCTAAATTACTCTCAACTTGAAATACAAATAGCACATATAACAAACATATAAGAGTAAATTCAAATATCCTTATTCTCTATTCTTTAAAAGAGATAATTGTTGGGAGTGAATTCAAAATATTTTAAAAAAATTGTAACCTACACGGTAATAATATATTATTTAAAAAAACACAATATGAATATATGTCCGTTTTTTTTCTTTTATGCTTTAAAAAGTGTAACAAACTAGAACGAGTATATGAGTATACTATATATAATGAAAATATAAGATCTTTGACTTTTTTTTATTATCTCAATTATACCATAAAACTTATTTTTCTATAATAATGATTGTCGTTGAGGTTATTAAAAAGATAAGAATTTAGATTAATTTTTTATGTTACATTGTTGGTGTCATTGAAATAGATAAACAAGGTTAGTTTGATTTGTTATAATTTGAAAGTAACGATCGTTTATGTTTATACTTTTAATCAAAATCAAAATTTCATAGAAAAATACCGTTCATAGTTTTCAAACCTTAGTGCAATAAAAAGAGCGGAAAGACGCGCACGCGAGTGCCTGTCTTTTCGCTAGTGTCAATGAAAAAAAGGTAAATGTATTTGTCATAACATAAAAGTACAAAATATTTGTACATATAATTATAATTAAAACTAAAATAATTGTAAATAAAAATTTCGTATAAACTAATGTTCGTAATTTATATAAAAAAATCACTCAAAATTTCATATAAACTAATGTTCATAATTTATATAAAAAATCACTCTAAAAAGTGGATAGAATAATATTTTTAATTCCTTAACAAATTTTTATTTGTAGAATTTCCCCTCTTAAAAATAATTCATTATTAGTGGAGATTTTTTTTGTTACAAATATTTTTTTTATTGGTGGAGATTTGATATATGTATTTTTTATTTATTTTTTGAATTAAAAAAAATTGTTTCTAAATTAGATTAATAGATAATTTGGGTAATTAGGTTTGTCCTCCTAGTATAATTAGTAAAAGACCCGTCCGGACGTAACATTGTTAACATAGTCGAATGTTTAAAGTTATTAAATAAAAAATATTGGTATTAATGTAATGTTTCTATTAGATATTTTTCTCTTCTATATACAAAAATATGTTAAACAACTGAATTGCGCTAATTGTGGTGAGAAAATGCATATGATAAAATTTTGAAAACTCATGACTTTTTCCAAAATATCAAAATTAATAGTGTTTGTATTAAATAACCTTTTATTTTATATACAAAACATCGTTCAATGTTTGTACCGCACTCGTTGCGTATTTTATGTGCTTATATCTGCATAAACAAATGTTTACATACACATATAAGAAAATTGAAATGATAAAATATTGGAAACTCGACTATTTTCGGTAGTGTTTCTATTAAATAAATTTGTATTTTATATTTAAAACATCATTAAATATTTGTTTTAGAATTAGATTAGATATGTGGTCTAGACTAGATAATTTGGGTATTTAGGTTTGTCCATATAGAAGTACACACACCATTAAATCCTAAACCTACAAGTTCAGCGGCAATAATATTGTGAAAATTCATGATTTGGAGGTTTGTTTCAGAATTAGCCATTTGTCCTAGTCATTTTCAACTGGGCTTAAAATCAAAAGGGGATTAGTCTCAACCAGCGATCTGAAACACAATCGAATCCTCGCAGCTTAGGTAACGAGTTTCAACTTCTTCGTCTGTAACTCTGTTTCCCAAAGAGTTCAAAGACAATAATATTATCAACTGCGATGTCCAAGTCGAAGAAGCAGTGATCATCGATTCCAATAGAAGAGTGTGACAGGGTTAGCTACCTTCCAGACTCAATTATCTGTCATATTCTCTCCTTTCTCCCAACCAAAGACACCGTCGCCACAAGCATCCTCTCAAAGTGGTGGAAACCATTATGGCTCTCAGTCTTCACCCTCAATCTTCACAGAAATAACCACTATTTGCAGTCACATATACTCAGTCATGCTATCACGCGACATCACACTGCCAATACGATCACTCCGCCTCAAAAGTTGTTATAGATTTGAGGAACCCAATGATATCACTGAACTTATTATTGCAGCAATGCAAAGACGAACTGAAACCTTTGAACTTAACATGTTGTTTAATACTTTTGACATGAAATTAGCTTCCAACATATTTACTTGTAGGACGCTTACTGTTCTCAAAATAAATGGCCTATCAATCATGGATGACATTCCTAAAATAAATAATAATATTTCACTGATCAAAACCCTCCACTTGGATGGTGTTCATTCACCAAATCATAGGCATATCATCAACCTGCTCTTATCCTTTCCCATTCTAGAGGAATTGCAAACAAATAATGTATATGCATTTATTCATGTTCCAAAAACAACAGCGGACAAGATCAAACGCTTACCCAATTTAGTGAAGCTATTCCTTTCTTCTTGCTTTCCAAGGCACAAAGTCTCAGTATAAAGCTGGTAAGTAAGAGTTTGTTTCCTTTTACAAAACGAATCACAATATCATGATTGCTTTCTAATTTTCTATCGTCTTTGTAATTCATGCAGACATGGCCCCACTATGACGAAGTCCCCATTTTTTACAATCTAACTCAAATGGAGCTATTCTCTAAGTTAGAGGGTAAAAGTTGGCCTAAGAAGTGGAGGTGGATACTAGAAATGCTTCAGCACAGTCCAAAGCTTCAACATCTTATCATTCATGAGGTTTCACATATAATTTGATTCTGATATTTATTTTGTTTAACTCTACCTCTACATATCTTAACTTTTGTTTCTTGTTTTGGGTGGAAATTTACTTATTGTTTACAGGAGATTGAAAATAGGATAGAGAATGGAAATGATGATGATGATGAGGACATTTGGGAGGACCCAAAGATTGTTCCAGAATGCCTTTCATCTCAGCTCAAAACTTGCTTGTTTAAGAATTATAGAGGCAAAAAGTGCGAGCTTCAATTTGCAGAATATCTTATGCGCAGTTCAAAAGTATTAAGTAACATGACAATTCACAGTGCATGTTCGATAGATTTGAATGCAAAGTACCTGATGTTACAAAAATTATCTCTGTGTCCAAGGGGATGTAAACTTATATTTGAATGATGATAGGAGGCTAGGATTTGGAAAATTCTATGGTGAAGTCGTGAAAATGACTTTTTTGACGAAGTTAATACTATAACATCAAAAGTGTAGTGAGTAACACCCCACTGTTTGTACAGTGGCATCAAAAGTTCAGTCCCCATAGTATCATTAATTCATCAGATTAACAAGACTACATTTAATTTAATTTTATCCTACCTTGTTTTAAGTGTAACACCTCACAAAGTGTAACACTTAAGATTATCACATAATATCATCAAATCTGTTTGCATGTTAAAGATGCCAACGATAAAATAGTACCCATAAGTCCAAGATATTGCAAGCATTACTAGATGAATTACTATTAATCATTAATCAGTAATCAACAATTTAAAAATGAATCAAACATTAAAATCAAAATTAACTTTTTCAAAAAAGTCAGTT
>Ga0228711_1007720_pt1 | contig 15454 bp, 10 predicted proteins | sample MedpolnodulmetaG_2_FD_177996 | JGI IMG/M metagenome (GOLD analysis project Ga0228711, IMG submission 177996) | Root nodule microbial communities from Medicago polymorpha collected in Santa Monica, California, United States - brown nodules | ecosystem: Host-associated > Plants > Roots > Nodule...
TTGGAGTTGCCTAAGATTCGATCTGAAGATCAATTAGCCGATATGCTTACTAAGGCAGTCTCAAGTAAAGTATTTTTGAAGTACCTTCACCAGTTGGGCATGGATGATATATATGCACCAACTTGAGAGGAGTGTTGAGATTTTATCTCCATATCTCTCTCTATAATCTCCTTAGATCAAGGGATTGTGCAGTTGTATGATTTATTTTGTTTTCCTGATTTATAGCCCTCTGATATGCTAATTCACTCCTAATTTGGAGCTTATTTGTAACAGTATATATTGATGGTATGTACCCATCTGATTAATTGAGAAAGTATCAATAATAAAAAATAGTTCTTTCTTTCAAGTATATTTTCCTAAGGAATTCCTTTTAACAACTAGTTTATACTACGGTAAAAACAATAAAAATATCTTATACGTCAATTTAGAGAGCTCATGCAGAAGCCAAATTTATTTACCAACCATATTATCCATCAACTAAAAGTGAGTAACTCTTCTCATATTGGGTTGGCACCGATCAAAATCATTCATTTATTTTTTATTAGACATAGTGAAAAAAGTCCCAATATAAAACCTACAAATCAGCCAAGAGCTTAAGCAAGGCACAGTTTTTGTGAACTATTGATGTAACTAACATCTAAGACTCGGCCTCTACAATTCCACACGATTACTTTGAGTTTATTACACTGAAAACCATACCAGGAGGAGTTAGAGAAAACAGTGTCATCTTTAGTATTCTAATACAAAAATTACTCAAACATAGTAACAATCATATTGCACTAAATTTATTCATATAACATTAGTTTACATGATTCACTATTTTTTACCGTGCAAACGCATGTAAATTATAAGCAATAATTTTGCATGTAAATTATAAGCAATAATTTTTTGAAATTTTAATTTTGATTAAAATTATATTTATATATGTTTGTGACTTTTAAATAATAACAAATTATGTTTATTTTTTATCAATAATATAACAAATATAAATAAAATTCTTATCTTTTTTAATAATATCAACAATATAACATTTATAAAAGCAAACTTGTTTAAGAATATAATTGAAATAATGAAAAATTCAACCCAAAAAATATAACTGTTTAATCATTCCATATCCAACACAAGGCCACATAAACCTAATGCTTCAATTCTCAAAACGTTAGTCCAAAAAGGACTAAAAGTCACACTAGTAAACACCATATCATCTTCCAAAACCATCACAACCATAAACCTAAACAAATCCATCGAATTCGAAACCATCTCAGATGGTTTCGACGATGGTGGTCTAACCGCAACAAAAACCATCGAGACTTACAAGGAAACCTTTCGTCAAACCGGATCACAAACTCTAACTAAACTTCTTCACAAGATAACAAAAACAAACAACCCTATAGATTGTGTTATTTATGATGCTTTCTTGCCTTGGATTGTTGATGTTACTAAGAAATTTGAAGTACCTGTTGCTGTTTTTCTAACTCAAGCTTGTTCTGTTAATAGTATAAATTTTCATGCTTTTAAGGGATGGTTAGGTTTACCTTTGTTGGAGAAAGAAATTGTGTTAGCTGGATTGCCAAAGCTTGAAGCTGCTGATTTGCCATCTTTTTTGTATAAATATGGAACTCATCCTGGTTACTTTGATATTTTGACTGACCAATTTTCAATGATTGATAAGGTTGATTGGGTTCTTGCTAATACTTTTTATGAATTGGAACCAGAGATATGTCACTCATACAATGTTTAATTATTATTTATTTTCTTGTCTTATCCGGTCAATTATCTTAATTTTGAATTCAATTGCAACATAAATAAAACTTGACTAAATAATACCTACGATAGTTGAGTCTAGTGGAAGAGGTTAGACTTCTACAATGTTGGATAACCAAAGTTCGAATCCTGACTGCAGAAGTGTCCACATTTAGTACCCGACAATGTCTCAAATAGTTGAACAGTCCTTTTCGATTTGGCTTTTAAAATACTGTAATTTTGGATGTTGTGTAAACTTGCGATAAATGAGGCATCATTCTCCGTACCAGATACATAAAAATATTTGATATCACACTCTAAATTTTGATAACATAGTATTTTCATTTAAAAAAAAATATGCGCTAAATTTTAGTTCAATGTTTTTATTAGTACATATTTGTTTAGATATTGATGATTAAAATATAAATGAGATTTGATTTATAGGTTGAAGATTGGCTGATGAAGATTTGGCCATTAAAGACAATAGGACCATGTGTTCCATCCATGTTTTTAGACAAAAGACTCCAAGATGACAAAGACTATGGTATTAACATCTTTAGTCCAAATTCTGAATCTTGCATCAAATGGTTGGACAAGAAACCAAAAGGTTCAGTTGTGTATGTATCTTTTGGAAGTAGGGCAAGTCTTAGTGAAGACCAAACTGAGGAAATAGCTTATGGTTTGAAAAACTGTGGCAGATTTTTCATATGGGTTGTTAGAGAATCTGAAAAAGGTAAAATTCCGAAGGGATTTTCGGAAACATTAGAGAAAGGTTTGATAGTGACATGGTGTCAACAATTAGAAGTGTTGGCACGTGAAGCTGTTGGTTGTTTTGTGACACATTGTGGTTGGAATTCAACATTGGAAGCTTTGAGTTTAGGTGTTCCTGTTATTGCTATGCCAATTTGGACAGATCAAATTACAAATGCAAAGTTTATAGTTGATGTATGGAAAATTGGTGTTAAAGGTAATACTAATGAGAAAGGGATAGTTAGAAGTGAAACAATTGAAAGAATGAAGACTGAGAAGGGAAATGAAATGAAGAATAATGCTACGAAATGGAAGAATGTGGCCAAGAATGCAGTTGATGAGGGTGGAAGTTCTGATAAGAATATTGTTGAGTTTGTGAATGAGTTGACTCTCAGAAGGAAGAAGTTCTGGTAAAAATAGTGTACATGATTCGTCAAATTATGATATGTAATGTTATATATAAGATCGACACTTTGGATGGAAGCACGTTTGAAGCCTGACACGACGCCTATACATGTAGTTACACTTGGTCATTCCATTTTCTTAAGTTACTACTAGTGTCAGTTTGTTAGTGTAAGTATTATGTCTGATGTCCGTGTTTATATCGGTGTTTAGGCTATGTCTGTTACCAAATATATGGTGCTGGCTATGTTTGTTAACTTGAAACGAAGGTTGTATTTTGAAGTGTTGTGAAAACTGCACGATTTTAGGTTGCATAAAAACAGTTTGACTTTTATCGTAACTATTTTTAAAAGTCACATATATACATATGGTTGTGATCTGTTGACTTTTATCATAACTATTTTGTTTTGAGCATACTTTCTTTGTATCAAAGATGGAAATTTACGCGAAGCGCAGACTGGGACGACTCTTTGTTTATTTACAGTACTGTAACCTAGATATCTATAATTTGTCATAAAACAATTTGTCATAAAACAGATATAAAAATGTCCGAAACTAACATGGAAAAAAATTACACAACATTATAAGAAACTTCACTCACTAAAGTATATTCAAGTTACGTTACAATTAAACTCAATGTTAATGCCAAGCTAGAATTGATATCTCTTAGTGAAAGCTTCAAATCTCAGCTTCAATTTAGAATACATTTTGAAAGTAGAATTGTTATATCAAACTGTCAAACTCAATATCTTACCAAACCTGTGAAAGGGTTGAAAAATTATCACACAAATATCTTAGCACTGTTTGTAAAATCCAACCAATTGAGCATATTATATCAAATGCATAAAAAAAAAAAAGACACTACTCAACAATTTATTAAAAAATACACCAATAATTCAGAAGCTAATAATAACTCTCCTGAGCAAAATCAGCTTAATTAGGAAGTAGCTTTTATAGTACATCTCATCATTGAGTCAAAGTAGCCACAAATTCTTCAATATTTTGATCAGATCTTCCACCCTCATCAATAGAACTCTTAGCCAAATTCTTCCATTTCAAAGCATTTTTCTTAATTTCATTTCCTTTTTCAGTCTCAATTATTTCCTTTATACAGTTCTTAATTGTTTCACTTCTAACAATCTCTTTGTCATCAGCAACAGCTCTAACTCCCATTTTCCAAACATCAGCAATAAGCTCTGCATTTGTAACTTGATCAGTCCAAAGCGGCATTGCAATCAATGGAACACCGATGCTCAAAGCTTCCAACGTCAAGTTCCAACCACAATGTGTAACAAAACAACCTAAAGCTTCATGTGTTAACACTAGTAGTTGTGGACACCATGTTACTATTAAACCTTTCTTCGATGTTTCTTCAAACCCTTTTGGTAGCTTAACTTGTTCAGATTCTCTAACAACCCATAAGAAATATTTTTCACTATCGTTTAATCCCAAAGCTAGTTCTTCTATTTGCTCTTTACTAAGACGAGCATTGCTCCCGAATGAGACATACACAACTGATCGTTTTGGTTTCTCATTCAACCATTTGATGCTAGATTCTGTATTTGGATCTGAAATACTAACACCATATTCTTTGTCGTCTTTGATTCTTTTATCCAAATACGAAGATGGCACTGATGGTCCGATTGTCTTTAAGGGCCAAATCTTAGCCAACCAATCCACCACCTAAATCAAATTAATTTAAGATTTAATTTATAATCAATAAAAATAGAAGACTATTAAGGACTTAAAAACCCTGTGCGATGGTTAGAAATCAAAGCGTGTCATTGTTCCAAACAAATTCCCCAGAAAGATAGAGTATTGATACTTATGAGGCTTCATATAGAAGAAACATACTGAATTGATTGAGAAAGATTATGAAAAGGAATATATATGATACTCTATATATAAAACTTGTGCAGCCTGTAATCTGTGAAGCACGGATACTTGAAATTTCAACCCGTATTGTCCTGGATACCTATCGATAAGCTGTATCGTATCCGTGCTTCACAGCCAGTGGCTAACTTTTCTCACTCAAAAAAACAAATCGAATAATAGTCATTTTGGTCTTTAAATGTGTAACGAGTAGCCACAGTAGTCCCTCAACGTATCAAAATTTCAAAATAGTCCTTAATTGTGTCCTTAGGGAGTTGTAATTAACTCACTAATCAATCATCTAATACTATATTTCTGTTAGTAGCCGCTGTGTGATTACATTTGAAGCCACGTCAGTAGCAATTATCCGCAATATTTAAGATCTTATCGCAAAATAAAACCTTGCCAAAATCACATTCCATTAGATAAGCAAAACTAGACGAATCGAAGTATAGAATGACATTTCAGTTATTTGATTTAAGTGACATACTCTTGTTCGAGTTCATAGAATGTGTTTGCAAGAATCCAATCTGCTTTACCAATGTTGGAAAATTGATTCAGAGCTACGTCAAACACACTTGGATAGGATCCATATTTATAGAAGAAAGAAGGAAAATCCCCTGGAGCAAGTTTAGGCAATCCAGGTAACAAATACTCTGATTGTGAAAGTGGTCATTGAATCAACTTCTGAATAGTATATGCTAGTAACAGAACAAGATTGAGTGAACAATGGAACACCAAGTAGCCCAAAATTCTTGGCAACATCAAGAGCCCAAGGCATAATGCATCAAAGATAACACAATTTGGTGGGTTTTTTGAGCTAGAAAGCTTATGAAGAAGCTCACATAGAGTTTGTGATCCAACTCTCCAGAAAGTCTGTATGTAAACGTCAAAGCTCTTTGCCGATTCATACCTCTCGTCGTCATAGCCATCTGAGATGCTCTCAACTTCGATATTTGATGTGAGATTTTTGTTTTTGATAGTCTTCCAATATGAATAAATAGTTATCAGTCTCTATCAAACGCTTTGAGAATTGAATCATAGGATTCATATGTCCTTGTGCTGGATAAGGTAAGATCAGACAGTGAGCTACATGGTTTTTCCTCTCTTTTTCCATCTCCCTCTCTTCTTTTCTTCTTGTTCCTAACAAAATACATTTATGTACTTTAGTTACAAATACATATACGTACACAAAACAAACAATTGCGTTTGGACATGGTGGCTTATAGCAGATGCCTTATAAGTTAGCTTATAGCTGATATCAGATAAGTTAGCTGATTGAATTTGTAGTGTTCGGTAAAATTAGTGGTTGAAGTAGTTTATAAATATGAAATGACAAAAAAAAGTATATTTAATTAATATTTATGTTTTCAAGTAATATTACAGAGATAAAATTGAGATAAATGTTAAAAGTTCCACATCGGACAAATACGGTCTGAACTTTTGTTTATAAGTGGAGGCAATCTTCACCTCACAAGCCGGTTTTATGGGGGTGTCAGACCCAACCACGATTTCCAAATGTTATTAGAGCTTGTCGAATTCAAGGATCACCTACCTATCCACGCACCAAGCCCAAAAAGAGTGTTGGTGTGATGGGAGTGTATTGGGAAAAACTCAATTCCCACATCGGATAGATAGATGATGATAAGTTATAAGATACTTGAATTAGCTTATCAAAAATCGCTATAAACTCATAAAAATAAGCTAGAAGCTCATGTTATTAAGCAGAAATGAATATTATCACAATGTCAAATTTAATATAAGAAACTAAAACCACCACATAATATAAACACAAATATATTACTAATAATTTCAATTCACAAAACTGTATAATGTGGATTACAAAATTTCTGAATGAGATTCATTACCTTGCTGTTGCTGAGTTTCTGTAATGTTCACTGCAAATGCATAAATTGATTTCCTAAGTTTGAAGCTGCTGACTTGCCATCTTGTTTGTATAAATTTGAAACTTATTAAAATACTTTGACAATCTTTGAAATCAATTTTTAACCACTGATATAGCAGATTGGGTTCTTGCCATCTTGGGTTTTTTAACCACTGAGGGAATTACAGATCACAGAGTTACTTGTGTCATGCAGTAATTATTAATGACTACTCGGTAAAAAACAAGTGGCAGAGATGAAACAGTGTGAAAACAAGCCAAACACATCTGAACCATTCGATAACTTTTTGTATGGCCGAGATAGACCATTGCATGAAATTCCGTGAAGCAGTTATGGCAGACGATTTAGATCCTATTTTTATAATGATTAAATGATATATAGATTTAACTTGTGTGCCCAAATGATTATTATTGGAGGTATTGACCAACCAAGTATTTCTCCCGAAGATTGTTACGATCGGAGATCAATCTCTGTATTACTAGAACAATATGTAACACTAATGGCAAAATCACACCCGTCGTCCCTTACTTAAATTCAAATAACGATTTAGTTCTTTATCTTTTTTCACGTCAATTTTGCCCTTTTGTTGTATTTGCATGTGGATTTTCAAGATTCAAATCTATCATTTTATTTTATTTTTTTTGACCTTTTACCTGAGTGTGTATATGAATAATAGATTTTAAACTTGAAAATTTATATGCAAATACATGCAAAAATGACATGAAGAAAAGATAAAAGAATAAACTGCATCTAAAATTAAATTAAGGACCAATTTTTCCATTAAGTAATAAGGGATTAGTTTATTAGCTTATTATAAATATTAATTTTACTTTGTGCCATGGACCAATAGTGGCATGGTGTCCCCAACTAATAGTGGCACATGAAGCTGTTGGATGTCTTTTGACACATTGTGGTTGGAATTCAACATTGGAACAGATCAAATTATAAATGCATAGTTTGTTGTTGATGTATAGAAAGTTGGAGTCAAAGGTATTGATGAGAAAGGGGTAGTTAGAAGAGAAACTATTGAAAATTGTAGTGTGTTGCTTCAAATTTATGATCTGATATATCATATATAACACCGACATTTCAGTGGGCAAGTGTGCGTCAGTGCATGACACGGAACCAATACATGTAATTATATTTAATCGTTCCTTTTCATTAAGTTATTACTATTGTCGATGTGTCAGTGCTAGTATCGTGTCTGTTGTATATGTTTATATCCGTGCGTCATCCTATGTCTAGCTGTTACGAATAAATGTTGTTGGTTCTTAATAGGTAACGTGAAATCAAGGTATACAATGAAGCATGGAGTCGGATTTGCTATATCATCTTATAAATCGTTTTCTTTGATTTATTTGTCAAATGTGTGTCATTTGTGGACGATGGAAACAATATTTAATAAAATGCCCGTGGCCGTGACTGCGATGTAGACCGCTACATAAAAACAAAATATGTCTTCAACAACTGCACGATTTAAGGCCGCGTCTATCTGCGCAATATTAAGATCACAAAGTGACATTGTTAATCACTGCGACTGTGATTGTAAAACAGATATGTTTATTTCATAAACTAATGATGCATAGGAAAAACTATTTAACATTACAAGAAGCTATTGAAGATTATGTTTTAAGTAGTTGCTGCAGCTCTTTCTAAAACTGTCTTGTTCAAGCACCAAAATGTGTTTGTCCTTTTATGTGTTCAACATTATATGATAATTCCACAGCAACACTATGCTGCCGAACAGTGGGAATGATTTAGTAACAATAATTAATTTACAAAGTTCTTGTGGAGATTGAAAGGGCAAGATCTTTGTACCAAAAAAGGTTACTTGAAAAGTTTATATAGAAGTATCCAAGAAAGAGTTACTCTGTCAGATCCAGAATCTAAATGAATTATAAATATGTTAATTACATAACATGATAGGCTTCCTTTTTATTTTTCAATAAAGTTCTTTGTTTATAAAAGAATCATCCTATAATAAGCTCAATTGACAATTATTTTTATATTTTTAAAACTCAGTATCCGATCAAAGAACCAATTAATTCGAGAGGATGAATCCCATCCAGTGGCGGAACTACATTGCCCACCTTGCAGGCATGTACCCCCACTTCGAATTTGCTTTTCTCAATACCATATGTATGCAATATAACCCTGTAGGCAAATGAATATATGTTTCTTTCCACTAATTGTTTCAGTCCCTTGTTCATTTCTGACATATAATATTATAACTTTATAAAGTATGATAATACAATATAACAACATATATTCACCTATTTTTGTAAAAATAAAACACATATTCACCCACTAAAACCATTAATTTCATTCACTAAAAAAAAGCCATTTATTCTCGCCATTGTTTTAGTTTTATTTTACTTTTAGAGAGGACATATCATAAATAATATTATATGTTTTTTTTTTGTTAACCCTCCGATTCTCAAAAGAAAGGTGTCTGGTAATCCGAAGTTCGGTCGTAAAGCAAAGATAGTTTGACAAAAAATGTTCCACCTAAGAATCAAAATGGTTCTCCCAAACGATTTGTCCTTGGTGAAACTCATTTACTACTTGAGTTTAATTACTTGGTTTATTATATTTTTTTTTTGTACAGAGTTTATTATATGTTTTCTTAGTTGATATAAAATTCCATTTAATCCTTAAAAAAAATCTAGGTAATGTAAATATTGCCTCCACTACCTAAATTTCCTGACTCCGCCACTGATCCCATCGCCCACTTGTGGGGGCTCAATTTCGCTTTGTATTAACTTGTCCACCAAAATTGACACCATAAGAAATTGAACTTGAGATCTTAAGAGGAACACACTTCAAGATCCCAAAGTCAACGACTAGGCTAACCCGAAAGGAGTTCTCAATTGACAATATTAATATGTAATTTGACTGGATAACAAAACTATAATAAGATTATTGAACTTGTTTGGCAAGCAACCAATGTTGCTACTACAGGAAAAACACTAGGATTGTAAGACAGATCATTCAACACTACCAAATGACAATCTTATACTTATACTTATTATATGAAAAGGATTTATTAAAAGACACACCAATAATTCAGAATCCATAAATAACATTCCTGGGAACAATAACCTTAACTAGAAATCATCACACACCATTTTTATCAATTTTAATAGTACATCTCAACTTTGAGCCAAAGCAGCCACAAATTCTTCAATATTTTGATCAGATCTTCCACCCTCATCAACAGAACTCTTAGCCAAATTCTTCCATTTCAAAGCATTTTTCTTAATTTCATTTCCTTTTTCAGTCTCAATTATTTCCTTTATACAATTCTTAATTGTTTCACTTCTAACAATCTCTTTCTCATCAGCCACAGCTCTAACTCCCATTTTCCACACATCAGCAATAAGCTTTGCATTCGTAACTTGATCAGTCCAAAGCGGCATCGCAATCAATGGAACACCAATGCTCAAAGCTTCCAACGTCGAGTTCCAACCACAATGTGTCACAAAACAACCTAAAGCTTCATGTGTTAACACTAGTAGTTGTGGACACCATGTCACTATTAAACCTTTCTTTGATGATTCCACAAACCCTTTTGGAAGCTTACTTTGATCACATTCTCTAACAACCCATAAGAAATAACTTTCACTATCTTTTAATCCTAAAGCTAGTTCTTCAGTTTGCTCTTCACTGAGACCAGCCATGCTACCAAATGAAGCATACACAACTGAACCTTTAGGCTTATCATTTAGCCATTTGATGCAAAATTCTGTGTTTGGATCTGAAAGACTAACACCATATTCTTTGTCATCTTTGAGTCTTTTGTCCAATAACATAGATGGAACTGATGGTCCTATTGTCTTTAATGGCCATATCTTCACTAACCAATCAACCACCTAAATTAAAGTCAGATTTAGATTTCAACAGAAAATAAAGACAGTAGGACCAATCGCATTTGATTGTGATTCTCAACAAATAATTAAGACAATATTTAAGATCGTGATGCAACACGATTTAAAACATTATTACTCTTACATTCTAATAAGTAAAAACAAGTGAACATATGTGTTTAGTTCTGCGGTGACAAAAACTGATTTTGAATGAATTCACTTACTAAAATTGAATTCACTTCGTAAAACTGATTTTAAATGTAAACTTGTTTATATTTTGATACATTTATGTGAAAGTGATCTGAACAGTAAATTTGAGTGTGAAAATCATATTTGGATACCGAAGCTACAAGTTCTAACTTCAAGTTAGAATGAATTACGAAGACAAAGTCTTTTCTACTCGAGAACATCTAAACATGTCAAAACCAACTCTACACCTCCGTAATCAATTTTGTCTCATTCAAAAGTGAAATCCAACATACACGTAAAAGTGAATTTAACTAAAAATTTAAGGCTAAAAATCAATTTTAGGAATAAAAGTTTCAAATTCTAACGTAACATTAGAATCAAAACATACACAAAAATGAATATTACACCTCTAGAATTAGTTTTGCCTTTATAAAAAAGGAACCAAACATACACAAAATCTAAGTAATAAATGAAAATTTTAATTTGTTTATGTGATTTACCTCCGGTTCGAGTTCATAAATCGAGTTTGCAAGAATCCAATCAGCTTTACCAATATTGGCAAATTGATTGACAACTATGTCAAAGTATCCTGGATAAGATCCATATTTATACAAGAAAGAAGGTAAATCCCCTTGAGCAAGTTTTGGCAATCCAGGCAACAAATACTCTGATTGTGTAAGTGGCAACTCAATCAACTTCTGATGAGTATGAAAGTATATGCTATTAACAGAACAAGATTGAGTAAAAAAAGCAACACCAACTAGTCCAAAACTCTTTCCAACATCAAGAACCCAAGGTAAAAATGCATCAAAGATAACACAATTTGGAGGGTTTTCTGAGGTGGAAAGTTTATGAAGAAGCTCAGAAAGAGTTTGTGATCCAACTCTCCAAAAGGTTTCTTTGTAATCTTCTAAGCTTTCTGCTGCTAAAAGACCTCCTTCGTCGTAGCCGTCGGAGATGCTTTCAACTTCAATAGAAGTGAGGTTTTTGTTGCTGATTGCTTTCCAAAAAGATGTAACTGTTATTAGTGTTATCTTTACTCCTTTCTCTATTAAACGTTTTGAGAATTGAATCATAGGGTTCATGTGGCCTTGTGCTGGATAAGGTAAGATTAGACAGTGAGCTACATGGTTTTTCTTTTCAATTTCCATCTTACTCTATCTATCTCTCTCTGCTTGTCTTTTTGTTTGTAACAAAATGTATATTTGTGCTTTGGTTGCAAATGAATTTATATACACTCACACATACTTACACACACACAAAACAAGCAATAACACTTCAAGCTATAATATCTAGATTTTAATTTAAATTTAAAATTGCATTTAAAAGTCCTTGTTTTACGAGATAAGGTATCAACATTTGTTTATAAATGGAAAAAGTCATCACCTTGTAAATGGATGAGTTAGACCTAATAAATCAAAATCTATCATCATATTATAGTCTATTCAAGATCTATTAAGTCACTTGCTACGAGGTCGGAACTGAGGTAATACAAGCCGTTTTTTTCGCGTGTTAATAGTCGTGATGTCAAGTTTCAAAGGTTGGTCTGGTGGTGTAGGTTTAGATCCTAAGAGTATGCTTCTCTCTAACTTTTAAATTAAATCTTTATGTGAAAACATATCTTATGTTGGCCAGTTCATTCAGGCTTTTCTATACCTTCAATTTTTTTTTTTTGACAAAACTAGAATGGATTATATTACTGAAAGCTTGGAGATTTCAGCATAAGGAGTGTCAAAACCTCAGCTGAAAGAGTCAATTACAAATAATAACAAAACAGGGAACCAAAAGAGGATCAATTGAAACCCTATTAGTTGACAATGAGGTTGGTCTTCGAATTAGTTGGTCAGTTGGATCGGATATCAAATTAAAAAAGTAACTGCCAATATCTTGTGTAAGTGACTTCGATCTTAACCGTACAAATTAGTTTTATAGAGTTAAGTTAGACTAACCCAAAATTTTACTTACAAATAAACATATGTTCAGATTTGGATTCTAGTACGCAGCTACTAACCGTAAAATTAATTTTTTTTAATGTCAAATCTAAATCCTCTCGTATGCTCCTTTTAACTATATTTTAATTTATGAGAACTTAAGTAGTGTTATTTTAGAACACAAATAGTGTACCTTACAAAATACTTTCGTCGTGACCCTTTTAGAAAATGAAATATTTCTTTAATGATGAAAATGACAAGTAACGTAAGCAATTATTTCATCAAAGTTATTTCCTAATTATTTTTCAAAATTGAGGGTCACGACAAAATAATAAAAAATTATAGAGTATAATAATTAAATTCATTTTGTTGACACTCTTAACTATATATTTTTTTTTATCAAAACTAAGTAATGTTATTTTTCCCACCAAAAAATAAAATAATGTTATTTTTCCTCCAAAAGAAAGTAGTGTTATTCTAGAACAAAAACAGTGTACCTTACAAAATACTTCCCTGTGTCCCTTTTAAAAAATAAATATTTTCATAACGGTGAAAGTGACATGTAACGTAAGCAATTATATCATCAAATATATTTCCTAATTATTTTGTCCAAGGATCACGACAAGGCTTGTCGGTATTTTCAGTTTTTTATTTAAACTTGCGTTCCACGAGAAAAGGAGTCTTGTCCAAGTTAAAAAAAAAGAACGGTGATTCTCTAATTCTTTCAAGACATTATGTTGAGAGAGGAATGCTTGAGAGTGTTAAGTCTAGGGAATTGATCTAATATAATTACTAATTATAAATATATATATTTTTAGTTGGTTTTTGGATCGGATTTCAAGTTAAAAAGAGAACATATATTAGTTGATATAGAATGGATTTAGTTGGTTCGTTCTTGTGAGTATATCTTATTTGGCAGTGATAATGTATTATAATATGTGAGAGTCAAAGTTTGAATCTGAACATCCCATTTATTAACATTTAATTATAAATTCTGGTTATTAAATTAACGGTCATGTTAACTTGTGTTTTTAGGGCACATGTTAAACATTAATGTCATTCCATTAGTGGTAAGAATTTATTGAAAAAATTAATATTAAACATTTTGAACAATAAATTAACACAATTTTCAATACATAATTTCTATTAGTGGAATTCTTAACATGTGCCCTAAAGACACAAGTTAACATTTCCCTAATTAACTTAGTTCGATGCCCAGATAAACATTAATGCAGTTGTGGACATTAACAACTTTTTCGAAGAGTGGTATACATGCAAACAATTTGACAATGAAATAAGATTATGAGGGTATGAAGTTTTAAAGTTTAAAGCATGTGTTCCTTATTCCGAGTCATGCATTAGTATTTATAAGTTGAACTCTAGTCTTTTTTTTGGAGAAATTCATATATATTTGATACCCAATTTGAGATGCGATCAAGTCTTCAAATTCTAACCACAAAAATAAAGTAATCATTGATTGCCAAATATCATTCATTGGGACCCATTGGGATCCCATACAAAGATAAGTATCGGAGGACACCTAGCTTAGGGAATCTTAAAAAGATATAAAAGCATCACACAGTTGAATTCTGCTCTTTACCAAAGACAAATTGCTCGCTCCCAACTGAAATTCTAAAAATACCCTTGTGTGAGTTACTCATGCTAATGTTAAATCTACGTGAGTTAACTCACGCTAGTATTAATCTCTGTGTGAGTCTCTGTGTGAGTTAACTCATGCAGGGACATTATGAGAATTTCAGTTGGGAACGAGAAAAACAGTTGGGTGAAGAGCAGAATCCCACACAATTTGCCCACTTCTTCTGTCACGTGATTGCTCACTACTTAGGAACAGATATTTGAATTCTACTCTTTACCCGAAATGACCAAAATAACCCTACGTTAGTTAACTAATGCTACTGTAGAATTTGCGTGAGTTAACTCACGCTAGTGTAAATTTAAAAATATTCAACGTGAGTTAATTAGTGTTCGAAGACAAAATAATAAAATAAATGCAAATATAAATAAAAAGAAAGGAAGAAAGGAGACCAACCTTGGGGTAACAGAGGATCAAGGTTGGGGAAAAAAGAGATCAATCATATTGGTGCAAAAAGATATCAACCGTTGAGGAAAATCTAAATTTGGTTCTTTTTATACCCCAACCCCAAGAAAGAGTCTTTTTACCCACGGAAAAATTATTTTGGGGTAAAAAGAAGCAAATTTAGATTTACCCCAAGGTTGACCTCTTTGTGCCCCATGGTATAAAGGTGAGAGAGTGAGGAGGAGGAGAGAAGGTATGGTGTGAGGAAATAGTGAGTTTTGGAGGGGTATTTATAGGGAGGAATGGGTACCATAGGTTTTATAAGCACTAAATGTAGTCAAAAAAGTTAAGACAAACGTGTAAAAATGAGTTCAAATCAAGGTTGAATAACTGACCAATATCCAAAAAACATAATCTTGAGCACATACCACCGGCCACAGTAGCGTGAGTTAATTCACGCTAGTGTTAAACTCTGCGTGAGTTAACCCATGCTAGGTTGGCCGATTGTTCATGCAATTTAATGCATTGTAAATGGTTTTTACACGTTTTTTGACCTCATTGAGTGCTATGTAACCTTAAACCACCAAAAAATACCCTCCTCCTCTTCGCTATTTTTCGAATAAAAATTGCGTATTAAATAAATAAATTCAAATAAAGTTGCGTATTAAATAAATTCGAATAAAAGTTACATTACATTACAGAAAGTTCATAAGTTCATAAAGTTCATGAAGTGGATAAAATAGTCACAAGGAAGGGGGG
>Ga0228711_1007723_pt1 | contig 15446 bp, 12 predicted proteins | sample MedpolnodulmetaG_2_FD_177996 | JGI IMG/M metagenome (GOLD analysis project Ga0228711, IMG submission 177996) | Root nodule microbial communities from Medicago polymorpha collected in Santa Monica, California, United States - brown nodules | ecosystem: Host-associated > Plants > Roots > Nodule...
TGTGGGTCTCTTGCAGTTTGCTTTAGATTAGGTTTAGTGCAGGTTGCTAATTTCTAGTTAATTTGCGGTGGATGGGGACAGCTTATTTTGTTTTTATTTTATTAATTAATTGTTTTAATATTTTTAAAAAAACAGCCACGTCACTCTCGTGAAAGTGTCGGGTTGAGAAGTGTCGGGAGAAATAGCAAGGCTGCTCACATAATACCCTAACGTCTCGTCTTCAATTCACCTTTAGTCACATCTTTTGTTCGCACTATCTCTCTAAATTTCGTAAACCTACCCACACAGTTTTCATCCTTCTTACTATCTCACACCTTAACTCTAGAAAATCGGTGTTGTTCATCCAAATGATTTTTTTCAAAGGATCAAGAAACCAAGATGTCACAGGAATCAGACTCGATGAATCAAACTCCTTCTGCAACCAGGGTCACTCAATCAAAAGCAAAAGAGGACTTCTCCAAAGTGGCGACCAATGCTGTTCCTATTTATGTTGTTCCCAGTCGCACTCCATCCAAGAAGAAAACCATGACCTCTGAGATCAAGTCTAAGTGTGTAAGTGTCTCTGAAACTGCTTCGATTTCTCCTAGTATACCTACAGGTAAAACTCAGGAGGATTACCCCATAAACACTTTGCATGTCGCTAAGAAACCTCATACCATGACTAGTCTGTATATTGATCCCATAAAAGTCCAAAATGTTAGTCAGAATGTTACTACATCTACTTGTGATCCCATTGTGACCAAAATCAATGTTGAAACACTTTAGGTAGTCAAGAGATTACGGCTAAAAATCATGTTGGTGCTTGTGTGTAGGAACCACCATCTAAAACCTTGGTGGATGATTCGATACCCAATGTTCCTAATACCGTTAATAATACATCCATTGAAACTCTCAAGAAAACAATGGACAATGGTTGAGTCGGATGTTGCGATGGATGTCATAACACCTGTTGTCCAACCTAATACTCCTATTGCTACCTCTCTTAATAGCACTAGGAAAGAGCCTGAACCAGTATCTGTACCTGAAAGAGAAAAATCACTACGAGAAGAGACAGCTGATGCTAGTGAAGGAGAAAGGACTGTGTCTGGTAATCAAAACAGTGAATCTAAGGGTGAGAAAGATAACTCAACTAGCACTAGGGAAGATGATAAAATTGTGCCCGACAAAGAAAAGGGTGATGAGAGCAGTTCTGATGAGGAGGTAAGTGCTGATAAGTCTGAGCATGAGAAAAATTAAGATACTAACATTGTGAACTTGGAAGACTTAAACTCTGATGATGAACCAATTGGAAGGAGATTGTCAGCAGGAGTGGCAAGCAGATTAAAGAAAAGGAAAGAGAAGACTACTCTTACTAAGAGTCGATCTTCAAAGGCTATCAAGAAGAAGACTGATGTAGGAGCTGCAAAAGGAAGGAACAAGACAACTATTCTTGAAACTAAGAAAACGCTCAAGAAGAGGAAGGTGGTCTCTTGGACGTTGATGAAATTATGGATGCTATTAAGATTCTCTCTTGCTCTTGGAGTCTCAATAGGTTGAAGGTTTGTGCCTTTTTGTTTTATGAGTGGTGTTGGAATTTTAGAGATTGTTTGTGTAGGTGAGTTGAGTGGTGTGTCGGCTGTTTCCCTAGTTGGCCGTTGTTGCTGCATTTTGGGGTGCTGTTTTTGGGTGCTGAGGTTAGCTTCTTAGGCTTCTGTTTCTGTTCTTTTCCTTAGCAGGTAGCGCCTTGCCTTTTTTCTGCAGGCTTGTTGTTTTTGCGTTTCTGCCCTATGCATTTTGTATGGCATTGTATCTTGTTCCTTTTTCCCTCTGTTGCTCTTCTTGAGTGGCGGCTGGTGGTTTTAATAAAGTTTGGCTGATAAAAAAAAAAAAGTAGGACTAGCTCATAAGATAGTTGTAGCTGTGACACTTTCAATTAAGAGTGCTTATACATTGACACACATAGTGTTATCGTTTTCCGCTTTCCTTTGAGTATTGTCCTTAATATCTCACTAGGAAAGTGCTAGGAAAGAAACAAATTGCAATGTTAATTAGATGTTATGTGCAAAATGATTGTAGTATAATTATTTTAAGGTGACGATAATAAAAGGCTACATCAAATTGTTTATTTCACACGGGTTGAATACCGTATTTTTAAAAATCTTTGTTATAAAGGAGAAATGAGCAAATTAAGTGATATAGGTGCATCTTTCTAAGAAATTGCTGCCATTCATAAATTTGAAAATCAAGCAAGCATATTGCACAAATTTCAGCTATATGTACATTTCTAAAACATTTACCAAAGCATTATAAAGAGACTGCATGTGTCATAGACTAACCAAAAAGGGATTTTTGCCAATATTTACATCAGACAAAATGAAAAGAACAAATGGCATCCCAAAGTCAAGATAGATTACGATTACAGTCCAAAGCGATACGCCAAAATAGTAGAAGTTCAAGTAGTTCAGCAGCAAAGATCTACTTTGGAACAACTCGAATGTGCAAGTTCTTCGGTGACTTTTCGAGATCAAAGATGAGCTTACCACCTTCTTCCATCACACGTTCTCTTCAAAAATTGAACCACTGCACACTCAAGTATTTTTCATAGCTTGCTCTTTCGGCGGTAATGAGGCGATACTTATACTTTCTCTGTGTCTGGTCATCAATGAGAGTGATTGTTTTGTGCTTTCCTTTCAGAATTGTTCTTGACACCTCGTTTGGGAAATGCTAAACAAGAAAATAACTGCAATATTAGTCTAATGCATATTAACATAGATAAGATGTATGTGAATATAGTTGCATATAATTTATAAAATGAAGGTAGCATAATTGATTTTAAGCTAAAGAAAATGTACCATGACTTCTAATTTATCTTCTTATTATCTTCCTATAAAGTCTAGATAAATGCATGCATGTGCATTATATGTACCCCATTGACCAATTAACATTGTTGAAACAAATGAAAATTAAGCATCACTCCCGCATGTGCATCTATAGCTAGCACCATTTGACATTGATGTCTTCGAACATTTGGTGTAACTCTCATAATACCATCCAAACTGGTTAGGATTGAATTTAATTGTTTTCCAAATAGTGATGCAGTATGTATCCTAACACAAATTATGCACATGAAATAAAGAATAATGTAATATGTATTTTTAATTTGTGCGTAAAAAAACTCAAAGCATGTTTGTGCGTAAAAAAAGTAGACCTTGACTAAGTTTATAAATTCATCAATTGGCCTAACTTGAGACAAACTGGAAAAATCGTTGTACGAAGTACGTTGAGAAAAAGCCGAACTCTGACTTAAGTTGTGATTGAAGCTTTGACTCTAAGCTTGAGAAGTGTTAAGGTCACGACAACAATTCAAGAAACATGGTCAAAAAACAATCAAATCAGATTGTGAAATAATAAGTTACTCTAACACTGTATTGTGAAATCATAATGCAAACATACTAAGTCTTAAACTTCTCAACAACCAGATGATGTAGGTTGATGAGTAGCCTTGAACCGGACCAATTGTTACATATATTTGGGTTGTCATTGACTACAAAATGGAAGCAAAGAACTCAAGGTAAATAGATGGTAAATGATAAAGCTACGAAGTATTTTTCCCAACTATATTCCCACTGCATAAGGAAAGACATCTTTCAGGTCATTATCAAACTTATACAAAATCCTATCATCTGTTGCTAACAAATTAGAAAATAATACCTTTTATCGTTCAAAACAATGTTCGTACACGGCTTCTTTCCAGTCCCAATTGGCGTTGTCTTGACAATCTCATGAAGAAGCCCGATGATTTCTTAAAAAAAATTACAACTATAAGAACATTATAATCGGAGAAAACACATAAATAAATTAAAGCACATAACTATACCATATAAAACGTCAGTTTTGAATTTTCCATCTTGAATTTCCTTAAATGACTTAAAGTGAAATTCATGAGTAAGAACGTTAGTTAACTTGTCATACTTCTGCACCTTTGTACCAGAACCAAAAACAACCTTAAATGGATTAAATGCAATGTCATTATCAAACACATGACAATTATACAAAGGATAAGTCTTGTTTTCCTCAATCAAAGTCTTCTAATGCTCCAATTCTCTATATCGAGTTATTACATCAATTCGTTCACTTTAAATCCGAGAAAGAAACCAAAAAATATAAATAAATCAAAATGTACACTAATAAGTAACATTGATAAATCATAGAGGAAATTACAACAAATCTTAACTAACTCATCTAACCTTTGCATAACAAATAATGAGCTTCATATGTTGATTCTCATTACTGCCAGTCACAATCCAAGAATCCAGCACTCTAAATCTTATTTTTCAAATGTCCAAATCATTTTTGAGATCCTTAATGTAGTCATAATCCCTTGACATTGAAAGTCCTATATAGAAATACAATAATACATCATTTAATTTTATTTCCTTTGTTCATTCTGATATCGAAAGAAGCTAGCATATTTCTATGTGATCAATTTTTGTATCATCAAATCAACTTGATCTTAAATGCACAAATTTCTGTATCATCAACTTTCTGGACTTCAATGATATGACCAAAACAAATTTACACCAAACAACTTTCGTACGTCTCAATGATATAGGAAAGAAGAAACCAAATATGAAAACTGTTACAACTTTAGGATTACTCACAAAAACTAAAATAACTCACATGCATCAATTTTTTTTTCCAACTACAGTACTAGAAGCTAAAACAACAATTGTGTCAAAACCTTACCTTGAGTTAAAATTCAATCATCATGACCTCTACTATACTCCACATAACAAAGGAAGACTTTTCAACAGCCATGCAACATAACAATTTCTGGTACATAATCCACTAACAATTGAAAAAAAAAACAAAAAATAAAACCCTTAAAATGCAGAATCGTGAAAAAATAAAGACCTTTAAGAAAGAATCTAAAGTTGTTTGGTTTCTTTGTTTTTTTAGTTTTAAAGCTATTTTTAAGTTAAATGTTGTTTGGCAAAATTTTGAACAAACTTTGAATTTTTATATGATATTATATTTGTTACATTGTTGGTGTCATAGAAACAGATATGTGTGTGTATTTTCGAGGTTGAAAAAAGAAAATAAAAATATTTAGAAAGAAAGGGGGCGTGCCTTGCTTTGTTGTAAAGGGAGGTATTTATACAACCTGGAAGGAAGCCACTAGATAGTCATGATGAAGCCGTTTTGATCTATGCCCTTTAGTGGCTTGATCTCGTCGTAGTCGTTCGAGGCATTAAAGTCGTTCATGCGTTACATAATGTGTTTATCGTATGTTAAGTGGATTGGTTCTTGAGTTAAGTGATGACAATTTTCTAACAAGTGTACTATTGTGTCGATAAGTAGTAGTATTTAAAAAGGTGTCTCCACAAGAATTGTCTAGGTTTTTGAGTTAAGTGATGACAATTTTCTAACAAGTGTACTATTGTGTCGATAAGTAGTAGTATTTAAAAAAGTTTGTCTCCACAAGAATTGTCTAATTTTTACTTGACTACTATGACTATGACTAGGATATATGTAACAAAAGGAGGTTTTGCACTTGGAAAATTGCTTGGTTTAAATTTCTTGAGAGAGAGAGGGAGGGAGGTGACTAGTTATGTCAGATTTCATTTTCTGAATTATTTGAGTAACTACAAACTATAAATCCACAATAAATTGATTACTTAATTTTAATATATTCCAACAAAATAGCAAGGTCAATGTCTTGGTCACTAATTCTCTTCAACGACTACTATTCCCTAATGTCTTAGGAGAGGCCATAAACCTTGAACGTTTAAGTACGCCAAATTAAGTAACAATTATTATTATTTTATGTATAGATCTAATAAATATTTGAATGGTTAAAATAGGTCAAGCCATCAAATTTAGGGTTATTAGGTTTGAGAAAAGGTTACCCTTTAATGACCTAACAAAGAGAGAATTAGTCACCCATAGTTCCTAAAAATATACAAATGAATATGAATAAGAAAACATGAGAATAAGATAACCGGTTGATAATTCCTTAGCTCCCGAATGGCACTGGTTGCTCCAATCCTTACTAGGACCTAGAGGTCCAATATATTTAGGTGTGTGTCTCCCTAGAACTTAAGGAAAGTTGGCCTGCGACGTGATCATTTTACTCTTGACTTTGGCTCCTGAATGATACTGCTCGCTCCAATCCTTCCTAGGACCTAGGGGTCCAATATATTTAGTTGTGTGTCTCCCTAGAATTTACAGAAAGTTAGTCTGCAACAGAAGCATGTTACTCTTGATTCGAGGCTAACAGAACCAAATCTCTTTGCCTTTAGTTCTACTCTCGTGATTTGACTCGATAATTCTTCTCAACAATATATCTAATGTGATAATAAGAAGTCTAAATTACTTTACAATTTTTATTATCTCTTTGCCTTTAGTTCTGCTCTCGTGATTTGACTCAATAATTCTTCTCAACAATATACCTAATGTGATAATAAGAAGTCTAAATTACTTTACAATTTTTATTATTTATATTTTGGATACATCAATTCATGTTGAATGCCAACTATTATATCATGCTCAATTAACATATTTATTAATCAATAAAATAACTAACTCCTCGTGCATTGCACGGGTCCAAGTACTAGTTAATCATAAAAAGTGTTTTGCAGGGATCGAACCCGATCCATTAGGGTAGATGGAAATGCCTAAGCGATTTTGCTATAGTGCTTTATATGTCACATTTTCACATTATTAATATATATAATATTATACATTAAATATACAGTTAAAAGATAATTATAGATATATATATTATATTAAAATTTTGTAAAACAGTGATTCAAGCCTTTATTGTTAACATCTTTAGCACCATCTGGTACTCTAGAAATCAATGTTGATTTCAGGACTCCAAACCTAATTGGCAACTGGCAATCAACAACATCATTTCTGCAGTTAATGTTTCAAGGAACAACACTTTTAAACTGTCTAATTCATATGTCAGAGACTTAGTCATTTTGAAGAAGTTTGATGTCATCATTCACCCTCCTAAGCCTACCAACATCAAAGAAGTAATCTAGTCATCACCTTACTCAGGATGGATTAAGTGTAATACAAATGGATCATCAAATACAACCACCACTTCTTGTGGCTGTATTTTCAGGGACTCTAATGCAAACCTTCTTTCTTGATTTGCAGAGAAACTTATTATATTGAGCTCTCAACATTAATGAGGGATACTAAGATAGATTTTCAAAGAAGATGGAGGAATGTGTGGATTGAATTAATCTGGCTCCTCTTTATTGGTAATGGCTTTTAACAATGATTCTCTGATTCCTTGCAGCCTAAGAAACATATGGAAGAATTGTAAATATTTACTCTACCATATGAACTTTGTAGTTTCTCATATTTATAGGGAGGGTAATAGGTGTGCAGACAATTCGAAAGGCTTAGATTCTCAAGGGGTAACAATCTGTTTAGAGTTGCCTGATTTCCTTAAGAATCTCTGTACTCATGATAGACTAGGGGTGCCTAATTTTAGGTTTTCTAATGTCTAGGAGGTCTTGCCTTTTGTCCCCCCTCCTTTTGTATTTCCTCTCTTTCTTTTTATATATAATCTTGAGGTAGTAGCACTTGTTGCTCCTTTTTTTTTTTGGCTTAAAAAAAAATTGTATTACATTATAATTATAATGTAGATTTGATCAAATACTTTCTTACATTGCAATGAATTTTGATTTTCATAATTTTATTTTATTTAGGTGTGAATAAAAATAATATTAGAAATAAAAAACAAAAATAAAATATCAAAACCTGGTTGAAAGAGAGGAAGCGTCAAGAGAATATCACAAAAATAGTTAATAGAGCTTTTAGATGTAAACTGAAAGAGTAAATAAATGAAATTCTTCCTTTTTTTTATTATGTCAAGTTTTTCTATGTTGAAAACAAAAGATAAAAGTAGATTTTTTTTCTCTTTCAAAGAAACAGATAAAAAATAGATGAAAATAACAAACAAAAAAAAAGCTGTTGGTAAAAAAAAAAGCTGTTCCTAATCCATTTTTTTATTTAATATTAAAGATCTATATACTCTATTAAAAATTAAAAAAAAAAAGTTGTTCCTAATCCATTTTTTTATTTAATCCATATGAATTTCCCATTTTTCTTCTAGGAAGGGCATTTTTGTAATTGGCTAATTGATGGATTTGGTTGTTTCCACCTCACATGTTTTATGCCATATAATTCCCATTTTGCCCCTCACCAATTTTTTTTGATTATTTTTTAATTTTTAATAACTTTTAACTATTTTTCAATTTTTATGTTTTTAACTATTTTTCAATTTTTTCTCTCAAATTCAGTTGTTTCTACATTGTCATTGTGGGAGATTAAAGTATCGTTTGACCCGTCTTTCTTCCAACTTCTCTACATTTTTAAAGAGAAGTTAGGTCAAACACAATATCAATTAAGTATTTACTAAAACAAGTAATTTTTTTGAATGCATAAAATTGAAGGGAATGAGCTTTGGCCAAAAATTGTTGAATGTTACTTTAAAAAACTACTTCTCGACAATTTATTTCACAAGCACCTCTTTTCAACTCACACTGAGAACCTTTTCTTTTATTTTTTAATATTATATTTCAATTTTTTTTTTCTTCCATTTAACTTTAATTTATTTTATTTTTTTGAACCGTTCCATTAAATTTTTTAAGTAGGTTCCATTTAATTTTATTATCTTTTCCTCAAAGAAATTTTATTATCTTTTTATCACTTATATATTTAATTTCAATATTGTTTAATCATCACAACCTCACAAATGTTTTTATTCACACTGTCATTTAATGACCCTAAGTTTTTATTTCCTTTCTTCAACCTCGCGAATATATACACATACATTAACGTTTAGAGTAATATATTATGTCCGTCTGTCGGTTTTTTTGTTACGCTGATGCATATAATTTTTTTTAGTGTTGCTTGGTTAAGTGCTACCTCACCGATTTTTTTTTAACTATTTTTCAATTGTTATATTTTAAAAAACTTTTAACTATTTTCCAATTTTTTCTCCCAAATTCAGTTGCTTCTACACTGCCGTTGGGGGTGATTAAGATATCGTTTGACCCATGTTTTTTTCAACTTCTCTACATTTTTAAGGAGAAGTTATGTAATATCCCGCTCGTCAGCATCAGAATTATATCAGTCGAAGGTGCGCCAGAGAGCGATGTGCATGAGACTCGCTACGGTGAGGAATGTTTTACGACGCAGTGCCAATTGAACACGAGTTAATCATCAGTGTCGGTGTAAACACGTTTAAGATGAAGGGAATTTTGGTAATTGCACCGAGGGAGTATATTAGTATGTTGGAGCCAAAACTATTCATTTGTGTTAGAACTTTCTCTCTCTAAACTTTGAAAGAACAAGAATTCTCTCCTCCTTCTCTCTTCGTGTCACCCCCAATCTCCCTCCCTAACCCATCAATCCCTCCAAGTTTATATGATTAATGATTCAAGCATGGATGCTAGCAATTTAACAAGCAAGAAACAACTATAAGAATGGATTGAAGCTTTGGGGTTTAGTTGGTGAGCCAAGAACTAAAGATGCATCAAGATCATGAAGCTAGGTTTTGGATTGCATGCTTGGAATCAAGGCTTGAAGTAGTGTTAACTTGATGATTGTTAAGGTGAGTTCTTTAGTTAGTTCCCACCCTTGGGTTTATGTGTTTGATTATGTGAGATAACATACTTATTCTAGGTTTTTATGATTATGAAATTAGGTTAGAGAACCCCTTTGTACCATTCATGATCAGTGTTGTTAATTGTTGTCATGCAATGGATCTATACTGTTTATATGTGTTTCTGGATGTAATGGGTACCTTAGGATGCTTGGAATTGAGGTTTTTATACCAAAAATACGATTTCTGCACTTCTGGACTGATGAATGTTCGCTTAAGCGTGCACTGTTCACTTAAGCGTACAAAACGTCGAGAGGACAATTATGTTCGCTTACGCGTTCGCTTACCCGTTCGCTTAAGCGTGCAGCCTCAGCACAGCACTTTTGGGAATTTTCCTGGTGGTCCAGAAATGCCTTTCGAGGCCCTTTTCTTGCAATCTTTTATTGAATTATGAACCCCTCAATTCTAAGTGTCTAAAGTACATTTCTAACAAGGCTTTAAACAAAAGAAAGGCATGGCAAATCATTAACATTATGTGTCTAAGAATGGTACCCAAGAGTAAAATGATATGTAATACGTTCGGGTAGAAGTTCGTCCTGAGAGTGGGGATAAACATAGAGCCTCGACTAGATTGTTGAGAACTAGAATGCTAGCAAGAATACTAAGTATGTTAAGACGTGGAATGATTAGTGTAGTCTCTCCACGCATGAGCATAAATGATCAAGTAAGTAGTTTACCGCTAATCGGGTAGATCACGGACCCGTGGTAAACGAGTAAGCATGTATAGGTTAAACCCTTTATGTATGTAAGAACAAGACTTTAAGTAAGATGTAGGTGTTGTGTCTTTCCGTTATCCACGCCAAGGGGGATACGAGAGGTTCTCGCCATGGGAACGGGATAAGCTCCGCAAGGGGGGCCCGCACATCACTGAGTAAATAAGACGTAGGTGCCGTGTCTCTTGTGATCCACGCAAGGTTGGGATCTCAAGGACTTCTCGCTATGGGAACGGGAAAAGCTCCGCAAGGGGGGCCCGCACGTCACTGAGGGAGTCCGATGTACCTTAGCTAGGTTTTCATCGGTCATGTATCGGATTGTACTCGGGGTTACTCCACCCAATACACTCCGTAAAATGAACTCAGATAATAATGTTTGTTCAATGCTAACCTCTAACATAATGAATGAGCATGACTATGTATGATTACGATATGATCAAGATTATGATATGCTGTTAGACATGTACAGGTTTATGCAAGTAAATCAAGCTATGAAGTTATACCGACGACGATCTTCGGTTTCCCCGATTGTCCAGTTTAGGATCGTGTCATGAATAAGCATGTTAGTTCTCGATGCGTTTAGCGTATCTTGAGTTAGCGGTCCTAGGTCCCCTTGACCGCCATGACACGTATATGTATATGACAAGACCTATATGACAAGTTAAGAAGAACCTACGACGGATCTAGTATGCACGACCGTCTAGGCAAGCATGATCCACACACGTATAATCAACCGTCAGGTTGTATTGTAGACACGTGGTGACCATAGGTTTTCCCTGAGGTTACCTATAGCCTAGGATTAGGTAGAACTCACTGAGACATTATGTCTCATCCCAATCCTTATTTGTTTCAGATCAGCAGGTTGGTTTAGCAAGATTTAGCAAGCTTGTAGCCGGATGGATATTTCAGCAAGTGCTCGTTCGTACCCGCTGCAGGATGTCATGGACTTTAAGGATGTATTTTATATACTTTGGACGTGCAGTATTGTATTGTTGATTGTACGAACGCGTGTTGTTGTATAAAATATTCATTTGAAGAATTTATGTTGTAAATTTTAATGTATCCAGTACTAAAGATAATGCACATGCTAAACTTTCTAGATACGTTTAGTGTGGGTATTACATTTGGTATCAGAGCAGGTCGATTCAGATCTTGCCATGGGTCATTAAGTTTCAACTAAGGTAGTGGGACCGTTGGGTTCCAGGTAAATGTTCTAATTGTTGTTGTTAGTTGAGCCTGATCAACTCAATTTAACACCATAAAAAGAAAAATCAAAGTTTGTACAATATTTTACCAAACAACATTTAACTTAAAAATAACTTTAAAACTAAAAAAACAAAGAAACCAAACAACTTTACCTTCTTTCTTAAAGGCCTTTTTTTTAACTTTTTTTGAAGTAACTTTTAAACCGTAAAAAACCTTGGCAAAACGGTATCTAAGTTTAGCTGGGAACACTATTTCACTTTCTTCTTCATAAGAGGTCATTTCCTTCCTTTTTTCATGGTTCTGAGACCATGCATAACTTGAGTTGACCGATTTTTATTGCTTGAGGGGTTCATTTTTCGACACTGTTTAAGTTTTTGCTTCATCATAGTTGGTTTTCTTCCTTTTTTCACGATTCTGCATTTTAAGAGTTTTATTTTTTGTTTTATTTTTTTCAATTGTTAGTGGATTATGTACCAGAAATTGTTATGTTTAATGGCTGTAGAAAAATCTTCCATTGTTATGTTGAGTATAGTAGAGGTCATGATGATTGAATTTTAGCTCATGGTAAGGTTTTGACACAATTGTTATTTTAGCTTTTGGTACTGTAGTTGAGAAAAAATTGATGCATGTGGGTTATTTTAGTTTTTGTGAGTAATCCTAAAGTTGTAACAGTTTTCATATTTGGTTTATTCTTTCCTATTTTATTGAGCCGTACGAAAGTTGATTGGTGTAAATTTGTTTTGGTCATATTATTGAGGTCCAAAAAATTGATGAAACAGAAATTCGTGCATTTAAGATCAGGTTGATATGATGATACAAAAATTGATCACATAGAAATATGTTAGCTTCTTTCGATATCAGAATGAGCAAAGAGATTGTGACTACATTAAGGATCTCAAAAATGATTTGGACATTTGGAAAATAGGATTTGGAGTGCTGGATTCATGGATTGTGACTGGTAGTAATGAGAATCAACATATAAAGCTCATTTTTTTTGATGCAAAGGTTAGATGAGTTAGTTAAGATTTGTTGTAATTTCCTTTATGATTTATCAATGTTACTTATTAGTGTAAATTTTGATTTATTTATATTTTTTTGTTTCTTTCTCGGATTTAGGGTGATCGAGTTCATGTAATAAGTTGATATAGAGAATTGGAGCATTGGAAGGATTTGATCGAGGAAAACAAGACTTATTCTTTGTATAATTATCATGTGTTTGATAATGACATTGCATTTAATCCCTTTAAGGTTGCTTTTGGTTCTGATACAAAGGTGCATAAGTATGACAAGTTAACTAACGTTCTTACTCATGAATTTCGCTTTAAGTCATTTAAAGAAATTCAAGATGGAAAATTCAAAACTGACGTTTTATATGATATAGTTATGTGCTTTAATTTATTTATGTGTTTTCTCCGATTATAATGTTCTTATAGATGTAATTTTTTTTTTAAGAAATCATCGGGTTTTTTCATGAGATTCTCAAGACAACGCCAATTAGGACTGGAAAGAAATCGTGTACGAACATTGTGTTGAAAGATAAAAGGTATTATTTTCTAATTTGTTAGCAACAGATGATAGGATTTTGTATATGTTTGATAATGACCTCAAAGATGTCTTTCCTTATGCAGTTGGAATATAGTTGATGTAGCACTATGGGAAAAATACTCCGTAGCTTTATCATTTACCATCTATTTACCTTGAGTTCTTTGCTTCCATTTTGTAGTCAATATCAATCCAAATAGATGTAACAATTGGTCAGGTTCGAGGCTGCTCATCAAACATTATCTAGTTGTTGAGAAGTTTAAGACTTAGTAAGTTTGCATTATGATTTCACAATACAGTGTTAGAGTAACTTATTATTTCACAATCTGATTTGATTGTTTTTTGACCATGTTTTTTGAATTGTTGTCATGACCTTAACACTTCTCAAGCTCAGAGTCAAATCTTCAGTCAGAACTTAAGTCAGAGTTCGGCTTCTTCTCAACGTACTTCATACAACGATTTTTCCAATCTGTCTCAAGTTAGGCCAATTGCTGAATTTATAAACTTAGTCAAGGTCTACCTTTTTTATGCAATATTCGTTAATTTGCTCATTTTTCCTTTGAAACAAATTTTTTTACAAGATACATTATCAAATTTTAGTGTAACTAGTTTTAAACTATAAAAAAAGAGAAAAGTTTAATATACTTGACGTTAGATATATCATTTAAATTAGTTAAGAAAACACTTAATTTTAATACATTAAGTTTCAAATAAAAACACTTATTTTAATATAGAGTTAATTGTTTAAATTACTCCTATAAGTGAAGTCTTTTTCCCCTTAATCAAGAGCAAAGGGAGGCATCAGGGGGAAGAATAACATCATAACTAGGTTGACACCCCAAATCCACCCCATCTTATACCACCTTGCTCGAAAATATTTTTAAAAAGGAAAAATATGTACAAGAGGGAGGACCAACCAAACCCCTCGGAGAAAAATCAAAAACAGAAAAACAAAAACCAAGAGAGTGAAGAGACCTAAAGAAAACAATAAAAAGCCTATGTGATAAACAAGGGTAGAGAATCACACCAAACAACACTCATGAGTCCATGCCTGAGGATAACTAACTTGTCTGCACAACAATTTCCATCACAAAAGTATGAGATTAAAAATTCCTTAGAGCAGTGCAGGAGTCCACATGACCTATACCTCTAATACTCCAATAAAGGAAATGACCTCTCTTAAATAAAATAAAAAACATAGATTCAACCTCTGTAATTTGAGATTCTTACTATTTGTTCCTTCAGTAGCCAAGTCGTAGCTTACATGAGGCGCTGGTGTGACAGGGGAACTTGCTACATGGCTACTACCACATGGATGTTTTTAATGATGTGACATTTTTTTGCCTCAATTATTTTTGTTAAATTAATTTAGTATTCAAAAAAGTGATCTAGAGGTAGTTTTTTTAATGATTTTTTACATACATTTTTATGACGTTAAAATGAGGTCTCTCACATAAATTTATAATTTTCTAACAAGGGGCATATTATTTATGAATTTTATATCGTCAAAACTCAAAAATCAAAACAACAAAAACTTTGTCCTAGACTATTTTGATAGCATTCCTATGACGTCGGGACTTATTTTGATTTTTCAATCAAAATGCACACAATCACAATTTTGTTCCTATTAAGCATATACCCACGGATCAAATTAAGTTCCCCTATTTTGTAGGCATTTTAGAGTATCGTAAGAACCTCCACCATGAAATATTGCCATTTTAGGCCCCCCTTTGTGCAAAACAAGTTAGGTGTGCCCAACTTTAGATTTGTTCATCATTGAGGAAGTTTTGGTATAGTCCCCCTCCTTTATTTTGTTTTGCTTTTCTTTGTTTAATATATTTTGGTAGCCTAGCTCCTTGCTAGCTATTTTTTTTGTTAAAAAAAATGTTGATATTTTCAAATGAGGGGCATATTAGTTATATGATTTTCTTTAAGAAATTCATAATTAAGAAGATAAAAAGTTCATAATTAATTTGTCCTTCGTTAAAAAAATTCAAAATTTCATGGTGGATGTTATTATGATGTCCTAATCATTACAGAAAATTGAGGAAAAAAATTTCACTAGTGAGTATTTCCCTATTCAAAGAAGTCTCTGCATAAAATTAGTTCAAAATTTGATTTCGAGGTTTAGGTTTATGTTGTTTTGGTTTTTGGCGCTTTAAAAGTTCATAATTAATATGTTCCTTGTCGGAAAATTTTAAAGTCTTAATCATGCCTGCAAATGATGATGAAAAAATTCGATCTATAGGCTACTTTCCTAGACTTTTCATCAACGGCAATTTCTTTTTTTTTTTTTATAAGGCAAGAGTCCAAAGACA
>Ga0228711_1007724_pt1 | contig 15446 bp, 9 predicted proteins | sample MedpolnodulmetaG_2_FD_177996 | JGI IMG/M metagenome (GOLD analysis project Ga0228711, IMG submission 177996) | Root nodule microbial communities from Medicago polymorpha collected in Santa Monica, California, United States - brown nodules | ecosystem: Host-associated > Plants > Roots > Nodule...
AAAAAACACTCTCTCTCTCTCTCTCTCTCTCTATATATATATATATATATATATATATATAAACATGTCCTTTTATGTCATTTTATACTTATCAGCCACTTCAACAACTAATTTTACCAAACACTTCAATTTTAATAAACCATATTTTTAGCTATAAGCTATCAGTTATAAGACATCAGCTATAAGCTAGTTTTTCACCTTTCAGCTAGCTTATAGCTTATTTTTACCAAACACACACCACATACGTTCATAAATTTTGTTCCATTCCAAAACCTAAAACACACATAACGTGCAATTTTTTCTTCATTATTCCTCCCATCTTGATTGTTCAATTCTCTCATTCCAGAATTGTCGTCGTTTCCAATTATCGTGAGAATCATTGTCGTCCTTTTGATTCTAGACATTGTGAGAATCAGTGTTGTTTCCAAAAGCTATATCCACAAATTGCTCACGAATTAACGCTCACCTTATGAAATTCATGTTTGTATTAGCATTATTTATTATTTATTTATTTCACTTTGTCTTCTCTTCCATAGCTTTAACCGACCTCACACCGTGTTCACAATCTCAACAAATGTTCATTTCGGCAACACAAAATTCACCAGGAACAGAAACAACATAACAACGCAATATACTGATTTGAATAAAACAAATTCCAAAAGTAAATTTAATAATCAATACTGTACCAAAAATAAAATTAATAATCAACGCATTGAAGATCCATTTATCTTAATCAAACACAAAATATGTGTGATAAAATACAATTTTATATAATCTCAAACAACTCAATCAAACTCAAAACCCAAATAAAAATGGAAGCATCTTTGGAATTCATGCCAAAATTGAAAGTCACCACTGTCGCATTATAAGTGTGAAACGGTTGCAATCAAGTCACGATAGTAGTGAGAAAGAAACGAAAATGAAAAATCACATCAAGAAGAAAAATCAAATCACGATACCTGATGTGATTATGGAAACAACACCGATTCTCAACATGTCTGGTATCAAAAGGACGACAATGGTTCTCACGATAATTGGAAGCGACGACAATTCTGCAACGAGAGAATTGAACAATCAAGATGGGAAGAAGAATGAAGAAGAAATTACACGTTATGTGTGTTCTAGGTTTTGGAATGGAACAAAATTTATGAACGTATGTGGGGTGTGTTTGGTAAAAATAAGCTATAAGCTAGCTGAAAGCTGAAAAGATAGTTTATTAAAATTGAAGTTTGATAAAATTAGTTGTTGAAGTGTCTGATAAGTATAAAATGTGTATATATATATATATATATATATATATATATATATATATATATATATATATATAGAGAGAGAGAGAGATATATTTTTTCTAATGTATTTATTTTTTAATATTTTAATTTATGGTTAACTATGTTTTGGATCCCTATAAATATTCAAACTTTTGGTTTTAGGCTCCAAGAAAATTTCACCGATAATTTGATCTCTGTTTTTTTTTTTTTGTGTACAAAAGAGGGAAAAAGTTCATTGATCTCTACTTTTATGAATCCCAAAAATAAGAGGAAGGTGGAAAAAAATGTAAGCAAGAACATATAAAATTTTACAACGTACCGTAGGCTAGTTATAGTTAAATATAAAATATTTCTTTTAAGAAATATATATAAAACGTTCATTAAAAAATAAAATAAAGCATGACAGTTTTTTTCAAAGGAGAAAATGTGGCAGTTGTTTTATTAAAAAATAAGCTATGAACTTGGCCGTTATTTTTTAAGCCATGAACATGTTGTTTTATTAAAAAATAATTAAATTAAATTAATAGGGTTAAAATTGAAAGAAAATATAAAAACTACCGGCTATAAGCTCAAAAGCTACTTGAAACAGCTTCTCAAAAAACGCTATAAGCTAGTGAGAAAAGCTTTTTACCAAACACATCTTATTATATCAAAACAAGCTTATAAGCTAGTCCAACAAGCTATAAGCTAGCTTATTCGTGTTACTAAACACAACCATGATGGGTTGAATTTGATGTGAAATTTTAATTGTTACAAGCTATAATTAATTAAGATTGTATACCTAAATATAATTAAATTAAAATTAAAATTTACCTTATTAAATTTGAATTTTTTTTATAGAAAAATTGAGTCATTTATTTGACATTTAATGTTACATTTATATATTACATTTTGATTGGTTGATATCTTGAAAGGGTAAATACCCTCTAAACAAGAGAGGGTAATGTAGAAAAAACCCTAAAAAAACGTTTGATAATGTTTATTTTTCACGAGCTTATATTTTGTTTTTACTACTTCATAACGTTTTTTTTTTATGGAGAATGCTAACCAGTGCCCCAAGGGCATTGGTTAAGCATCCAAAACAAGTAAGTTTTTATGAAAAAGTTGTGCAATCATTATTTGATCAAAAGTAACATCTTATATTTTCAAGACAAAATTTCTATTTATAGATTCCTTAACCATTGCTCTGAGGGCACTGGTTAGCAAGACCTTTTTTATAAGTAATCCTTAAAAAAAAGTTTTTTTATAAGTTAATTCAAGTTGTTTGTACTCTATATTTTTTGTCTCTCAGCTACTTTTCTTATCTTAATTGAAAAAAAATGGTAAATTAAACATATATTTTTATGTAATTCCATATTCATAACCATTAATTTTGAAAATCACCTCCTCAAAATATATTTTTACAAAACACCTCCTCAAAATATTTTTTAAAAAAACTAAGCAATTTCAATAAACCAACATGTCTAATATCAACTAGCGTATTAGTTACTCACTCCGTCCCTTAATACTTGACATAATTGACCTTATTACGCATGTCAATGCATAATTTTGAGCTTAAATATCTTGAATAATATATTAGAAAAAATTATGAAAATTGATATTTTAAAAATACTCATCGAGACAAATCTAACGACATCTTAAATGATATTATTTATCTTTGTATATTAGTAGAAAAATATAGTCAAAGTAAGTTAGGTCAAAATTACACATTTTCAAATGGGTCATCTATTGCGGAAGGAAGGGAGTATGTGATATAAACTCATCATGCATGTCAGTCATCTATTATCTTTTTGTCAAACATAACCTTTGAACTCCAATTTTGATTATCATTGACCATAATTTTTAAGTGTATACATAAACACAAATTGTGGTCGATTAATATATGTTCTTCTCTCTCTTTTCCCTTTTTCTCTCTTGTAAGCCGTCACCAAAGCCCTAGTTTTTTCTTTTTCATCCACTAAAGAGGGGTGATTCATGGTCAATTTTTGACTCAAAATCACCTCTCTAACTCGTGTTTCTCTTTCCCTTTTATTGAAATAAGTGATTTTTACATCTATTTTGTGATTTCATCGTCCTAGTGTGACGTTGGTTTGTTCGTCGTCTTTGTACGGCGTTATTTGTCTTTCTTGTTTCGTTCATGTATTTGTTCGGTTCAGATTGTCAGATCAGTTTCGATCAAGTGCAGATCTAATCAATGACTTTAGCGTCATCCACGTTACAGATTCGGAGACATGATTATTCCGGAGACTTGAATATAGTCATATGTGTATGCTTTTTGTTTTTAGCGAATTTGCATTATATCGATGTACTCTATCAATTTGAATGAATGAATATTATTTGTCAAAAAAATTTGTGGTCAATTAATATCAAATAAATGAAAAATAATGTATATTTGAACACAATTTGAATGATGAATAGAAATATTTAAATCTCAAAATTATAGATGCATTCAAAATTATACTTAATTATGTATAATTGATGGTTGATGTGATGTGATACCTTATTATAATATTGACTAATCGATTATAGTCAATAATGGATCAGCCCTGTCCTTAAGTTATTTATTAATTTCACTTTGATTCCTTAACCTTATTTTTTTTAATTTGGTCTTCAATGTTACAAACGTTTGGACACATTGTTCTCTTGTGTGCTTTTCTCTTCTTTTCATTTTGATTCCATAAGTTGCATATGTTAGACATTTTGTCCCTTAATTACTAACTTTGGACAATTTGATCTCCCAAATAATAAACATTTACACTAAAAGAGATAGCTAAAGTGTCTAACCTTTTGGTAAAAAAAAAAGTGTTTTAACATTTCTAACTTAACAGACGAAATGTCTTATGTTTGTAATTTAATATAGTAAAGAGGATTGTTATACATAGCGACACAAACTGTCTCGAGAATTCACGAAACCAAGTGTCATACTCATATTGGATGTAAAATCACGTGAGGCAGTTTTCGAAGAGGAATGGGGCGGAAAACAAGGGTGCTCTACCAATAGAAATGGTTTCGGGATAAATTCTAGATGAATTATTCGCTTGATTTAGCATTTTTGTATAGTAAAATATGGAACGTACATAACTTAAAGGGATTAAAATGAAACATAAAAAACTTACAAGACCACCTAAACCATATATATACATCGATTCTGGGAGTAAATCTTAGATAAATTACTCATATTTTTTTTTTACCAAAAAATTACCCAACTTAATAACTCATTATTAACAACAAATTTTACTAGTCTAACTCTTGATTATTGTTATTATACATTAATTTTATAAAACGAGGACAGAGGTATTTAATTTATCAAAGTGACACTGTAAATGTTTTACAATTGTCTTCGATAGATTTTTTATTTTTTTGTTAAGTAGTCTAACGCTAGAGAAATTCACCTTAAAGATGAATAAGTTGGGTGTCCGGGGCTCGAACTCCGGCCCCTTCATATAATATGCATTATCCCTTACCAACTGAGCTAAACTCACGGGACATCTTCGATGGAATTCAAACTCACTACTATAAGATTATAAAATTAAACTCTCAAATTATTCAAGAAAATTGCTCTTCTCACAAAGAGAATTGCTCACTCCCATAGAAACTTTCCAAAATACCCTCCGTGACTTAACTTGCGTTGGCGTGTGCGTGACTTAAGTCACGCTCGGTATATACCAACGTGATTTAAGTCACATTGGGTTCTAGTATAGAAACATAACAACAACCATTTTGCCATACCTTTTCCAAAACATCAAGTGCGATTTTGAGAACTCCCAAGTGCGATTTTCATCAACTTTGATCAAAGCAACATCAAATTCTACCTCAACATCAAGTCAAAGATTATGATCATTTGATATTGGTTTTTTTTTTTTGTTTAAAAATTAGATTTTTTTTATCAAATAATTTTAGGTTTTTATGGTAGAATCTGCATGTTAGAAATTTTTATTGTTAATGATGAATTAAGTTAGAAATTGTTGTTAGATGTTGATTAGAGTAAGTTTGACTCAAATGGGTTAGGTTAGAGTTAGAAATTGTTAGATTTTACGTTGAACTTTAGGTGTTTGATAAAATGCCTCAATGATTATTATTTTTATTTTTGGAATGTTAATGATGAAATTAGTTAGAAATTGAATTTTCAATGTTGATTAGTGAGTTTTAGTGGAAAAAAATGCAATGCTTTCTTTAATTGTCATAAGGGAGGTAAGATGTACTCTGGTATGTGCTTGATATACCTAAACATAGTTGGAAATCTAAATGATGATTGATGTTGGTATTTAAAAGTGGAAATTTAAATTTATGGTTTTTTTGGATACATGTGGTCTATCATGGATCAATACTAGATACATAAAAATTGCAAAAAATACCAACAGTGTATGATATCATCTTTCACAAGTAGAAGTTTATGGTCCACCTTATCCTCAATGTTAAGACGATGACTAGAATAGTGTTGTTTTGACAAAACAAACATGACTTGAGTTTTGAGACACTTATACCTACTTCTCGTGTTTTTTATTAAGTTGGTGATGCTTAGGTTAACTATATTTATAAGAAGAACGATGTGTAAAAGAGTAACAAAAAAGGGTCGGTTGTGAGCTTTGATCAACTTATCTCGTCAAACACATAATTGATGTGGATCGATAGTCTAAATCGTTGATGATTATGGACTGAGGGTTTTAAAATGGTATGATGATTATGGACCGAGGGAGTATGCAGATTAAACAACCACCGTTAAAAAATCCAACCCAACTCTCACCGAAGATGAATTCAATTAAATAAAGTTCCTAAAGATAGAGATAAAAAGATACTATTCCAAAACGCTTACTCTAACCAACTAATTCTCGCGCACTCGTTTGTATAAATTCTTTGCAATAAATTTCATCTTCATTTCCATTTCACTTTCTATTTTTCTGTTACAACAATGGCAAACTCTTTCCCTTTTACTATTGTTACGATTTTCCTCTTCACCACCATATTTTTTGAAATCATTGAAGCTTCTTCCAAGTCATCACCTTCACAATCAACCGTACCAGTTTCTTCCCCTGTTTCTCCACCACTTATTCCAAGACTCCAAAGAATTCAAAAGTCAAAAAAGATTCATAAAAATTTTATCAACATCCACAGGTTTCTCCACCGCTTCTGCCGTCTCCAAAACCTAAAAAAGATTTAACGAAAATTCATCGACAATCACCGATTTCTCCACCATTTTCGCCATCTCAAAAACCATCACTTCAAAACTCAAACGCTAGAAAGATTGATATGCCATTGAGGTCTTCATATTCAATTAATTCCAGGTTCGAACATGGCCAGTCTTCGGGAACGATCTTCCACGGTGAACCTTTCCATCGCAACTCTTTGATGGTGGCAAACCTTTTCGTCACAGCTCTCTTCACTTTCCAGATCAGATTTTTCTACTATTGTAGTTCACAATTCACCGCCGGCAACGTGTATAGTAAATGCTGCCAAAACTTGGGTGTGGAGTCTTCACCACCGCCTCCACCCCCACCAGATAATATGCCTCCGGAGAATATGGATGTGGAGTTTTCGCCACCGCCTTCACCCGCACCGGAGAATATGGATATGGAGTCTTCATCATCGTCTCCATCCCCACCGGAGGTGGTCTATGTGCCATCTTTTGCCATGTACATTGAACCAGAGAGTTTGATGAAATTGCTCATATGAATCTTAGAGCTCATCTTCCAGTGATTATCTTTACCATAATAACTGAATGGGTGAGTATTATTAAATTTCGCTGAATAAATTTCAAATGCATTTATTTCATTTGCCTAATTACTAAATCATTTAACCAAGATAATATAAAGAATTGTCACCTACCACAAAGTCATAGTTTCACTTCAAAAAATGAAATACAAACTAAAATCAAATAAAAGTTCATTGCTACAAATTTTTATAGAAACATACAGATTATTCACTTCAGCCGCATTATAAAAGTAATACAAACTAAAAAACCAATTCTGACAGCCTGTTTGAAACACTTTTTTAGTTTTAAAAAAAAAAAATTAAAAACTTGTTTGATTAACTATTTTTGAAATATAAGTTTTGAAAAGTGTTTTGGGTTTTTTAGTTTTGGGGATTAAAAAAGTGAAAGAGATAAAACGGGGTTTCCTTTTCTATTTTTAGTTTTGAATTTTTAAAGTAGAGAAAAAAAGAAGGAAAAATGAAAACACACGGAGAAGTGGTAGTTTTCTCCAATGGCATAATTGTCAAGAAGTTTGAACTCTAAGGGCATTTCCCTTCTTCTTTTTTTTTATAAAAAAAAACAATTGGATCTGAACAATTCTCTCTCATTTAGCATAAACGCTACGACACGAAATTTTTAGAGAAACAAATTCTTTATTGATTCTGTATTCTTGATTTCTTTTCTAGTAAGCTCCCCGTCGATATTGTAGAATATGTACAATATTTAAATATATATATATAATTAGGGGTACCCCTCCCGTTTAAAAAGGTCCACTGAACCCATTGTATTGAACTTGCTATAGCCGGTTATAACTTTACTTCTTTTTAATCTTATTTTCTATGTCCAATTGTAATCCTTTCCTTTTTCTTTCTATAATCTTCTACTCCCTAACAATGAGCAACAAACCCAAAACGTTCTTATAATAAAATTCATGCAACACCTGTGTTTGTGTAACTCGAGCGGAGTCATCTATAAAAAATCTGATTTCTTGGAGAGAAACTTATGCACATCTGATTTCTTCGAGAGAAACTTGTGCACAGAGGCATCGTTCTGCTATAGCTAATGACATATTCTTCACCACCAAATGGTAGAATTACTCGACGCTGGAGACCATGATGGTTCCGTCTACTGGCACTGGACGACAAGAATAGGTGGTGATGTGGAGAGGAAGATGAATTAGAGGAAACTGGAAACAGAAGCAGATATCTGATAAATTTGGAGAAAGTGAGAAGCCTACGACATCTGAATTTTTTTTATAACATGTAGGACTCATAGAAGAATATACATGATTATATTTAAGGAGTGTGTTGCGTTTTTAAATATATTTGCGGTTCATAGATGAAGAATTGGTTATTACAGGAGGAATAAATAGAAAATATGTTTACTGTCCACAGGTCCTAGCTCAACTGGCTAAATGCCGAAATTGTTAGGCCGGACGCCTTGACCAGGGTTCGAACCCCGACACCTCCACTTGTGTGTGTGAGTTTATAATGGCTTTAACATTTCGTCTATCTACCAAAAAAAATGTTTATTGATGGCTTAATTGGTTACCAAGTAAAATCTGGGTCATAACAAGTAAAAGTTTTTCGGATAATTTCATGGATTGCTTAAAAATATTCTACCAGGATGTTGTGATTCAATATATAATCATGATCAGTATATAGTTATAATTAAAAAAAAAAAGTCCCAGTGAGCATAGCTCAGTTGGCAGGAACATGCATTGTTATATGCAGGGGCAGAGGTTCGAATCCCGGACACCCCACTTATTTTCCTTGAAAAGGTGAATTCTAGTCACAAGGCTACTTGACAAATAATCATCTAAAATTTTCGCTATCAATTTAATATTTAAAAAATAAATGAATTATATATTAAATTTGACAAAATCTATGCTAAATGAAATATAATTTAAAATGAAATTTAATGAAGAAGAAAACCAAGGAAGGAATAAATAGTATAAGATCATGACAAAACTTATGTGAATTTTTTTATGTGTTTTTCATGTGATTCTTAGCTAAAAAAACCATTTTCATGAGTAGTTTATTTATGAACCATATGAAAAACACCTAAAAAACTACACCTATGTTTTTTTGCTAGAATTAAAATAAGGATAAAACTTAGGCGCATTTTCTTAAATGTTTTTCGTGTGGTACTTCTCATTTATTCTCTTTAAATAAGTGAAAATGTGAGGCCAAACTCGTGTATTCTCTTTGTATATTGTATAGATATATAATATAGATAATCTGGGCAACATGGGAAAATACACTAATACAACTATATAAAAGTAATTACTTTATTATAAAACTATTATGTATGGCTTTAAATAGGAAAAATAAGTTGTTGTAAGATATCTTTATAAAAAAAACTATTTTTTAAGTTTCATTTGAAGTTGATTTTTTTTAGATTCTATTTTTTTAATAATAAAAGTGAGAAAATTGCTATTCTCAGAAAGAGAATTACTCATTCCCATAGAAATTGACCAAAATATTCATACGTGAATTAACTTACGTTGGTATATAACCTGTGTGACTTAAGTAACGCTCGGTATATACCAACGTGACTCAAGTCACATTTCGTTCTTGTATAGAAACAAAACAACAACCATTTTGCCATTCTATTTTCAAAAATCTCAATTGCGATTTTGCTCTCTCCCAAGTGCGATTTTCATCAACTTTGGTGTATAACCTGTGTGACTTAAGTCACGCTCGGTATATATCAGTGTGACTTAAGTCACGTTACGTTTCTTGTATAGAAACAGAACAACAATCATTCTGCCATTCTATTTTCAAAACTCTCAATTGCAATTTTGCTCTCTCCCAAGTGCGATTTTCATCAACTTTGATCAAAGCGACATAAAATTCTACCCCAACATCAAGTAAGTGATTATGATCATTTGACATTGGTTTTTTCTTTTGTTTAAAAGTTAGATTTTTTTGATGAAATTTCATAATTTTATGTTTTTAGGGTATAATTTGCATGTTAGAATTTTTTATAGTTAATGATGAATTAAGTTAGAAATTGTTGTTTAGATGTTGATTAGAGTAAGTTTGACTCAAATGTGGTTGGTTAGAGTTTGAAATTGTTAGATTTTATGTTGAACTTTAGGTGTTTGATAAAATGTCTCGATGATTTATTTATTTATTGCAATGTTAATGATGAAATTAGTTAGAAATTAAATTTTTAATGTTGATTATAGTGAGTTTGAGTGCAATGTGGTAGTTTAGAGATTGAAATGACACCATGTGATAGTTTGGGTACAATGTGAATTGTTGTTGTTGATTAGTTAAAAATGACACAATGTCCTTATGAAAATCATTGATTTTTTGCTTTTAAAAATGTTGTGTGGATATGTCTGAGAGACCGGACAGGCTGAGAGCTGGAAGGAAGAGCATGACAAAGAGTGCACATGCCGAAAAGGAAGGTGATACCCAACAAGAAGAGGAGGGTGAAATTGAATATGATGTTACTCAATTGAAAAAGAAAGCAAAAACCAACATGACATGACACAACATCAAATGCGAAGGATCTAAAATAAACTAATGTCAAGGTGCCTGTTGTTTTTGGATTTTCAAACTGTTGTATTTGGATTTCCAAATTCTATTATCTACCGAAGTTGTTACTAGGTTGAGTCACGACTAGGTCACTCTCTTTAAGACGTTTCGTGGCACTGCCCAAAATTGTGCAAGGCAGACTATCAACCACGCCGCCTCCATGATAAAACAAGTCCAGCTACAATTGTGCAGTTAACTACTGCACTGTAGAATACCGTTCGAGATTTACACCTTCAAATATAGTACTAAGACCACTCTTTAATACTGAAACCACTTTAATATGGTATTGTTACCACTATGTTATGGTGTTGAGACCACTCAAATATGGTGTTACCACCATTCTAACTTTAATTTCTCCAAAACATCAATTTGGCACTACGACCACTCAAATATGGTGATACCACTATTTCTCCTTAAATAGAAAAATATTGAAATAATTTTTTATATACCGTTAAGATCATTCTTAATTCCGACGGGACATTATTATTCCAAATAGGGACTATGATCTTAAAAGTACTCTTTATTCCGTATGGATCAAGGGACTATGTTTTTAAGATCATTCTTAATTCTGAAGGGACATTAAACCGAAAAAGGAACTATGGTCTTAACAACACTCTTAATTCCGAAGGGACAGAAAAAGGAGATGAAGAGAAGAAAGACTCGTCAACACAAGTCAAGAAAGGGAGAAGAGAGAAAGAGTTCCCGACAACTCAATGAAACTCTTTGGTGTATTTTTTGAACTGAGTGGAGTCCTCTATTTATATAGAGATTCCGTAACTGTTTTAGCAAAAATTTCGACAGCAGTTACTCTAATGGATAAGATTAAAATGGAGTTTATACATTAATTAGTTCAACACTTGTGGATAGGATCAAAAGAAACAAATCCACAGAAGTGGAGGAAACAAACTATTGGATTTTAATGAAGGAAATATAAGAAATTCAATTAAATTCTTATTCTTATCACAACCACCATAAGCTAAATTTATGCAAAGTGATATTCACGAATAAAAATAATAATTACTATTATTTTTATCATTATCAAGTATTTAAAATTAAATACCGCAGTTTAAACACTACTAATGTGTGAGTTCTTTTTTATGCGGGACCCCCACACTCTATTTTTTCAATTCACACAATATTAGATCAAAGTATTATTACTTGGTGTTTAATCTTCCAATTTATTTTTCAACATCACACTATTGTTCCAACAGTGCCAATATACAATTTCAACAAGCTGAGAAGGAGTGAAAAGACCTGTTATATTGGTCCACAACCAAAACTAGGTGCCCTAGGAACTACAGAGGACAATCCTATTGAAATTTAAATTGATGAGGGAGAAGAATTAAATAGATTTTTGTAATGACTTATAACAATGTCTTTGTTTTTAGATGTTTTAGGATATGATGTTTTTAGCCTTTGCACATTTTTATGTCATTTTGGTACATTTTTGGTTTTATTTTTGCGTATTATAACTTTAAATGAATTTGCGTATTATAACGTGGCTTAAGTCATTTTGGTACATTTTTATGCATGTTATGCTTGGTGACACAAACATAATGTGGCTTAAGTCAAGTTGGAATATAACCTACATGACTTAAGTCACGTTCGGTACACCCAACGCGGGTTTAGTCATGTGGTGTACATTTAAAGGTCGGACAATACCTCATTTCTTTATTCTTCTTCATTTCACATCTAAAATCTCTAAAAAAATTCTCAATTCATCCAAATTCCCAATTTCTTCAAGTTTAAATCAAACAACACTCCAATAACAAGTAAGTTTTCATAATCAAGTACCATTGACATTTTATGTTTATATGTTACATTTTTCCTCTTAAATTTTAAATTTTTTAGTTTCAGGGTTTGTTTAAATTTTGATTTTTTTGACAAGAAACGATACAATGTTTACATGTAAATGACTTATGTTGCTTAAATGTTTAGAGATTTGCATGTTCATGTTGTAGTTTTTAGTTTTAGGATTTATGTATAATTTGCACTCCAAGTGTTTGATGAAATGTTTGAATGAGTTTTTCATTGACTTTTTTTTACTTTCTTATGGTGTAGATATGAAACAATGGATAATTTGTTCAACGCTCAAGTATGCTTCAACGGTGGAAACCCTAATATGTTCAAGGTTCGGAACGATGTCACGTTAAAAGAACTGAAGGATCAACTGATGAAATCAACCAACCGCTCAACCACAGAGACACAAGGAGGATGGAATACGTTTGGTATAAGTGTCCATTGTTGGACTCAGAGGGGAGATTGATGTTTAGTCGGCCGGAGTTAACAAATGACAATGATGTGAGGAGCATGTTATCAATATTTGGTCAGCATAACATGTTCCTGAGGATTGAGATGGATGCTACGTTATTGAGATCGCTTGATGATATTCTCAAGGGTTTAAATAACCTCCACCACCACTGCATCACCACCACACCACTGCATCACTACGCCGTTAAACAGCCTCACCAAGAAACAGGTAGCAACACTAACATAGATCTAGAGGAAGACGAAATCCAACAACAAAACACAGGCAGCGACGTCGGTTTGAAGTGGAAACACAACCTAGATCGTAAAAAGGCGGCCGCTGGTGACAAGGAGAAGGCATCCGTCGCCGGAATAAAAGAGAACCAATGGTGGAACGAAACGACAGATCTGAACAACACTTCCCGGATCCCGAAACATGTGTCCTTCTCACACCGCATCACCACCACCACACAACCTAAACCGCCACCCCACCAAGCTCGTCATACACCACATAAAACCGTGACCTCCTCACATCATCGCATCACCACCACGACAACCACCGGCACTGCCTCACCATCACCGCCTCTCCATCAGCACACCACTAAAATGGATAACCATTTCATATCTACACCTCGTGATCGTATATTTTAAATTTAACCCCCAAAATTCATGAGGAACTTTTAACACAATCAAGGTGTTGGAATGACATAATGAAATTGATAGAAGATAAATCTCATAAAAGAAACCTTGCCATATCTTTCTCACTGGCCACTGAAGATTCAGATCCGGATCCGAATCTACCACCACAAACCACCACCATCCCCGCCACAAACAACCATGAGATCTACCACAAAAAATCACCACCACGAGCTGCTGCTACATCCTCCTAAAGCAATCACTGCTGCTACGAATCCACCACCAAAAACCACCCCATAAAACTCCACAACACCACCACGAATCTACCACCACAAACCACCACCAGCCACCATCAGCACCACCACAAACAACCATGAGATCCACCACAGAACCACCACGAGCTGCTGCTACAACTGCTCTAAGGCCACGTATAACCGGAGGCTAGGTGATGCGGAGGTCGCGCCTCGTCGCACCACCGATATAGAGATCTACATCTTAAAGAATAATGCTTGGATTTGAGGGAGATAGATGCATGTGTGTTTTTAGAGAGAGAACAGAGAACTCAGTTCAGAGAGAGAAAGGTTTTTCCCCTCCTTATTTTGGATCATGAATGAATTGTTGTTATTGTTGTTTCTAAGACATGACATGCTTTTAAAAAATGAACATAACATATTGTATGTTTGGGGTCTTTAAAAAATAGCCTCTTTGTGAAGAATTGATGGAAAAAAAATACCAAAACTCTTCTTCAACATGACTTAAATCATGTTGGCTTAGTACCTACCTGACTTAACTCATGTTGGATCAACGTGACTTAAGTCACGTTGGTGCTACCGAACGTGACTTAAGTCACATTGGGGGGTATTTTGGTCAGAACATTTGGGAATAAGCATGAGTATTGGAGAAGAGCAATTTTCATTATTCAATATTAACAAGTATTAAGTATGGTGTCTAGAAGTGTTCGCGGTGTCGTTTGGATTGATTTTAAAACATAAACTCAACTGATCCAAAAATAAAATTACATGTGGCTCGGTTCGTAGTTTTCATTGATTTTACAAACCGTGTATGTATCGTTACGTCTTTCCCTTCATATTTTATATTTTTTCTTTCAAACAGAAAAATACATACATTACAAACAATCAAAATCCAAATCTTTTTTTTTTCTTTTCAATTTCCACATTTATGCAATGCTGCAAATGTCGACAAACCAAAAGGAGGGAGTGAGGGAGGATGAGAGACCTCATTTTTGAACATCCTCTCAATTTATCTTTTTCGATTGGAGTAAACATGTTTTTTCATCCTTTAATTTATACGCACAGGTCAATTTCGTCCTCAAATTGTTCGAATAGTAGGAGTAAAGATTAATTTAGTTTGATACAAATAAAAGGGGGAAACAAACTTGTGAGAGTAATACCTCAAATTCGTCCTTGAATTTTCACCAATCAGCCAAATTCGTCCCTGAATTTTGCGAAATATCTATTTAGTCCCTGAATTTTACAGACGTCCATCAAAATGATCCCTCCGTCCAAAAGCTCTGTTAGTGGTGATGATGTGTCTTCTTGCATGTTGTGCTGTCCTGTACACATGTCAACAAGGCAGCCACGTGTACAAGGACTAATTTAATGGAAATGGTAAAAATTTGAGAGTTTCAGTGTAATTTTTCCTGTGTTTCCAATTATACCCCTTTATTATATAAGGATCGATTTGAGACTTATTGTCATAATTTAAGGACTAATTTGATGGATATTGTTATAATTTAAGGGCTGATGTGATTCATTTTATTTCACGTAATGGGTACAAGGAGATATAACATTAAAGGACCAGTGATTTCAAATGACAAGCATAAACAAACACCACTGAGGGGTCCTGCTCCACAAAATCCAACTGCTCCTGGAGTTATTAGAGTTCCAAATCCAAATTACAGGCTGTCGCGTCATTTTTCGGAGGTCAAACTATTTTATTAGCATAGACTCATTAATTTTTTCACGACCGAACATTTGTTTTTTTTTTAAGAAAAAGGGGAAAAAGTTCAAACCACCCCTTTGAAAAGATTTTGGG
>Ga0228711_1007725_pt1 | contig 15445 bp, 3 predicted proteins | sample MedpolnodulmetaG_2_FD_177996 | JGI IMG/M metagenome (GOLD analysis project Ga0228711, IMG submission 177996) | Root nodule microbial communities from Medicago polymorpha collected in Santa Monica, California, United States - brown nodules | ecosystem: Host-associated > Plants > Roots > Nodule...
ATTGCCAGAAATCGTCGGTGGCTCCGGCGAGAGATAATGATATTTCTCGTGTGAATAATTATTTCTCAATTTGATATGGGATCTTGTTATCGAATACTGAATCAAGACCAATACCAAATTACTGAGTGAAATGTTGTAACTTCCGTGAAAAATAAAGCTTATAACCACGTTTTATTTTTCAAGAACCCTAAAAAAATTAATTGCGATTGACATGAGGATTTGCAAAATAAGCACGTGTCTTCTCCTTGCCTTTCAGATTCGATCGAAACTACGTAAAAATCGTTGAATTTCATTGAGTATTGAGCAAGATCCGATCGAATCGGACCACGGGTCGAAACAACCCGTTTTAAACACGACGGGCAAAGAAGAAGACAATTTTAAAAAAATTGGAAAAATAAAATTGTTAACAAAGAGTCGAACCAACGACCTAAAACACAATAATACAACATATATAACCAACAACACCACGCACACAAACGTGAATTTATGGATTTCGATTATATTTAATTTTTGTTACCTATTTTGAATAGTGATAAATTAATCAATGATTCATTTCAATTTTGATATACTTAAACGGATCCTACTTATAAACATTTATAAACACCATTCATTTATAATTTTTAATAGTAATAAACATTTAATCCATAAAGTCCAACATTTAATCCTTACAGTCCAACATTTCACACAAATTGTGTTCACTCATATTGTGTTAGATTGTGTTTAAAATATAGTTGTATTTTGTTATCTATATTTAAATTACAATCTATTTTAACGTCCTTAAATGTAAAAATTTATATTTAATTAATGTTTTGTTAAAAAATTCTTATTTTTATTAGAGAAATTGTTATAATATTATAAACTTTTCTGCAGAATTTTATTCAAAAACATGCAGTCTACATATGAGTTTACTTTAAAGGATAGACCAGAAGTAAAATTAGAAATCTATTTGGGGACTAAAACTCGAAGATTGTCATAGAACGGAAGTTAGTCTTAGTTAGATTGCCATAGGTAAGGATCTTAGTTCTTAGGAAGATTCGCATAGAACGGAAGTTAGTCTTACTAACATTGTCATAGGTAAGAATTTTGGTTCTTAGGGAGATTCGCATAGAACGGAAGTTAGTCTTACTAAGATTGTCATGGATAAGAAACTTACTTAGTCTTCGTCTTTTAAAGGAATTGTTTGATAATCTTACTAATACTGACTTCCGTTCTATGAGAATCTTCTTAAGAACTAAGATTATTATCTATGACAATCTTACTAAGAATAACTCCCGTCCTATGAGAATCTTCTTAAGAACTAAGATTATTATCTATGATAATCTTACTAAGACTATATTCCGTTATGTGAGAATCTTCTTAACAACCAAAGAAGTTATTCTTGGTAAGATTTTCACAAATAAGAATATTAGTTCTTAAGAAAATTCTCATAGAATGGAAGACAATCTTAGTAAGATTATCAAAGATAAGAATCTAAGTTCTTAAGAATATTCTCACAGAACAGAAGTTAGTGTTACTAAGATTGTCACATATAAGAATCTTAGTTCTTAAGAAAATTCGCATAGAATGGAATTTAGTGAAGTAGCAATAAACGTCACAAGAGAATTCTGGATTGTATATTTGAAATAAAGCAAATAAAAGGACCAGAGAATTCTGGAGCATATGATTGAAATAAATAAAGAAATAAAAGAACCAGAAAACACTGGATATATAGGTGAAATAAATAAAGCGATAAAAGGATCTTGTCGGTATCGTTATCAATGGTCTTTCCTGCGTGTTTGGCTATAACGGGAACTCCTGAATCTAAGGTCACTTGGCATTCCAATCCAGTTCCAACAACACGTGATGTAGAGAGCCAGCTGTGATCCGGTGGTAAATGGATGGGACATTGTGATGTCACCCTTGTCTCTTTGTAGTTTTACCAAAATGTTCTCAAGAACATTCTTCCTTGTGTAAAACAATTATTCAATTTTGATCTTTTTTATTTTTATCTTGGTTTTGTGTGTGTCCAAATATATTTAGAAAATTGTTGTTCATACATATTGAAGGGCTGAAAAGCACCAGTAAAATACCAAAATGCCCTTTCGGCAGTTAACTGTCGCGGAAGTTAACCGACTGTAGTTAACTGCCGCGGAATTTCAAACCTCATTTTTTCAAAGTGAAATTAAATGCAAATTAATTTATTCTCCCTCTCATTTTCTCCATAACAAATAATCAATGAAATTAAATGCAAATTAAGTAAAACAGAATCAAATATGCTTTTTTGATGATGGTTAATGTGAATGTTTGTTACCGCGGTATATATGCACGTTGACATGGATGGAATTAAGAGAATAATTCTGATTGATGCCATTCAATTGCTGAAAATTATTCCCTTTATTATTTTTCCCATTCCTACTGATCAAGACAATGAAATTGGAATGCACTTTCTACTAAATACCATCCTAATTCACATGGACATGTATTGGTGTAGTAATGCTGCATCCAACTATTGAATAGTCTCTATGCGTTAATCATTAATTACATGGAGACAAGGTGCTAAATATTTCCATGATTTTTTCTTAAGTTATTAAATATAATAACTCGTGATTTTTTCTTAAGTTATTAAATATAATTACTCCCTTTTAAATAAAATAAAAAAATCGTTGTGCAGATGATATTTTCTACATTAAAAAAATTGTGCATTTAAGAGATTAAATTTGGATGACTCGGTTATAATCTTTATTTATTTTTTTAATAAAAAGTTTGAGGAAATATTGAATTCGATGCCAGAAAGAAAAAAAATCAATTATGACTTTAGTAAATAATATTAAAATAATTTTTTTAATATGGTCAAATATGGTTCATGTTTTTATTTGTATGAGATTTAATTGTTTTTTTAATTAATGATTTAAATCAGCAAAGTTATACATCCTTGATTGATTAAATCGAGTATTATTTCTTTGACTCAAATTTTGATTTCATTACACAATTAAAGTACCTTTAGTGTTGCTTCTTTTTAAAAAAGAAAAAAAATATCATAACTTTCTTGTTTAATTCTTTAATGTAATCCAAGACATTATTAAAAGAAGGTTGATTATGTTTCCCCGTAGAATCACAATGAATTAACTAGTATTAAATGTAACTTTCTTCTATTGAATTTCTGCGGCAGTTAATTGCTGAAGTTTTCGCGGCAGTTAACTGTCGGCTGTAGTTAACTGTCGAAGGGAATTTTGGTCTTTTACTAGTGTTTTTCAGCCCTTTAATATGTGTGAACAACGATTTTCATATATTTATTTGGGCTTGTATCCAAGCAATTATGCCTCTATGAAAACCATAATAAAATGAATTAAATTATTGATTATTTGATCACTGTTCAAAACTGGTAACAACAAATAAATACAATCAAAATCTTAAAATTGGAAATATGTAAGTGTGGTGCAGTTGGTTATGTTTGTTGCTTGTTGTGCTATAGGTCTCCTGTTTGAGCCTTGGTTACCCAAAATCTGTTTTTTTTCGCCAATTTTTTTAATAGTCTTCTTCTTCGCCCGTTGTCTGCAAAACGGGTTTTTTCGACCCGTGATCTGACCCGAATTACACAGTGAAATTCAACGATTTTTACGTAGTTTTGATCGGATTTGAAAGGCAAGGAGAAAGCACATACTTATTTTGCAAATCCACAAGCAAATAACAGTTATTGCTTCATACCATAAAACGTTCACATCTAATGTTCTTCTTCTCATCTTTTAGAATGCTATGTTCCTGGTCCCTGTTCTTCGATTGCTCTGGAAACCAAAACGTGTATTGAAATCGGAGGAGATCTGGAGGTATGAATCAATCGAACATTAAAATAATCGGAGGACATGAGATGTGAACGAATTTTTTATTGGAAACCAAAGGGTATGTAGCAATCGAACATTCAAAGAATCGGAGGACATGCTTGATTCCAATTGAACATTCAAAGATCTGGAGGTATGACCAAAACGTGTATTGGAAACCAAGGGTATGAGCTTGTGTTTCTATGTTAGAGAGAAGAGATCTTGGTTTTGGGAATTACAAATAATTTTTTGACAATGCCAAAAATACCCTTTGTTAATTGTGATTTAAAAATCAATTGTATTTTTTCAATCATTATATATGTTAAAAAATAAAATCTTAAGAGGTGATAATATAATCAAATCTCAGCCATTTAAATACTTCTAAATACATCCTATGGTTCACATCTATTTTGCAAAGAAACAAAAAAAAAAAATCAAGTCTCCTATGGTAGGAGACCTAAAGTAGTTTCCCACCATAGTCTTTGCCTTCTAAAACACATGAATAAGTTTGCTACTAAACAACCAAATCCTACCAAGTTTAATCACACTATTATATCTACTACTAAATAACCAAATCATATGAAGGCTTGAGTTTATGAAGAAAAAAAAACTTCAACAATTTCAATTATGAAAGATATATTATATATTATATATAAAAAAAACATAATATGCCGCCCTGACGGGCTTAATAGGCTTTTTCGTAAGTCTTGGCCTAGCTTATTTAATTAAATAGTCTTTATAAAAAGCTTGAGCCTGACCTTTTTATTAAATGAGTTGAACCGGTCTAAGCTTTAAATAGGCTAGATCGTATACCCATGTCGGATGTCCTGACATGTTGTCACCCTTAGCCATAAAATTCTTATAGTAAACGTGTTTTAAAAATGTGGAGTTCGGTTGAAAAGTATATAAAGTTTAATAAAAAATTGTTTCATTCCGGAAGGAATGAATTTTTACATTGGATGATATTGGCAATCCAAAAAGATATCATTCAGAATCAAATCAATTCAATTCAATACGTTGGATGATATTGGTCTCACTCATGTTCATTTATTTTGCCCATTTATCATGCGGCATCTCTTTAAAGGTAAATTCTTAAATACTTTGGAATTTTGTTGGAAAATAGTATCCCGTAGATAAATTTACTTGTTTTTGTCCCTATAATATATCAATTTTTTGTTTTAATCTTTTTAAAAATTTCCTTCGACTTTTAGTCCATACAAATTTTCAATCACCGTTTTTTGTCTCTATTTTTAAGTCAGCTTATGTGTAGCCTTTGTATTTTTTTTAATGAAATTGTGCAAAAATATAGAAAATATTAGAAAAAAGTCCTTCCCAAATTTTTTTGAATATTTTTAAAAAAACATGAATTGAATATGAATTTTTAAGTGTCAAAAACATAAAAATTGATATTTAATTCATGTTTTGCTAAAAAAAATAAAATTGAAAAGATTCTTATAATATAATATTTTTTCTGCAAGATTTTATTCAAAAATATGAATTTTAAATGTGAGTTTACTTGAAAGAATAGACCAAAAGTGATAATGGAAAATTTTTAGGGAACTAAAAATGATGAAAGTTTTTAGAACGACTAAAATAAAAAAAATTGATATATTTATAAGAATCAAAAACATATTTAACCATAAAATTAAGGATAAAATGCACTTTTGGCCCCCCAAGCTTCCAAAAGTAGCAGTTTTGGCCCCCATATTTTGGAAATAGCACTTTTGGTCCCCTAAGTTTTAGCCCCTTTGCAAAACCATTGCCCCTCTTGATTTTGACTCGGTCAAAGATGACTTGCCACATTTTTATTATTATTTTGTTCCATATAGACAGCCTACATGGATTTTTGCAACAAAAAAAATAAAAATAAAAACCCTCACATGACCTTTGTACAACGGTTGTATTCTTCTTCCCCATAAATCACCCATTCTCTTTTTTCTCCATAACCATTTTTTTTCTTCTTCACACCAAAATCTGAATTCATCCTCCTTCTTCACTCCATTTTTACTCGATTCAAACCCATAAAAACTCAATTTTTACGGATTCTTTTCCATTCAAATCCTTTTCACTCGATGCAAACCCTTTTCCATACTATTTTGTTACGGATGGCTTGACCCAGTGATTCTTCAGCTTCATCTCTCCTAGAAAACGGAAAGGTAATGTTTTATGCTATTGTGAAGTTGATTCTCCATTTGTAACTTCATGGACAGATGATAATCCTTGGAGAAGATTTTTCAGGTGTGGAAAGTCCAATGGGTACTTAAGAAAATGTAAATTTTTTAATTCTAATAATAATTGCTAGCAAAATTTTAATTTTGATAATATCCAGCGTGGCAAAAAAAAACGCGACATGTTAGCTTTGACCGAGTTAAAATCAAGGGGGACCATGGTTTTACAAAGGGGTTAAAACTTAGGGGGCCAAAAGTGTTATTTCTAAAATAGAGGAACTAAAATCGCAACTTTTAAAAACTTGGGGGTTAAAAGTGCATTTTAACCTAAATTAATTAATATAAAAGCATGATATGAAATTGAATGTTTTGATTATAGACATATATCCAACTAAACTCTATATGTTTTGGAAGTTTTTTGTTTTTTTTATTTGAAAATTATATGTATTGGAATGTTCATCTTCTTTAATAAAGTAAAAAAACCGCATGTATACTTACCACGTCATCAATAACTCTCGACCATAATCAAGTAGAAAGCTATTGACAAAATGTGATTGTGAATTTCGGTTCGACGTGTTCTCCTTGGGTAAGGAGTTAGAACACTTAAGGTGTGGGAGTTTGGAAGGGAAGAGAAAGAAGGGCTTTGAGGTTAGAAAATAAGAGGGAAATGAAGAAATCTTTTACATTCTTTTGAAAGAGTAATTTTTTTAGAGAATGATAAACTAATGTTTATGATTCATGTATTTTTAATATTAAGAATATTGTAACAATATAGAATAAATTTGAAAAATTCATATAAACCCTTCAAAACTCCCAAACTCTCCCCTAGTACAACTTTTTAGTTCCCTAAATGATGAGGGTTTTGTATTATGAAGAAAAATTAACCTTCAAAGTCCTCCCTTCCTAATATCCTCTATTTCTTCCATGTGCACCTTCCTTTTTTCCAAAACCCTTCCCTCCCTTCCCATCCAAACTTGCAAACAAAGCTTAAATGATGAGGATTTTGTATTGTGAAGAAAAATAAACCCCCCAAAACCCTCACGTCTCAATGTATGTTATTTCTTCCACTTGTTCATTCCATTTTTTTTCTTCAAAACCCTCAATTCCCTTCCTCTCCAAACTCACAAATAAAGCCTTAAGGGTCCCCCAACATATTAGAAGGCTTAAGACAAATTTAAAGATGATGCATTTTTAAAGTTTATGATATTAATTTTTGTTTAAATGTCTTTTACTTAAGTTTGTTAATACAAACCTCTCAAAAAAAGTTCGTTAATGCAAAATCATTTAAAAACTCAATACAATTAATTTTCCTTATTTTTTTTAAATTGATAATAAAGTTAGCTAATTTATTTATGAAATAAAGTAAACTAATTTAATCTTTGTTGAGACAATATTAATTTTGAAAATAGTATAATATTATATCTTTTATTTCATTTCATAAAAATAAAATATGAGGCTCTTTTTTCAAGTAAAATTTGAAATAAAATAAAAAAGTTTAAAACGATTGCTCTAATGGACGTACTTTGGACCGGTAGTGAGACTTTTTAAAAGTGGAGAATTTTTCCCTAAAAAAAAAATAAAAGTGGAGAATTTTTTGTAATATTGTCGTAGATTTGTTTTTAGCAATATATTGTCATAAATGAGTTGGGTAAATCTGTATTAAAGTTAGGTAAGGCTTCCCTACCAAATTATGTCCATGATAAATAACCACAAATTTCACATAATAACTTGACAACAAATTATATATTTCCTCTATTCTTAATTAGCGTATTGTATGTACCATCTGTCTGATTTTTTTTATTGCGGTAAAGTGTATAAAAAATAAACATTAGTTTTTATAAAATTTTGATTAATATTACAGGTGTTTATATATATTTGAATAAAGTACATGTATTTTCGAAAAATCATCTGATTAATAATTAAAAATCAGAAAGATGATAAAATGAAATAGACATCATTTTCTTGTCATTTTTACTTCTTTGTTTGTCTGTCAATATCAAACTGTTGAACAAATGATTATTTGCTTTGCCCCCATAGGACACAATGTTCAAATATGGACAGTTTAAAAATAAAAAATAAAAAAACATCGAGAGATGAACATCTCATAGATATATAACCATATTTATTTATTCCATCTTGGGATTCTGATTTACAAAGGCAAGTTAGATATCCACCTTGTGAACATGGCAAAACATTGCTCTGGAGTGTACTCAGGAGCTGTATGTCCTGAACCCTGCAATTAATTAAGCAAAAATCATTATAATGAATTTGCATAATCCCTTTAAAGACACTGAAATATTTCACCAATTTGAGTGTTATTCTTTAAAGAACAAATGATCACTTGTGATTTAATTAGTGAAGTTCTTACCTTCACGGTTGCAAAAGTCATTCGATTCGAGTATGTCCTTGTGTATCTGCATGAAAGGAAATTGTTGATTATGATTGGGATACAAGTTCTCTTATTGGATTCTAGGTACTAATTGATTACATATAAAAAAATATAGAAAAATAGGATTGGAAGAAAGAGTGAATAGACAAATTAGTTGTCGAAATTATAAATAACTGTCAAAATAGTCTATGATTTTTGCGACTATGACGTGACCTATCAAGTGAATACACACTCCCTTCATGTTGATTACACATCATTGCCACTGTCAAAATAGTCTATGATTTTTGCGACTATGACGTGACCTATCAAGTGAATACACACTCCCTTCATGTTGATTACACATCATTGCCACTGCACCGTAGACTACTTCGCCTATGAAATTTAGATTTAGTATAACCAAACTTTCCAATAATTAATCTTGCACTCTTGCACAATTAAAATTACTAACAACTTATCTCTATGATGACCGAAATTTGCTAGGAAAATGACTGAAATTGATGTGGGAACAATGTTCAGTTAACATGCAACATCATTGCCTCTAACATAAGAAGTTAACGAAAAGGTCATTTTAGAAGACATTTTACAATTTTTGGGATAAATTGTCTAATTCTAAAAAATGAAGGACTATTTTGACTGGTGCACCATTTACATATTGAAATTTGATGCTTACCCTCCCACTTGACCATTTACAAACCATGGCCTCCAATCATCTACAATGGAGTAATTTAGATTCCTTATCCAAGCTTGAGTAGACATGAAAGGAACAACTGCATCATGATCTCCACTGCCAACAACACATCAATTGCCATAAAAAATTAGCTAGCCTTAATGTCATCAAGAAAGTTAGAAGAAAAACGATTCTCGCTCTTCAAAAGTGGACAATTCACTGTAGAGTGTAAAACAAGTAATCTCAACTATGATGAATAAATCAATTGTTGATGTTACCAGGACATGCATAGTAATTTTATGAATGTATTAAAGTATTAACCATTGATTTTCTTATTAACAGTTGAGATTACTTGCTTCACCATCTGTTCTGATAGACAAAAAAGTTCTAGATTGCTTTAGAATAAAGGTTAAGAAAAGTTTATAAACACCTATGCTGTTCACTTCACTGAGGCCCCATTTAACGAAGAACCAAACTGTGACGACTTACACAAGAACTAAAGCGTTCAGAACTTCAGAAAAATGGAGCATCAGACTTGATTGAGGTCGGGACATTGGTGATAGAGGGGGGGCCTAAGCCACAAACGATAGCTGGTAAGCCCTTAGGCCCCCGACTTGGGGCTACTGTTCCAGTAGACCAAAAAGTCTAACATTGCTTTAAAATTGAAATTAAGAGTAATTTATACAGACCACTCAACTAACCAAGGCGTCTTTCAACTAATGGTGAAACCGCGAGGGCTTACACCAGACCCAAAGTGAAAAATACCTCATAAAAACAGTGCAATAGACTTGAGTTCTGACCACCTTCTAAAGCAAAATTCTCACTTTAGATGAGCTGAATCCAAGAAAAAGACTACATACATATGATGACAACGCGAGTTTAAAAAGAAAAAATACTACATTAAAAGAGAACATATTCACCTGTATATCAAAGAGCGGTATCCTTTTTTGCTTAGATTTACATGAAACTCAAAGCTACCAAGGATCTCATTCTCAAAATCATTAGAGTAACAACGTTCCCATTTCTCTATGGTTCCCTGCAATGCTCAAAGCTATGTACGTTAATATGATATTGATATCCATTAGTTGTCGAGACTTCTTTGATGCATTCAACTCAAATTCAAAAACATTTGTAATCTAACATAGACTTAAGTATCTCTTTCCAATTATAATTCAGCATAAGAAGATCACTAGATATGATAAGTTTATAAGTTTATCATATCAAACCTCTCGAATATGCAGTGCCTTGCGAACACGCTCATTGTTAGCCCATTTTGTGCTGAGGTAAAAACTATAAAACTAGAACAATAATGAAAACGAGAAACATCACAATAATGAAACATTTTATGGACAAAAGTTGTGTGTGAATCTAGATAAGTTATGAAAAAATTACTTGGCAGTTTAGTTCGGGCACTGTGAGATGAGAACTAAGAGATTCCTTCAACTCCTGAATCAAATATCTTCTCCACAGACGCGGATCATCGTCACAAAAGCGATCCAAAATGTGGAACATATCAAGTCCTGAAAGGCACTGATGATAAGAAGAAATAATAGTTTAACAATATGGCAAACAATTAAGATCTTAACTATCATGATTAACATGCTTACAAACACCATTTTTACCAGTCTCTCATTTCTCTTCCTTTATTATTTTCTCTTTTCTACTTCATTTTTCTTTTCTCTCTTCTTATCATTTTCTTTTAATGTGACTATGTCCATGATTAAGTAGCTACTGTTGAAAATGTTACTCTTCCTAAAGACCACACCAAAACTTTAGTATCATCTTAATTATAGGTATAGATAAAACTGGAATGGTTTACTTGCCTCATCATAGGATCGGAGATCTCTTAAACACAGCTCATTTCTGGAATCTACATCAACATACTCTCCTTTACAGTTTCTCTGCAGTGACTGTTGCCAATAGATAACAGTAGACCATTAAGTAAAACACATCATCATTGTAACCAACAGGAAAGTACATTGTATGTATAGCTTTACTAAAGAATAATAAGGATAATACCGCGTAGAGTTCATCAGAAATGATTCCCATTCCATGAGTAAATGGGATTTGATAATTTTTTTCTCTGTGTGTTGTTATAGGGTTCCCTAGCAGATATCCCTGAAAATGTTCACGCCGGTTCAGGCTTCATATTTCATAATGCATATAACAAGATCTATGGAACATAGGTATTTGGGGTTTCAAAATCCCTATTTAGATTTTTTTTTTCATTGCTAATAGAAGCAACTGACAGAGATGATGGCTAGAAACCTTGAGATTTATCAATGGTTGGAGACCTTTTTCATTTCCTGTTAATCAAACAAATGGAAAAATATCAATCGGTTTTTTTAAGTCTTTACGTTCTGGTTTTTAGGGGAAGGGGACAATGATAATCCGAATCAAGTCACCTTATACTAAATTTTTTGCTTTGCTTACTTTCATTTGAGAATGAAAATAATCAATTTATTAGAGTGAGGGTGACTAATTAAAATGATTTATAAAATTTTCAACTTCATTGTAATTATAATTATATAGAAATTTAGCATTACTTAAAGATTAATCCATCTTAAACAATGAGCTTTATAGGATTTCTAACCATTTGAAATTTCTTGAAGAATGGCTGGGACAGGAATGCCAGAGTATGAATCAGCTCCGATGTAGAATTCATTTGAAAGAAATTCAGGGTGATCAATCAGCCACTATACAAATACAGATAATTTGTTTCAGTTGATAAGAAAATTATCAAAATAGCATTTATATTGATTCATAGTTAGGAGATGATTCTCCTAAAGCAAATATTAAACAAAGAAAAATACGAAAGCGTGGCAAGAAATATGACAACAGTAACATGATCCGCTTTTCTTAAATGAAGATCATAGTCGGCCTCCATCATGACTTAGGTTAAGTTTGAAGTTCTGAAAGAAACTCTATTGAGCACGTCAGTGGCAGTGCCCATCTGCACCCTAGTTAGCATAATGAACATACCTTCTTAAGAAATTGAAGAGTATGGTGAACTAGTTTCCAGTCACTTCGGTGATCTGTGACATTTTTTGCATATGAGAAACCAGTTCCAAGCGGCAAATCTACAAAAATAATGCTGCATAGCTGACCAAAATATCGTTAAAATGACTGCCACTAAAACACCTTCCAATAATGAAATCAAGAAAGTAAATCATAAAAAGAGAGAATATTTTGACTTGTAGAATTACACTAACACAAACTATGCACATATTATAACCACATGACATGACTAGCATAAATCATAGTTCTTATCAGTACAAATTTTGGATTAACTTAAGTAAATGAAATCAATGTTGAATTATTGAGTTGTTATCAACACCTTTGTCCATGACTGTGGCCTTAAGACCAAACTAGGCACGCTCCCATCGTACTCCTTGATTTCAAATGCAACTGGACCTATTAACATTCAATTGATGACAAAGAGTAAAATATCTTTAGACTGTGATAGGTACAAGCCAGAGGGAAGGCAATGTTCTGTTAATAGCTTAATAAGAGTTAGGTAATTAGCTCAATTCTTTGCTGTTTATTTTATTCAAGGGAAATTTTCCCTGTATAATCTTTAGTAAAATTCTAGTATCTGTCACTCTGATTAGAAAGGCCAAGTAAATCGTCGAAGAGCACTGTCACCAGGACATTGCTCTTGGGAGTTCTGCTACGGTATAGACTTAAGTATCATGCGGTGCCCATGTCCCACGTCTAGTAGTAAGGGATGGTCGGTGGAGTATTTAAGTGCTTAGGTTTGCAGGATTGCCCAAGTACTTGGGATACTTGTCAGATTGCCATGATTCATGAAAAATACTTGAGCTGTTTCTATAATGTATCCGGAACAAACTCACAAGTGTTTACGTGAGCAGATAAACTCAAATAAGACAATATAAACATGGAAAATTGCATAGCCACCTATGCAATATCAATAAACTGTCAAAACAATATTCACAAAAACAAATAAAGTTGTGATTTGAAAATTACCTATTTGATAGGCAAGGCCAGAAAAAGAAGAGCAACCAGGACCACCAGTTAACCAAAGCATAAGAGGGTCTTTCTGAGGATTATTTTCTGATTTGATAAAATAGTAGAACACTTGCATGTCATCATCTGTTTCCCCTAACCCTACGTACCTATCAAATTTATGATATAACTACATTACTTGCCACACCACAAACTGCATGAGTTCTCGTCAAATTTCTGTGTAAAATTATTTTATATCAACAACTGATTCAACTCAAGTGGTTAATGAACTCTAATACGGATGAACTGTTCATAGAACCAAGTTGATTCCTGGATGGATCACTTTTTAGTTAGACGTTACTTACCATCCGACGAACTCTGGATTAACTCCCCTTCAATAGGAACCGGAAGGTTAACACCAAAAAAAAAATAGATTTTTATTTATATTAAGTCTAACACATCCTTGCAAAACAACTTGTTAGGTGAGGGGTGTACGGTTTATAAACTATTATCAAGAAAAATATCTTATCCACGTGAGACTTGAGTTTTTCCCTGTACACCCTTACACTTAGCACTATTAGGTTTGAGTTAAGAGAGAAGAAGTTGGAGGTCCTTGATTTAAAGTCGGGCAAGAAGTAAAACACTACTCTAACAAACTAACCATAATATTTGTCATTAAAAATAAATATGGTGGGTGGCCTGATCGATAGACTGTAATACTATATTAGATTTTATATTTTATATTAAGTCTAACACATTATCACCAAAGAAAAAGTCTAACAAATCCTTACAAAACACTATGTTAGGTGAGAGGTATCACCTTTTCTAAACTCTTACCAAGAATCCTTTCTATTTTATTTGGAACTTTGGCACTTGAGTTTTTTTTGATAAAAAATGATAAGATAAATGTATAATTGATAAAAAATAATACTTAATGCAATCATAAAATATGAAAATTATAAATAATAAATAGGTATAAATATTTCTTTAAAATTTCATATCCTAAACACAAGTTAGCTAAATCAATTAAAGTTTCATATCTTAAACTATAAAAAAGAAAAATGAAAAAGAAAAAGGAAGGATTAGGATTGCTCTCACCCAGTTTCAAGTTGAAAAGGAAGAGGTCCTTGAAATCCAGGAAGCACTTCAACCTTTGAGCCATAAGCTTCAATGTGAGATAATATCTGCAAGCTAAAAAGTGCAAAAGCAAATACAATTTGACAACAATAGTGAAGTGAAATATGAGAAGGAGGAACTATCATCTTTGCAAGATTCAACCAATGTTCTTGTTGATGATGACTTGTTGAGAGTGAGAAGAACGTTGGTTCTAAAAACTGATAAGTGCAATGATTAGTTTAACATAGTTTATGAGGATTCATCATTCTTGAACATTAAAGAGTTAAAATTTTCAACCACACAATTATATATTTATTTAGTTTTTAGAAAACAATTATAAATTTTCAACCACACAATCATAAAAACTGTTAAATATATAATATATAATTTCTTTGGATTTATATTAGTTCACTGTCAACCTCCTTGCTTGCTTCAAGTAGAAAGTGCATTATTAATTGAGCAAATGATGCATCAAATTACACCGACAAAATATATATGCTTATTTCATACTTCACAATTTTTTTCAGGTGTTGACTTCATTAAGACTTATTTTCTTCTAATCATATATAGTAGTAATTTAAGAAGGACTAGATCATGGTTCTTTTGAGGGTCCATATGCACTTATGTGTTTTCCACCATAAACATGCTCGTTTTCTTTTCATTAGAGGCAACCTAGCTAGCATTTTATTCGATAGATGATAGGAGTGTGTATCACCAAATGTAAAATTACATTCATTTTGTTCTTTATCAATCTTGAAGTAATGATTTATTGAGTTCTTTATATTGGATATATTCATCCGCACACTTGTAAAAGTATATCAAATAATAAATAGTAAATTATTCATTGAAATATGTAGAGTATCATAACAAACACCAACATCATGTTAGACCAAGTGCAATGGTGTGTTGAATGTCATTTTCAATCTTAAAAAGTATGCAATGGCGTGTTGAAAGTTGAGGAAAAATGAGGTAGAAGAGAGAGATGTTGAAAGATCTCAACATGTTGAAATCTACAATGGTGGGCCAAGAGCAGGCCACGCGGCGCCAAACTGGTGGCTGCCAAAGCGGGTGCAGCCCACGCACCACACAGGCGCGAGTGGGCGTTCCCAAGTACAATGTTGTCTTGCATTTTAAGTTATTTGTGTGTCGCGTGCTTAGTTTATTATATTGCATTTTAAGTTATTTGTAATGTTTGTTTAATTTGTTTTGATACTGACTACTGCTATTTCTAGAGTTTATTTAATTGAAAGATGAACCTTTTTATTAATAATATAAGATAAGAAAATAAAAATAAATTATTTAAATAAATTTTGTTTTTACAAAAATCTAAAAGATAAACTATTAA
>Ga0228711_1007727_pt1 | contig 15442 bp, 12 predicted proteins | sample MedpolnodulmetaG_2_FD_177996 | JGI IMG/M metagenome (GOLD analysis project Ga0228711, IMG submission 177996) | Root nodule microbial communities from Medicago polymorpha collected in Santa Monica, California, United States - brown nodules | ecosystem: Host-associated > Plants > Roots > Nodule...
TCTTGTCAACTTCTGTGAAAAGACTTAAGTGCAAACATCAGTAGATCACTATTCATAAAACTTAGTGTTTATTCCATAAGGTTTGTTATCATTAAAACATTCATCAAAAAGATTTTTGTTTCAACAGTTTCCTCCATGTACGGCTTCTGTTCTTTGTATCTTTGCAAACTCAAATCTCAATTAATTCTGTTTTGTGTTTCCATCATTTCACCATGGAGAAAACCGAGATTGTGACACCCATTACAACCACCTTTACTGGATCAAACTACAACCTTTGGGTTCAAGGAATGAAGAGTTTTCTGATAAGCCGCAAGCTTTGGCGTATCTTAACTGCAGATATCGCCAAGCCAATCCGAGAAGACAAAGAAACTGCTACCAAATTTGTTGACCTTCTTGAGGATTGGGACAGCAAAAACCACCATATCATCACGTGGCTGCGCAATACTTCAGTTCCGTATATTCATATCCAATTTTCTAAGTATGATTCTGCAAAAGAAACCCCCCTCCTTCTCTTAATGATTATCATTGTTATTCTGCTATTGCAACCATTCATGAACCCTCTTCTTATCGTGAAGCAAATACTAACCCCATTTGGCAGCAAGCTATGGCTGAAGAAATTCAAGCTTTAGAGAAGACACATACTTGGGATTTAGTTGAACTCCCTACGGACAAGATTCATATTAGGTGCAAATGGGTCTATAAAATTAAGACTCATTCTGATGGAATTGTTGAACGTCACAAAGCTCGCCTAGTGGCCAAAGGGTATACTCAAGAATACGAGATAGATTATGAAGAAATGTTTGCTCCAGTAGCTCGAATGACATATGTTCGTAGTCTCTTGGCTATCGCAGCGGTTCGTAAATGGAAGCTCTTTCGGATGGATGTCAAAAATTCCTTCCTTCACGGTGATTTGACAGAGGAAGTTTATATGCATCCTCCTCCTAGTTATCATTCTCCTCATAAGGTTTGCAAGCTTCGAAAAGCATTATATGGTTTGAAACAAGCTCCTAGAGCCTGATTTTCCAAGTTTAGTTCCACTCTTACACATTTTGGCTTTCTCTCTAGTCCACATTATTCTGCTTTATTTACTCGACGAACTGATAGTGGTATTGTAATTTTGCTTCTTTATGTGGATGATATGATCATCACTGGAGATGATAGGTCGGGAATTTCTGCATTACAAAGTTATCTCAGTCAACATTTTGAAATGAAAGACCTTGGTTCTCTTAACTATTTTTTGGGGCTTCAAGTTTTTGAAGATCGAAAAGGCTATTATCTCTCCCAAGCAGAGTATGCCTCTGACTTGATTTCTAAAGCCGGTTTTGTAGGGATGAGTTAGGCCTCGATATTCGTCACATGGTATCAAAGCCTATCGGGTCCATCGTTGGGCTTCCTGCATCGTCCACGCTTCAGGCCCATTGGACAGGGCTGAAGCGTGAGGAGGTGTGTTAGCGGCCAACACTCGGTGGGATTTATTCCCACATCAGATAGATAGGATTCTTTTGAGAAGAGATTATAAAGAGAAGGCATTCCTCACTGTACAAGCCGGTTTTGTAAGGATGGGTTAGGTCTCGATATTCGTTACAAATGGAATATCATTATATTCCATTCTATTCCATCTCAAACCACTAATCCAAACAGAGCCTAAAGGGTGAACATAGAGCAAGAGTTCCGATCACTGGCTTGGAACGGTCATACTCTGACAACATGAGGACAAGATGGTATCACACATTGCTGAAACCTACAGGGGACACAAGCGCGAGGTTGGTGGGCTCAAATGGTCATCCTCAGGACAAACATTTAGCGAGTGGTGGTGAGGATGTTATTAACATACGGGATAGGTATGTGGTTTCTTCAAATTCAACAACACGTTGCCTTAACAGATTTGAGAAACACAAAATTGTTGTCAGGGCACTGGATTGGTGTCGTTTTCAGAGTAATCTATTGGCTTCTGGTGGAGGGAATGGTGATCAATGCATTAAACAGGTGCAAGATTAAATTATGTTGACACGGGATCGCAAGGATGTGCTCTGTTGTGGAATAAGAAGAAACCACCTTATATATCCTCTGGAAGTATCTATCCTTCAATGGTGGAGCTCAATGGTCATACTTTGAGGGTGCTGCACATGACACAGAGTCCAATTGGATGAAACATTAAGATTTTGGAATGAGTGTGTGAATGTATGCATACAAGACCTCTGGATTTAACTACTGATGACTTTAATGGCCAAGATATAGTCATTTCAATAGGTTTTGTTCATATCTAAGCGGAAGAGACATGTCATGATGCATTTCCTAAATTTTGTGTGTTTGTATTTTGCATAACTAAAGTCTCACAGGCACTGGTCTTTTTCATGAAATTTCTCAAGTCCAGAAAAAATGTTTGTTTTACAAACTAATAAGCCGTTTGAATTTATTTATTAAGATTTTATGTAGATATAATTTTTGTTAGTGAGAACTTATGAATTAATTATTTACATTAAGTTAAAAAATCAGCCAATCCAAACGACTCTAGATAAGATAAGGGTTTTGTTAGATCACTTTGATGCACCCTCTGGGGACAGGACAAGCAATGCCATTAACAGGTGGAATCCTATTAACAGAGCAATTCATGTTCAATTTTATGCTCTCTTCTGCATTTCTGCTGTAAGTTCGATATTGTAAAATACAAACAGAACCTGTTAACCACCAAATCAGACAAATCATATCGACTTTGATCATCTAAGGCAATAATCCTCATAGATCACCATCTGAGTTCAATTTGGCATTCATCTTTATGTATGGTTTGACCTATCATCAATTCACAAAAGAATACGATCTTTTGACATTAGACCATCATACTCACAAAATTATTATTTTTTTAATTATAATTCTTTTCTCTCAAAAGCATCCCTTTTTGCAATGAAAACATGAAACCAAATTCCTAGCATTTTTAAAGAGTTGGATTCTTAATAGTATTGATGATACATTAGAACTTTTTTTTCTTGCTATTTATTTTTTTGTTCTTTTCACTTATTCATGTTATTTTTTTGTCCATACTTATAGAATAAAATAACAAAGCTCTAACAACAAAATTATAATTACTTTTGTGAAAAAATAATACAAAACAATCATTATAAACACTTTTTTCTCTTTAAAAAAAATTTAGTATTTTTTCCTAGGGGCCTCTCTTTATTTTCAGAACTGGACCACAAATTTCATAGGAAGAGTCTTGTCCTAATATATAATAAAATATATAATTAGAATATCTAAGTAATTAAAATGTAATTTATGTCCTTTGCAGATGCTGGCTTCTGCAGGTATACGAAGCTAGTGATATTTGTATATTTTCAATTAAAAACAACTAATTCATGTTATCATATACTCTTGCCATCTAGTGCCTACATAAAAAGCCATGTTATCTATTTTATGGTCAAAGTTTAGAGCATGGAACTCCAATGAAATCTTCTTCATTTCCCAAAATAAATGGCAATGTTTATTACTATACTTTTAGAGTAAATACATGATATAAATACATATATTTTGAAAATTTAAAACTTTAATTAGGTATTTATACACAAAAACTATAATATTTATGATGTCCATTACTTTTAAAAAATAAAGAGGATGTCTGCTCTTCTTCAACTAGTTTTTGCTCGACATACTTACTATGCCAACTCAACTTTAAGAAGAATTGCAACATTTTTATCCTTATTAGAAAGTAACAAAAGCATAAAGTGGACCCCATCTACAAGATTTTATTTAACTCCGCATTGATGACACCATCATGTTCTCTCTTCACATGGGTGTTTGGCAAAATTATTTATTTATTCTAAAGAACAATGCGTTAGTGTTCTAGCATGACAACTGTTCATCGTGATGGCAAAAAAAATGAATGTGCTCCAATGCTATAGAATGGTTTTTAACTTTGAAGAACCAAGCCTTGAAGATGCCCTTAATGTTATCAATAACTGTTTTTTTAAAGTGAAACAGTTCAGCTTAGTGAATGAGAATAAAGCTCTATACGTGATTGATAAATGATATTGTATTACAAAAACAAAGTAAATTTAACATGTGAATGCTTACACATCTAAGTGAACAGGGATAAATGGAGCAAAGATGGACTCGTTTATGAGACAAAATGATTAGGTATATTTGAGATTAAGACAAATTATTGTTAATTTTTTTTTCTTTCTTAATTGCAATTTTGTTCACCTTATCTGTACCTACTCCAAAATTGTTAATGTTTTGCTGAAATGAACTCTTTTCATTTCAATTAAAATAGAATCTGTAATACAACTCAACAAATACTCAAAAATATGGAAAGTATGCAAGTGTGGAGGCGTGGAGCCACCACCGCTTAACTTTCCTTTGCCTCCTTACAAACTGAAACACAAAACCTTTGAATAGTTGCTCTATACACAGCAAAATTAGAGGTTTAAGAGTGCACACCATTGCAAAAATCATGCATTTAAGTTCAAGATCTTTAACACAAAAACCTCTTCATGTTCAGCTACTATTATCATATCTTGAATAAAACTGGATTTATCTACCCCAATTGACCTCAAAAATAAGTGCAAACAAACTTAATTGATCCTTTTGATGAGTAAAACTGTAGTTTATAAATATAGACTTATGCAGTTTGTGAAGGCTTTTCTTCTTTTTTTTATTACTTCATTTTAAGACTAATTCTCATGTATCATGCATCAACATTAAGAAAAATCTTTCATCATATTCAGACAAAACTGCAAAACAATATCCTCGTTTTACATGTGAAAAACACTCTAACCTAACCATCTAAATCTAAATGTTGCAATGCCCAGAAAAATGTTGGGATAAAACATTATACCGGGCAAAGATTATTCGTATTACAAAAAATATCAAACATCTAACATCAACGACCTACGTGCACCATCAACAAAAAAAATTACACATAATTACATGTGCCATCCTATTATCTGATTCTACAAAACATGGTTTCTGAAAGTTTCAGTGCCGGTGAGAATGCTTCCGGCTGCCGTAAGTAACCTCTTTCGTTTCACCGCTCTTTATATGAATCATCCTTAAAGCAAAAGAAATGCCCCCAACAGAAGCCATAGCATAAAACGTTCTGTCCGGAGACAAAGCAAGACCAGAAAAATAAGACCAGTATCCAGCTATGAGATAGACAATGTATAGTCTAACATTGCGGATGGGGACCCCAGGGATAGACAAGAAGAACGAATTGAACTCGGGCTTCGAATTGCAAATGCCATGAAGTATAACACCAATGCTAAGTACTGAATCCAAGAGCCATGGGAGGCTCTCACCCATAGCCAGTCTCTACAAAATTGATAATCAAAAAATATTAAAAACAAAAGAGAGAATATGCCCTGCATGAAGGGTAAAATCTAGATATTGCAATCATATAGGAACTCTGTTTTCTTTTTAATAGAAGTGTGGTTAATTCACAATACCATGCTTCCATGCAAAGGAGTTTAAACTTTTCACATATAACTTGATTTCATTTCAACATCAAATGTATTGTATTATTCATACCCAAAGTGATGAAAAATGCCGTGCAGAATCAAGTTCATAGGAACACAATTCATCTTCTTTAAAGGGGAGAAAAGGCATAAGGGAAATTAAAAGGAAAGCGAAACTAAGCCATTCATATTCAACCAGAATAATAATCGATTAAATCATGTTTCTTGAAGAGTGTTGGTATCTAAGTATATAGCCACAAAGAGAGAAACAAAATCATACATTTATGAGAGAAGCAAAATCATACATAAAATTCTGGGCCAGAGATGTTATTTTATTGGGTCGTTAATAAATAGTCGGGTTTCAGAATGTTAATGTGAAAAGAATTGATAAATCTTATACCTGAAACCAAGCTACAACAGATGGGGCAAACATCATTGTTGCAAGAAGATGCAATATCAACAAACCATGGCGATGGTGAAACACATCTAATTGTGCTTCACCATAACTTTTTGATGAATCTGGACTGTTGGAGTTGTCTTCTGAAGGAAAAGTTCGGTTAAAACTACCATCAAAATTGTACTTCTGTCTTTCAGACACCTTATAATCACCCCCATTACAATCGATAGTTTCATTATTTTGTTCATGGCTACGGCATGATGCTGTCAGGAAACTGCTACAGAAATAAAAGGAAATTTTCAGTCACAGTGGTCATACATATTCATGTCCATGACAAGCAAAAAGGAATTTTGACTAAACCCTGAACCCTAAACAATACTACAATTAGCATTGCCATTTCCTACAAGCATGCAAACTTAATTAAAAATTTCATATGCAAATTGATTAAACCATTCGTCATTCCTCAGAGATTAAAAATGGTATTAAGACATTTTGAACTGATATTGCAATATGACAGCAGAGCAGTGACATAGGAAACAGAAAAGAACCTAGCAGTCATATAACATAATCTCTAAACCACCACCAACACAAAGAAAACAAATACAAGTAGTATTCGCATACATGGAGATTTAAGAACTATCAAAATTGATCACATGTACACACTTTGCAGCAACAATTATAGCCAAATGTGATAAATGAAAATATACCTGCATAATGCATTGTGACAGCAGAAAAAATGAGCAAAGAGAAGTATAAGGAGACCAAAGGATGGGTGAACCAAGCATGCCAAAACCATTGCAGTGAGTGATATAACAAGTACTGGATTTGCTCTTAGAACCCGAATCACCTGTTTAATGTAATCACCCGTGTGCAATGGTTAATGCAATGAACTTGAAGAACAAAATAAAACAAAGGATCATCAAATCTACTACTAGCAGAAGTACCCTTCCCTCTTCTACTTTTAACTTCAATTAGTTTATCCATTCACTCAAAAAGATGGTAGATTGCACAAATAAGTTAGTACTTTACCTTAAGAGAAAAGAAGCTAGAAGAACGGTTACAAAACCTTTGAAGAAATAGAAATGGTACATTTTGTTTCCACATTTGCCACCTGCAGCAAAAGTGACATTTATCATTAGATTTGCAGCAGTATGATCCAGTTGATTTATTAGAAAACTAATACACCTCTGCGAAGAGTTAAAAGAATAAATCTAAATATTCACACAAAATGTGATTCGCTAAACCAGATTGCTGTTAGGATCAAGGCTATCCTGCTTGACTTTAGAATACATGAATCAGTAGCAAAATTTAGGGTGGTAACCATCAGTCTACTAACCTTGTCTTGATGAAAATATGTGTAACAGCAGCCACGAAGAATACCAAGTGTGATAACAAAATTAGAATGGCTATAAATCCGTTTGCAAAGATATAACAAATTAGGGAGATGCTGGTGAAGCTAGCAAAAGGAGGTAATGGTTGAGACATAAAGAAGGAATGGAACAACGCAAATAAAATAGGTAGAACGGCTAGCGGAAAGAAATGCGACATTAGTGTCAAATTGGATTCCACAGCAGTCAGCATTGACGGTATCCGTAGATTATTATCCCAAGAATATGCTTGCTGCATAAGAGCAAAGAAAACTACGGCAATAGAGAAACCAACAATCTGCATGAACAACATTACATTAACAAAATTAGCCAGCATAAATTGGCACATATGTAAAAGCATGATGGATATGGAGATATGAAGAAACAAGCAAATATTAAGTTTGTGTGGATCATATGCATGAAAGAATGTGTTTTCGTAAATACTCAAAAACACATATTATACAAAAATAATAAAAAATTGTCAATGGAAATACAATAGTATATATATTCTTGAAACAAACCAGAATATTGGAAGTAAAAATTATTAAATAAAATTCAAGATAAGCAATTGTGAGAATAAGGGTTACAGAAACTCATTACCTTCGAACTATACAATAGCAGAAACCTACTTGCAGCAGCACCAACAGAAATTGAAATGCTACTTTTATAAGAACAATGTGGGTCAACCTGTAAAATATCATGGAGAAAGTCAACAAAAATGATTATAATCTCTGGCAGAATGCTTGTAATTTAAATTTGGTATGTTGTCATCTCTCCACAAACTACTATGATGGATGACATATTGCTTTGCTTTTTTGGTTCAAGAATTAAAGGGGAAAAACTGTTCACTTCAGTTTATTGGGTGATTCATACCAGCATAAGAACAATGGTTTTATCAGATTGCTGAGTGGAACTCCACTGTGCTGGTGAGGAATCAACAAGAATTGTTTCACTATTCAAATTTGGGTATATATGAAGTCCAGATATGTCATCCCAAGCAAGTGCAACAGGTGGAAAACAGCGCAATTTACAGAGCCCTGAAATACCAAGCTATAGTTGTTAACAAATAAAGTCATTGTGGAAATATAATAATCACAAATAAGTAATGCATTCTACTAAAATCAGAATTGTTGATCATGTTCAACATAATAGCCAAATAATCATAATTGAAGATGAAATCTTTCAGTAATAGTTTTATTTAAACTGTTTGCAAAAATATGAAGCAACCCCTCATTCTTGATAGCTCTGAACAATTTCTAAATTCTCCATGAAAGTCTACCAACAATGCCCAGAAAGAACTCCGATAATAGTTGATAGAAATCGGTATCTAAATACTGGAAAATTAGGAAGAATTCCTCCTTATTAAAGAACGATGATAGAGCTTTGAGGGTCAGTTCACCTCCCAACGCCGAAAGGCCCTAAATCCCTCAAATGACAAGATGCCCACCCTCCAATCCTACCTACCTTTTACTGGAGGGGAAGACTTCCTCTTGGTTACAACAGAATGATATACCTACCTCTCAATACCAAACGGCCCTAAACAACAGAAATGACAAGATGCCCACTCTCTCATCCCTCCTACCTATTTATAGGCGAAAAGCCTTCTTTGAAGATGTTAATAGGCATGAAATTAAAGCTTCTAGGAAGGAGATTGGTTCTAAAATATGGGGTAGGATAGTCTTTTGACATTTAGAGGCAGATACTTTAATATGGAAAACAGGGATATAAATTTCATATTCGCCCATTTTGTCAAATAACTAAGAAACTTGTGGCTCAAACTTCTTGTTTTCATTGTCATTCATCTTCCTCCTCTTGGAAGTTTCTCGAAGCCAAGAAAGTTGTATGTAATTTGAATAATTGAGACCTTTTAATTCAGTTGAAAGAAACTGAATTACCCTTCTTAGATTCTTTTTTTTTTTTTAATGGAAAATGTTAGTATGTTAATTGTTAAGTTAGTTTTTCTTCTCCTTGCCAGGAATTGAACCCTAGACCTCCAATTCCTTAACCTTTCTTTGATTGTTGACTTCGAAATTTGCAAATAATATTAGTTTGTGACATCTAATTTGTTCTTGATTTGAATTTAGAATTGTGATGAGAATTAAGTTTATTGCTCCAATTTTCATTTATATAACAAAACAAAAGCCAGATGGATTGATAACCTAGGTTAATAGAATTATTTGTTTGAAATTAACATAAACAAATAAGAGTTGTGTGATTACAAATTTATGTTAATTGTTTACTGAACCCTGGGTGACAGCCAAGTAAAATTTTAGAATTAAGTATTCAATTGCATTTCAGTGGTCCCTTCAGTCGGTCAATATGAATAGGTTCCATGGATTAATTGCTTTATTAATTGCATTTGTTATTCTTTTTCCATCTTTTTTAGATTGGAACCTACAGAATACACCAAATCCACTAATATAATAAAACTGGTGACCTAATAAATCTAAAACCCTAATCCTAACAGTAACGAAGCATTGCTGTTTGATGAACATTCAGACATGTTAATTTGGAAAAATTAATGAGATCACTCTGTTAAACTTGTTTATAAATACATCCACTTGGTCTCCTCCAAATGTATTATAATAATCCCTACACATAACATACATCTCCATGACCTACAAAATGGATTTATACTGTTTTTAGCAGATGCCTGTTGAAGTGTTTTCCATACAATGAATATACAAATGTCATAAAATTTTGAAAACATGCACGCCAAGTATAATATCATCACAAAATAAAATTCTAAGAAATTGGCCAACTGGAAGTGGAATAGAATTCTTACTACTACTTTCAAGGTCTCCAGCTTCTTCTTCTGGAAGTCCAGAGTTTCTAATTCCACAACCAACAGTATTCATAGACAAAGTGATAGGAAGAAGGCCCAAGCTAATGGAAAATGATAATTTAACAGCTAGAGGATGGGCTTCTTCCAACAGCAGCTCCTGCACAGCATGCCAAAATTAAGATTTAAACACTGAAAAAAAAATCTTAACTAATTGTTACATCCATTTGCATACACTTGAGATTTAGGAACAAATGTTAATATCATAACAGTAAATTTCACTAGATTTGTAAATAAACTATTTATATTTACATCTTTTGTAACTATATCCAGAGTTAAATATTTGTAAATAAACTACATGTAATTTAATAAGACAAAAGGAGGGATATTTGGTTAATAACAGTACATTGTTGTATTTTCAAAAAAAAAAAAACAGTACATTGTTGTAATTCTGCAATGTTACTAGAAAGTATCAATGGAAAATACTCAAACTAAATAAGCTGTGTCTTTTGAACTGCTTTCTAACAATCAGTTACATAAGAACAATGAGCATTGGTCTTGCAGTGATAAATATTCATAAATAGAAGCGAATAAAATAGCAATGAAGTGTGTAGGTCAGTCAATACTACATGAAAATAACAACCTTTTGAGAGTAGGTAGATTGGAGCAGAAACCATGGAGATAAATCCTTATTTCCTTCCTCTGGTTTAAAGAACTGTCCAACTGCCATGGATGCCGCTGGTGGTGGTCTTCCTGAAACAGACTGAGCACTAAGTTGTCACTCTAGATGTACAAATAAGGATTCAACGTTCAACTAGAAATACAACATAGGAAATTCGTCATTTTTATTAAAGGATTTTTAATGTATTATATTATTTCTTAGAAATTAAAGTAATTTGGAGAAAAAGTAGTGTTATATATTTTGGTCCCTATATGATTGACAAATTTGATTTTGATGCCCACAAAAAGTAAATTTGTTTATAGTCCCTAAAATACAATTATTGCGTGCTTCTGAATGGGACTACAAATGCGCTATAATTGTAAATATAGGGAAACAAATAAACTTTTAGTACAATACTCAAATTTGTCAATTTTATCAACAACAAACCTAAATTCTGAAAACCACTAAGATGGTAAATAATTATGCATCTCTTGATATTTAAAGGAGATCAATTTCAATATTGTACCGGACGAGGTGCAACTGAGATTGTTAAATATCTGAACCCATGCATATCTTCAGGTCCTAACCAGAATACAGCAGATGGAGGAGGTTGCTCGGTTTGACTGCCAGGTTCAGGCTGTAAGAGTATTGTATATTCAAATTTATGAGTAAGCATATCAAAATAATTAAACTTCCACAGATTATCAGAAATAAAGATTATGACCTCGGTAGTTATAATTGCAATGTACTAAAACACTAATTCCAACAATAAATAATTCAAAAAGGCATAAAATACCTGCCGTGGTGCTGGGCCTGAGGGAATACGCATCATTTTAGATGTTACTTCCATAACCCTATCATTGAGAGGTAAACTTGAAGCAGATTTCCCCTTTTCAGGCCACAAATGAAGTCTGATTCCCGAACATGGCTCAAGATTGGTCACTAACACAAAATGACTTTTTCCATTTGAACCCTGCATATCCAGATTAAAAGAATGAAAAACTGCACCTACGAATAATTATCTATGATGTAAAATAGAAATTTAAACATTCGAAAAATCAGGAATTCTTGGAGCTAAGAAAATGATTAGAATAGAAATTGATTGAAGTCAGTCATGCTCATGCTTAAACAAAAACATTATACCTTCGGGACACAAATATCTTTCTTCTTCTACTTCAAATTTAGCAATGCTCAATAAAATTAACATTAGATTTATTTGAAGTTCAACGACTAATATAAAGATAGACTATGCAGGACGTGGAGTGCCTACTGAGATGTTATTTTGATTAAATATCTCCGTTGACGAATAGAACTTGCCAAAACAATCAATTACAGTAATTTTTCTATAGTTGTTACTGAGCGATAGTGCTCTACTTACTAATGACAGGAAACAAAAAAGAATAGTACAGATAAATTTTATGAATCAGGTCTCTACAGTCTACATAAATTCCCACATATAACTGCTGACAAGCCAACAGACTCCTCCGTGAGCTCACACACCCTGCTTCTGACCAGATGGGACAGTCATTCGTTCCTCTTTGTTCAACTTAGAATCCTCTATTAAACCAGTCGACACCAAGCTCATGGTTGTACTATTTGCCCGGCCTATGCTAAGTTTTCTGTTTCTAAAACCCTATTTTTCTACCAATTTGGACATAAATGACAGCATGGACTCTCTTAGTAAGCCCTGTGGTACTTGTTCTATAGTCATGACTGGTAAGAGCTTTTGCTCTCAATCCTTTAAAGCACCTAGTAAACATGGATGCAAGATAGTTGGTGCCACTGACCATATGACTTTTCATTCTACAACCCTTCACTCTTTTTTACAATTGAAGAATGTGGTCCATGTCCCTAAACTCACAAATAACTTGAACTCTAGTCGTAACTTTGCTAAAGAACAAAATGTAGAAGTAATACTTTTCTCGTCTTTTAGGATCTGGCCACCAGAAGGAATGGACAAATTTTTAAATTGTGGTTGCGGTTAGGACTGGACAAAAACCCGAGGTCTGTCCGAAACCAAATTATCCGTTGAACAAATGAGTGTCTCGGGAGGTTCAAATCGGGTAAGCGGGTAAACGGTTCCCTTAATTCAGTTAACAACGGATAATAATGGTCGGAAACAGGCTTGAATTTTGCACCCATTGAAATCCGAAACCCGACCATGGCTCTAACAGGTCCTGTATTTAAATGCTATTAGCAGTCTAGTACACATATTGGACAAGAAAGAAGTGATGATGGCAAGTTACTTTTTCTCCTCTATTTTTATGATACCAAAGCCATATACTCACATCTCACTCACACACGTCTCATCTCTCTTAGTTTTGTACTGGTGGCACTATTTTTTTTTAGAATAATACCCCATAATTATAATTATGTATTGTAGTATTATTTTTGTTGAGAAACTCTACAATTAGAGTATTTTATTTATTATTACTTCACTCATAGATAGTTGTTCTCATCTCTCTTCTGTTTTTTCAATATTTTGTTCTACTCTCTCTTCCTTCCAACATTTGAAGACCAACTTTCTTTGTTATTATCTAAATAAAAAGCCACAGGTTACCATGTTTGCTCATCAATGGCAATATTCAACTGTTACTTGTCTCAACAAACAAAGTATTTATTCCATGAAATCTTCCTCTTCCACCCATTCTCCGTTTTTTCTTTCCCAATCGTACACAAAAGACGAGCAACACAATGGTCAGCTTCTTCTTTCTTATTGTTTATGGTAAACCGAGTGAACCCAACCGATCCAAACCGTTACCCGACAGAACCGTTATTCGACCAAACCGAGTATCTAAACGGATGGGAATGGGATGAAAAATACCAACCGCGGTTTCGATCGGATTGACGTTTTTGGTCCGTCACCGACTGAAACCGACCATTTGTCAACCCCTGGTTGCAGTTATGAAGTGTTCCTTGATATTACAGAAAATATCTGATAAATGCGGCTTTGATTGCACTCGTACCCTCACCTCAGACTTAAAATCCCTTACACCATACCTATACCTAGTAACAATACTGTACCCATGTCTATACAATATTATTAGGAGTCCAGTATATGTATAAACATCAGATAGTATATTGTATTTTGTAGCACATCATTTCACAGACCTCATTCAAATATTATATTCGATTATTGAAAGTTTGTTTGCTCTTTTTCTCCTTCTCTACAAAAATTCCTATCATTTCGATAGCGGTTTTCCGCTTTATATATTGAATACATTAGATATTGTACTGTTAAAAAAACAAATAGACTAAACAAATACCAATTTTTGTATGTCCAACCATCGCCTTCGACCATCCATTGCTAATACAGTAACCTCATTTATCTGAATGTATAGGTCTCTGTCAAGGCCCCCATCATTCCAATGAATATTGTGAGGACAGATAACTGACCTGTGCTTTTGAGGTCCTGCAGCAATTACATGATTTAAATGTATAAATTTTCACAATGTGGTAGGTTGTGATCAAATTATTGAGATATGCCAAAGATTAAAATCAAAAAGAAATTTAAAGAAACATACAGTCAAAAGCACCAAGTAACAAAAGTAATCATTTTTGTATGGAATAAAATATTTCAAAAGAGTGGTTCATTGCACCTTTAGCTATGACAATCACAAATGGTAAACATACACAAGAGACTGAAAGTTATACCGCTATAAACCAAACTGATCTGTTACAGAAGAAAGTACATGGAAATAACAGAACGCTGCCTTCAGTCCAGTACCCACAGATAAAGCATAATTTAACTTATATATTATGAGCATATGCTTCAACAGCCCTATGCAATATAATCTACCAGAATAATTATGAGATGATTAGAGAAAGATAGTCATTGAAATTTCAAACCAAGTTAAATACAAGAATTCAAGACTAGATTGGAAGTAATTAATCATAGGATACATGATAACAAAATTAGGAACATCAGAATATAATACCAGAGTCATCTTTTGTATTCTGGTCAGGAATGTTGATAGACTGTTTAGAAGAGGGTAATTGCATCATCCGGTTGAAATCATGTGATATTCCACTACGCAGCATTCTTGCAAAAACTTCAAGCCTCTTCCGAGAACCAGAAAGAGCTTGTCCAGTTCTGGCATCTGTCAAACTAAGAAGTGTATGTGATACCTACATAAGAATGTAAATGATAAAGAGCACATGAGAGGGAGAACCAAACTTTAGTATTTGACAAATGAAAAATCTCACTTACTTGGACAACCAGTTGATTACACCACATTATAGCCTGATGTTCCATTGACAACCACACATTTTTCATGGCTGTACTGCTGATCATGAAGCCATGTGTCGGCGGCACAATATTATCAAGTGATGTTAACTTTGACCTTACCTAAAGAAAAAAAGAACTGTAAACAACCATGCCAATGTTCATTTTTAGCAGTCATGTAAACTTTGAAATTATGTTAAACTGTGAAGTTCTGGACAGAAAAATGGAAATATGATTTTGTGAAACTGCATACAACTTGAGCATAGTGTGATGCCAGAATATTTTGATATAGTATTTCAAAACACACGTGGATGAAATAGTATTTTAATAATTACAAAATTCAAGTTACTATGTGATTTCGTTTCATTCCCCTCAGATTAGAGAGGAAGAAAAATAGTGGTAAATAATGGAATGGGATGGATGGTATTAGATACTATTCTATTCCATCCTTTTTTAAAATTTCCAAATAATGGAACACTCATCAAAATAAACGAATGCTTACTTTTGGTATAGTTATTATCCTAAGTCGTGATATGTTTTTTTTTTTTTTTTTTTAATTGGTCAAA
>Ga0228711_1007729_pt1 | contig 15441 bp, 6 predicted proteins | sample MedpolnodulmetaG_2_FD_177996 | JGI IMG/M metagenome (GOLD analysis project Ga0228711, IMG submission 177996) | Root nodule microbial communities from Medicago polymorpha collected in Santa Monica, California, United States - brown nodules | ecosystem: Host-associated > Plants > Roots > Nodule...
TCACCAATGATCTTTTGCCTGATATGGTTATTGTCCTATGAAGGATCAATTTCAAATTCATTCCAAGTCTGAAGGGACACTGGTGCAGGCATAGCTGTTTTTCTTGTCTTGTTGCAGGGACAAAACAGAGTAGTGGAGATAGTGGTTGTACAGTTCGTACAATTGTCCTTTGTCAACTCTTTCCAACGTAAAATCATCCAATGCCTTCAAATCCATTTGAATTAACCGTTGTTTTGTTCTTTCAGTCTTCTGCAATGCTAGATGAGATTAAATCATTTGAACAACCTTTTGAATCTTTAATTCTCTCAGCTTATGGTGATCTTCAGCTCGTGACAAAAGACAGCTTCTAGTGATGTAGCTTCTGATGAAGTGCTTATGTTCAACTTGCTTCTGACGACGTCATCACTTCAGGAGCACTTGACTTCATAATCACTTTTCTTCAGATGCTTCAAGCTTCCTTTTTGTTGATTCCATATCACTTAATTTTGTTCTTCCATAACCTATAAAATATACTTAAACTTGCATATGGTCCTGCACACTTGAACAAATATTAGCATATCCAATTGACAATTTTTAATACCATGTTATTATCAAAACTCTAAAAGGGTAATGTTAAACATATTTTGTTCCAACATATATTTCATTTTTTTAATATTAAAAGAGTGTGAGTCCCACTTAAAAGTGAGGGTCTTAAGTAAGACCCCGGATTTTATAAGACCCTAAAAAAGATTCTCCTCATTGGGGGTACCTAATAAGTACCGGGTCTTAAATAATTAAGACCCTCTCAATGGAGATGGTCTAAAGAGGAAGAGTGAAGAAGTCTATAGATCGAATCGTGGTGACCACATAAAATGTTCTCACAACAAACCATTAGGCCATAACAACGAGGGCATAAAAAATGATATATTGCAAAAACATCAAACATTTTTGAAACTTCTTAAAAAAAATTTCCAAGCTACTCCATCTATATTATATTATATTATATTATATTATATTTCATCTCGAAAAAATTATATTATATTTATTATAAATATATTAAATATGAGACACATGCTATTTTCTTGACAACTTATGTTCTTATATGCCGTATAATCTTATTTTTATCACGTCAATTATAATATGATGTGACACTCTTCAAAACACAGCCACCCAAATTCTTCTATTATCGTTTTTTACCCGACAACTTCTTTTGTTTGTTTAATATTTGGGTTAAATAACTTTTTGATCCCTATAAATCTAGTAAAATTTGTTCTAGTCATCATAAAACAAAGTGACATGTAAATCTTATATTTTGAGACATTGATTCACATTAATCTAATAAATTATTATATAAGTCATCCCCTAATTTACAATTTGACTTTTGATTTATAAGGGTAATATTACCTGTATAAGCATTTTTTTTTATAGATGTATTGCTCGAAACAAATGCACTAAGATGTGTCACAAAATAATATTGGAGAAATGTATTTGACATGAAATCTCCATCTATTACAAAATATCTCAGTCAATAGTTGCAGATTTGTTTATAGCCCGGTAGGCAAGTAATCAATTCATGAATTTATTTTCGCAATATTATGGGGAGAGTATTCTATAAATCCCGAAAGGGAACTACCCCTATCGAATTTTCCTATCCACTATCCATGATTCCTATCGAATTCAATCAAAGAAGCCTGCATCCTTCCATTTTCATGTTTCAAGAAATCCATAAATATTCTATAAATTCGTTGAAGAATTCGAATTCGACCAACATAGGTACAAATTTGAGTGAGAAACCGTTAGATTCGTCGAAGTTACTTCGTCGTTGAAGAATTCGAAGGTTATGGTTTTGAAAGCTAAGGCGAAATTTTGAAACATTTCAGAAATTTGAGGTTATTTGTTCCTGTTGTTACAATTGTTAGGGATGATATTGTTGTATACTTCTTTCTGGTTCTGGACAGAGTTAATGGACAGATTCAATTTGGATTGTTGGTCAGTGTGTACGTAGTTGAAGAAAATGAAGAGCTGGGTCAGTGTGTTAAAGAAGAAGATGAAGAACTGATAGTATGAAGAAGAGGAAGATTTTGAGAAGATTAAATAAGGGGTATTTCTGTCATTTCACGTTTGTTAGAAAAGCCAAGGGTATTTTTGTCCGTTCACACAAACTTTTGCTGGCTCAAACTGCCACTGGACCAATCAGTCGTGCCACCTCATCAGATTAGTGACATGGCAGTTATTAATTGAGCTGAGGAACCAAATTTTAAGTGATTAGTAATTGCAGTGACTGTTTGAAAAGATCAATAAGTTCAAGGACAAACTTCAAATGAGTCTTAATTACGGAGACTAAAGGTATAAATAAGCATATATCTTTCAGTTCCAACAGAACTAAGTAGGTACCTGAAATTTATAGAAATAAAGAGATCTTTGTAAACTATGTCAAAAATTAAATTTGATGAAACTAATATAAAATCAACGTTGACAATATTTCTGCATAAAATATAGCACTTTATGTAAAAAAAAATGACAATAAGTATCATGAATCAAAAACTATTAAGGATTATAGACAATATAATGGTTGACTAAATAGAAAGACGCATTTGATGCGAAATTAATTAGCTTTTCAAAGCAAATTGTTTTTGAACCAGTAGTTCATACATCACAGATGTGAAAATAAAACGAGAATCATAAAATATTGATATATAAAGTTTGAAATATTGTTTAAGAGTATTGGTGAAAATCTGTTATTAATTTTGAAAGGAAATACCCACCTGAAATGAATTTCAGTACATTTTCATATTAGATTAAGTTTAGTAGCCAGTCAATTTATATGACTCACTTAATAGTGTTGGTCATTTTAAACTTTAAAGCATTTAATTTGAGTGATATATATAATTCAAACTATTGAAGATATAACTTGATCAAAATGAGTAAGTCTCTTTATGTGCTCAATTAATTGAGATGCATGTTGTACAAGGGTAGATCCAAGACTAAATTTTTGGTGTTGTTCAAATAATAATGTCAAAAATAAACTGCTCAATGAAATTAAAGATTATACTATTTCATTCAAAATAACAATTTTAAAAGTTTTATTTGGCCGAATTTTATTAGTTCATGTCGTCTATTTATAACCCTAACAATTGCTATTTGAGACAAAATAAGCCGTCAACTTCCTCTAACACTTTATTTTTATAGACATTCTTTATATGTAAAAAAAAAAAAATAGGGAGAATTTTGGTGTGTCTATAGCCACATCTAGCCATTAATTGCACCCGCCTTGATATTGTATAATATTCACAATATCAATATCAATCAGTTTAAAAGCGAAACCAAACATACACGTACTATTTATTACTCACATAATGGAACTTAGCATGAAGCTAATTAAAAAAAAAAATTATACACCTCTAAAATCAATTTCAACAACTCTAAAAGTGAAACCCAGTACACACAATATTTTATCCTTTTGTATGATGGAAGTTAGCCTGAAGCAAAAAGTAAGAATTTTGCCTAAATGGATGACTTTTTCCATATATAATCTTAGTTTTTTTTTATATAAAGTATTCATTTAATTATGTTAAGTATATTGATATTATTCATTTGTAGCATAAAAAATTAAATAAAAATAACTCATTCAGTATACCATTACCATTCATTTCATTTAACTCATAATTTTATGATATAAAAAGTTTAATTCTAATATGAATATGGGTTTGGAGGCCATGGTCCCCCTATATTTTTAATAATAACTTTTTTTAATATACTACAATTAAACTATATTAGAATGTTTCATAAAATATATATTAGGGTATAGTCCCTCATATTAATCTAATTTAAAATGTTTGTCATGTTATTAGATTAATTGACAACTAATATCATTAATTTTATATGTTATATTATTTTAAATTACCTCATAGTCCTTTCCACAACATATTTTAAATGGAATGAAACGCAATGATATAACCTTGCAAAATAAAAAATGAGCAAATTAAAACCTAAAATAAGAATAGGAGATTAAAATATAATGTAGTCCTTAATGGATTTTATTCTCTTGTGATACAAATCTCATGTCTTTCACACTCATAGAAAAGTTCTTCTATTTACTCAATTGTCGTTCTCTTTTTGTATTAACCATTCGATTCTCAAGATAAGCGGTCATGGTGATTTGGAGTTCGGTCAAGAGGTAACCAAAGTTTAACAAAAAATTGTTCTACTCAAGAATCAAACTCAGATTATTCTAAATAAATTGTCATTTACTAAAAACACATTTAACCCTACAATGTATGCACTGTTATTTTTCTATTTTTCTACAAGGGTGTTTTTGTTTTCTCTTCCTACTTAATGTTATTTTTTTCTACTATTAAGTCATTTGTATGATAACTATACTTACCTATTAATGTCTCTCATCATGAATATAGTTATACATTTCTTTAAAAAACAATAAAATATTAGTTTAGGCCTTTAGGTTTCTTATATATCTTTTGCATTTAAAAAATTATTTTTCTAATCAAATTATGTTCCTTGTTCACTAAAAAAATTTCCTTATACTCCATCCCCCTAACTTTAAATTCTTGACTTCGCCTCTGAACATAGATAGTGTCAACCATCACATTTCTATGCTAGTTAAGACATATTTTTAAAAATTCAAAACTCATTGATATATAATCCACACGCTATGAACCATAGGTTCATTTCGTTGAGGAGAATTCAAAAGACAACTAATTCAAACATTTAATAGGGAAAAAAAATGATTAAAATACCACCAAAGGTTTGGTCAGGGCATAAAGCGACATTTTTTGAAAACTAAACCGAGATAAGATATATGTATTTTATAAACATATACATCGATAAAAAATTAACATACGATACACGTGTGTGTGTGTGAACGTTGATTCAATCTTTCTAAGATTTGATAAATTTAATAGAAATATAAGAAATGCACGAAGCCATGATGGACCATAGAGTATTCTTTCAAATATTTCTAAATGAACTAAAACTACAGCCAAAAAAGAAGGTGAAGGTTACTTCACTTCACCTATTTGATGGAAAGGAAAGTGTTAATTAGTTCAAGGTACTATCACTCGAATAAACAACTTCAACCAGATACATTAACTGTCCCTTTTGAAGACATGAACTTTAAAAACTAAATCTTTCTTGTCTATCAGTTCAAAGACACAAACATCTCCTGGTAGCAGTTCACTTTCGCTTGCAAAAAAGGACCAACCCGCCGATAGGTAGCCACCATATTTAGCCTTGTTAGAACAGATCATTTTCACATTCCATGTTCTTTTCCCAATCTGAAGAATCACATACTTCTCTTTGTTCTCAATAACTTTTTTTAAATCTGCATTTACATACTGCATAGCATAACAGCATTATCAATCACTATAATATATAATCATAGCATTGCAAGAATGGATTAATGTAAATGTTGTTTTTCAACTTACCAGCCTACTATCTACTGTATGGTGAGGTTTTATGAGAGTCGTGAAAAAAGGATTGCATGAGATGAAATTTTGAGCTACTTGCTGAGCTCTAACATCCTTTGGCCAATTTATTGATGAAGTTCTTTTAGTAGTCTTCTCATGATCACCTGCATATATGTGTGCAATGTAAAACATTAGAGAACATATTTGGCATTTTGAACAATATAAGAATTAATAATCTTGATGTTTTCAGGTTTCAACTTTAGCTTTTATTAAATAAATAGCATCATGAAACTAAGTAAGAATTAATAAGAGATTCTCAGTTCTATTACAGAATATATTTTGTACGGTTACAAAAATGTATCAAGTGTAAATATAAGCAAATAAAATTAATTCGGTACATATACAAATTACAAGCAGTTTCATCTAGTAGCAACATCAATTACCATCAAACATTTAATGATTCACGCCTGAATATTTTTCTCCAATAATTTGATTGTGCATTCATTATAAGGTTATTATCGTTTTTGGTCCATGTACTATGGTTTAATCAGTCACTCCAAATTTCTACTGACATAAATTCTCAGATCCTCAAACTTTTAGTCCTTGAGGAGGGACAACATCGATAGACTTCAACTTCGAGAATCTTATATGTCAAGAATGAAATCAAAGTAATTTTTTTAAGGGACTAAAACCAAAAATGCCACATACTACCTGAATCAAATGTGTTATTAACCCTTCATTTTAAGTGGAAAGTTTGATAGGAAATCACATCATCCATTATATTACGAATGAAAAAACAAGAAATGAAAACAAACCTCTAACTTTCTTATGTGGTCGAGGAGAAACAAAAGGTAATCTTTGTCTAGCCTTTTTCCGATTAAGCCATTCATCTAAAATCTCAAGTGATTCATCATCACTATGATCAACATTGTCTTTTTCATCATCAGTGTCACATGAGGAATCATAATCTATTTCCACAGCATTCTGGCCAAGTATGTGTACATCAAACTTGGAAGTTCCTTCATATTCAAACACCACCAAGCAGCCATGTCCAAGAGAGTAATTTTCAGTAAAAGTTTTCCAACCCTTTTCAAACCAAATCTCACCATTGATTTTTTTCCAATAAACTTTCCATTTAGAGCCATCTGGAGGCATTATCAGCACTGGATTTGATAGATGAACTCCATGTCTCCTTGTAAACTTATTTGGTATTTGCTGTAAAAATGAAAGAACCCCTTTGGTCACTAAGAAAAAGGTGTCAAATATAAACATCCCTTCTATAGGAATAGAACACTGATAGTGAAACAATATTCATGCGTTATGTGTGTATCCATAATAAAATTTCTAGTGCGAATATTTTGATTAGTTGAAAAGTTCTAGTACTAATATTATAAACAGAAAATATGTGAAATGCAAATATAACATGTTGCATGTGGGATATGTGATTATATGCTAAGAATTGTAAAATAAATAGTACGAATAGGAATGCTTACAATCCTATGAAGATTAGTTTGGAGGATGATTTTGAAGAAACGGATGGGGAGAGTAGAATTTCTTCTAGTCATGGATGAAAGAGTTTGAAGTGGATATAAAGTATTTGATTGTGTTACTCTTCTATACCAATGACATATTTAAGCTAGCAAGCATGGGCCATTACCCTCCGATGACTAAATGATGATTGTTTGAACAAGCAAAGTACTTCATTTGTTAATGGTAAACTTATAATATAAGCTACCTGCCTAATGTCATCATTATATCTACTAATAAAATAGTGCCACTCTTCATATTTTATCATCAGATTTGTAGTAACCAAAAAAAATGAGTACTGCTTTTTTCTTCTTTTTAAACATTACTCCGTTCGGTCTCAAATATAAGAAAAGATTTTTTTTTAGGTTCATTGAATAATTAATGTATCTGCTTTACAATGTAGACCAGATACATTAACTACTCAGTGAACCTAAAAAAAAATCTTTTCTTATATTTGAGATCGGAGGGAGTAGTAATCAAAGTTCGACACACATTTATATTCTAAAAGGACCATGATATCTAATGACCGTAGAAACAAAATTTAAATCTATTTGGAGGACATAAACTAAGGTATAATTAAACCTCTTCAAACATTTTTTAATTTTGTTATTGCTCCAGTAGTCAACACATACTCCATCCGTTTCAAAATGAATGTTGTTTTAGTAAAAGAAAATTGTTTCAAAATGAATGTCAATTTCGGTTTTCAATGCAATAATATAAACACTACTTTCAAAGTATTATTTTTGCTTTAATGAAAAACAAACTAATAGTTGATTGGGATAATTTAGTAAAATAATATATCTCTTTCTTTTAATTAATGAATTTCTTAATATGTGTGTAAAAACCTTAAACGACATTCATTTTGAAACGAAGAAAGTACTAAAATAAACACACATTAGACAAAGGAAGTTTTGGCTATTCTAGCAAAGTGACTCCATCCGTGTGTTCATGAGCTTATGTTCATTCTCTACGTGCTTATTGATTGTACATAAACACATTGATGCATTTTATTTTAAACTAGAGCCCACCCTTTATAATATCTTTGTTAAACCAATTTTGAGCTTTCATACATTAATCTCTTTTTTTTGTTGACAAACCACAATATATGATTATGGTATTCTTAACTCGTCTTACTATTTGTTATGACATTGTCTTGATAAACGAAAATTTTGGTGTGACCCTGTGATGTAACAATTGAAAGTTCAAGCATTTATGCCTCGACAAGGGCTATATTTGCAATTTCCTCTAAAGACGAATCATAACCGTACTAATCATACTCATATTCAATTAAAATAAATTAATTAGAAAATAAGCAATTTATTAATTTGAGCACTAGCATGATAGTCAGTCATATACCTTAGCATAAGGATCATGTCAACCGCTAGTTGAAAAACACTGAGAATGGAACATATACAAATTAAATCAGGAAATTGAATCATAATATGAATAGATTCTTTATTAATTGTATCTAAAAAATAAATTGAAGTTCATCATGGAACCCTAATCAAGAGAGATTTAGTTACTCATGGTTACAATCATCATTACAAATTAATAGAAAAAACAAACCCTAGAGAGAACAAGAGGAGGAGAAAACCCTCTACCTTGAAGCTTTGATGCTTAACCCTTCTCTTGTACAACCAAATTTCTGAATGTTTGTGCAAGGGTCTCTATTTATATGCATCATTACTAGGAGTTTAAAAGATGAGAACTACGCTTTTTTCTCCGATCCAGATTGGAAAACAAGTTGAAAATGCATTTTACCCGCACAGATGTGCAAGGGCACGTGGCTTAGGGATCAGGGACGCATATGAGGCATCCCAAGGTGTGTCGCATGTATAAGGGAACATCTCTCAGGCACAAGGGTGTATGAGGCAATAGTCATAGTGCGAATTCTACAGTTTTATGTTTTTTTTTTTAGCGTTCTTCCATCTTGAAATGCCTTGGAACTTGAAATGAATTTTCCCCAACATTATCTTCAAAAACCTTCTAAGAACCATTGATCTTCATTCTTCGTGTTCCTTGATTTGGCAATAAAAAGACTGAAAACACCAATGGAGTTGCATGATTACGAATGAAAGTGAATTCCAACGACTTGAATGAAAACAATACAAAGTTCTCCTAAAATCATGGGCAACTCCTCTAAATGACCTCTTATTTGACTTCAAATGAAAAGAAAATAAACTTAATACATAGCCTAAAACATCATATGATGCTCCGTCATCAATACCTAACTGCAAAATTAAAAACTACTTTCCCAAATTTATCCACCCCTTACCTAAGCCAAGCTATAACTTATAAAGCCTTCCGAAAATGTGTGTATTGTAGGTACTTTGATTATAGGTAAGAATGTCTTCAAGTTGTATGGTTAATTGACATATGCATGTTGACTGAGTGATCACCCTGATTTAATTTTAAATAGATTAAGTAGACATAAAAAGGTTATGTTTTAGCTAGCACTCTATGTGGTGAATTCTTTGGACTTACAAACATGAAGTCTAGAGAGCTGAGATCTTGAAGCAAAATAATGAATCAAAGGCAGGTGGTTCTATTGTCATATGAAATAAAAACTTTTGGTATTTTTATCATTCAGAGAGACTTGTTATTTTACTGCCGAATTTCTTTTAACGAGGATATTTGCTTGAGGACAAGCAAAAACTCAAGTGTGGGGTTTTGTGATAAGAAATCATATAGGATTTTTAGTGTCGTTTTCGAGATAAAGTAGCTAGTTTATGTGAGTTTTAGTAGATTTTTGTAAAGAAATCATTTAAAAGTCGTGAAAGAGCAAATGGGAAAAAGACCTTGACACATGTTAAAGTCAACCAAACCAACTATGTGACTGAACTATACTCATTACACATTTTATCATGTTAATTATTGAGATATAGTCGTTATGGACGTTTAAGTGAGAACAAATGGGACAAGAAATGAAGAAAAGCATAAGGATAAACTACAAACTAACTCGGTTGCGAGCTATAAGCCACACGTCATGCTATCGAAGGAATTTCAGAAGTGTTTCGCTATTTCCTCACTCTCGTTGCGGACTTGAAGCTTTGCGTCGCGAGATATAGAAGAATTCAAAAGTGGTTTGTTACTATTTAAGTCACATCTTGGACTTTCAAATCACATTACGAGAACTTGAAAAGGTCAAAAGAACCACACATTGAGGAAGTAACTAAATAAAGAGGTGGAGTGCAGATAGGAATAATATCTGGTTATTTGGCTTATTTGACTTACCTCAGTAGAAAATTAGGGTCCTTAGAAATTAAGTTCGAATACTCCTATTATAGGCAAGTAACACGAAAGCAACCATTAGAAAAGAATAAAAGAAACACAAATTAGGGCTTTGGAGAAAGCTTAAGAGGAGACAACCGCAACAAGGAGAGGAGGAAGAATCAAGGAGCAACACTATTATGGTTATGTTAATTATTCTTCTCTCTATGTCTAGCTAAATTGTGTATAATTAGATTAAGCAGAGGATCTTCTATGTAATTAGAAGAATCATGTAACTTTAAACTATCCTATGAATTTCAATTGATTATATTTTGCTATTTTATTTGGTTAATATTATTCTTAATGTCATGCCCATAAATTGATCTAGGTCACAATGAGTACTAAATCTAACTTTGTTGTCTTGACTTATTTTAATCGTTCAATTATTGATTAGATTTAGACATAATCTAATGATAATTGTGTACTTAATTTGACGTTCTTAATCCTTCAAGGGTTATAGGCTTCACCAAGACATTGGTCCAACTATTTTGATCAAATATCTTATAATCGAGTAATCAGTCCAAATCATGTTTATAGTTTGTAGGTACCGAACAGTTCAGAGAAGGAATTGAAATGACCTAATCATTGTTCTTACCTTGATCTTATTCTTTTATATATTTTCTACAAACAAAATTTGTCTGGTGCAAAACCCTCAATTCAAGCATTCCGTTAACAATCAATATTGTTGAGTAGAAATTTCACAAACTATATAGAGACGAACATTTTATAAATATTAGTACTTGTCGACACACTAATACACTTTCTAAACTATTGTCAATTGTCATCACATAGTCAACTAATGTATCATCATTTGTTGAGTTGTAACCTTTATATACCTATGGCTGAGATTATCATCTTTGCTTAACGAGTAAAGTGAGACACTGTAATTATTATCTTTTTAGTTGAGGGAAAACTAAGGCATCAGCCGAGAGCCGTGACAATGGATGATGAATCCTAGGAGTTGTGGTGAGGTTTAAATTACCCTCTCTTATTTAGGGGTATTTACCTTTTCAAGATATCAACCAATCAAAATGTAATATACAAATGTAACATTAAATGTCAAATAAATGAGTCAATTTTTTTATAAAAAAAAATCAATTTTAATAAGGTAACTTTTAATTTTTATTTAATTATATTTAGGTATACAATCTTAATTAATTTACACTATAGAGCTTCTAACAATTAAATTTCACATTAAATTCAACCCATCATGGTTGTGTTTGGTAACACAAATAAACTAGCTTATAACTTTTTGGACTAACTTATAAGCTTGTTTTGATATAATAAGATGTGTTTGGTAAAAAGTTTTTTTCACTAGCTTATAGCGTTTTTTGAGAAGCTATTTCGAGTAGCTTTTGAGCTTATAGCTGATAGTTTTTTACATTTTCTTCCAATTTTAACCCAATTAATTTAATAAAATTAATTTTAATAAAACATCATGTTCATGGCTTAAAAAATAACAGTCAAGTTCATAACTTATTTTTTAATAAAACAACTGCCACGTTTTCTCCTTTGAAAAAATCTGTCATGCTTTATTTTATTTCTTAATCAACGCTTTATGTATATTTCTTAAAAGAAAATGCTTTATATTTAACTATAACTAGCCTAAGGTACGATGTAAAATTTTATATATTCTCGCTTACATTTTTTTCCACCTTCCTCTTATTTTTGGGATTCATAGGTACTGTTTGGCCAGACTTTTTTACGGTCTAAAAGCTACTTTAAAACAAAGTTAAAATAAAGGTCTTTAAGAAAGAAGTTAAAACTGTTTGGTTTCTTTATTTTTGTTAAGTTTGAAAGCTATTTTTAAGTTAAAGGTTGTTTGACAAGATATTGTACAAAACTTTGAATTTATTATTTTTTGGGTGGTGTCCGGGGTTCGAACCCCGAACCTTGCATATAATTATGCATTGTCCCTATCAACCAAGTTAAGCTCACGAGGACAAAACTTTGAATTTATTATGAATCAACATAATAAATAGAAAATGTTTAAAATATTTTTTGAAGGGAAAAAATGTTAAAATATAAAAGATATTTTTTTACAAATATTATATTTACTCAATGACGTTTAGTTTGTGTAACATGAATACAAATCTGTATCATCATATAAAGGATTTGTTAAATATTTGAATATGAGAAATAATTTAAGGAGGCTCAAATAATAACATAAATAATATCAAAATAGTAAGTTTTTTCTTTTCCAATTATACTCTATAACAAATTTCGTTATAAGAATACCATACTTTTTGTGTCATTAAAAAGATAAGAATTTATATTATATGATATTATATTTGTTACATTGTTGGTGTCATTGAAAAAGATATGTTTAATTCTTTTGAATATGAAAAAGATATGCATAGTTTGTTACGATATAAAGGTGTAAAATGTATAGAAGTATAACTTTTTTAGGCATCAATCCTTGTTATTTTGATTGAAATCAAAATTTTATAAAAATAATTATATGCCAAAAGTAGAGAAGCTGTGTTTTTTCTAATTATATGCCAAAATTTTATCTTGTTCCATTGATATTGTGTTTATCAAAATTGTTTTTAAATGTAGAGATCAATGAGCTTTTGCCCTCTTTTGTACAAAAAAAACAGAGATCAAAATTGTCGGTGAAATTTTATTGGAGACTAAAACCAAAAGTTTGAATATTTATAGGGATCCAAAACATAGTTAACCATAAATTAAAATATTAAAAAATAAATACATTAGAAAAAATGTCTATATATATATATATATATATATATAAACATGTCCTTTTTTGTCATTTTATACTTATCAGCCACTTCATCAGCTAATTTTACCAAACACTACAATTTTAATAAACCATCTTTTCAGCTATAAGCTATCAGTTATAAGACATCAACTATAAGCTAGTTTTTCAGCTTTTCGCTAGCTTATAGCTTATTTTTACCAAACACACCCCACATACGTTCACAAATTTTGTTCCATTCCAAAACCTATAACACACATAACATGCAATTTATTCTTCATTCTTCTTCTCATCTTGATTGTTCAATTCTCTCGTTCAAGAATTGCCGTCGTTTTCAATTACCGTGAGAATCGTTGTCGTCCTTTTGATTCCAGACATTGTGAGAATCGGTGTTGTATGCAAAAGCTATATCCACGAATTAACGCTCACCTTATGAAATTCATGTTTGTATTAACATTATTTATTATTTATTTATTTCACTTTGTCTTCTCTTCCATAACTTTAACCGACCTCAAACCGTGTTCACAATCTCAACAAATGTTCATTTCGGCAACACAAAATTCACCAGAAACAGAAACAACATATCAACACAATATAATGATTTGAATAAAACAAATTCCTAAAGTAAATTTAATAATCAATATTGTACCAAAAATAAAATTAATAATTAACGCATTGATGATCCATTTATCTTAATCAAACGCAAAATATGTGTGATAAAATACAATTTTATATAATCTCAAACAACTCAATCAAACTCAAATAAAAATGGAAGCATCATTGGAATTGATGCCAAAGTTGAAAGTCACCACTGTTGAATTATAAGTGTGAAGCGGTTGCAATCAAGTCTCGATAGTAGTGAGAAAGAAACGAAAATGAAAAATCAAATCATGAAGAAAAATCAAGTCACGATACCCGATATGATTATGGAAATAACACCTAGTAGTTTTTATTAAGGTGCGTTTTAGCAAAGATATAACTAAAAAGTTGTTAAATACAACTTAAGGTGAATATTGTTAAACACACCTTCTAAAAATTAAGTCGGTGTATGTCAGCAACTCCTATGGGCATTTGCTAGAATACACCCACTTATTTTTTAGAAGGTGTGTTTTAACAAGTCATAACTAAAAAGTAGTTAAACGCACCTTAAGGTGTAGTTTGCTAAAACACTCCCACATAAAAACTAGTGGGTGTGTTCTAGCAAATCCCTATATGTATATAGATATTGTTGGAACAAAGGGTATTTCACAAAATCACCTCTTAAGTTTTGATGATAACAAGGTATTAAAATTATCAATTGGATATGCTAAACATTTGTTCAAGTATACAAGATCCTAATCAAAGTACTATTCATAAAGGTTCTGATTGAACAAGTCAAAGAGCAAAGGAATTGTTATTGAAGCTTAAAGCGTCTGAGAGAATTGCGTCTGAAGAAAAGCATCTGAAGAAACGCGTCTGAAGAAAGCGCTCATGAAGACACGTCATCAGAAGCAGAGTCATCAGAAGCCACTTCACCATAAGCTTAACAGAGTTGACAAAGTACAGTGTACGAAGCGTACAACCACTAACTCTGTGCATGCCTCTGCAACTTGTCTCTACATCAAGACAAGAATAACAGTAATATTGTTGCAGACGTTGTTCCGTCTCAAGTGGAATGGATTTGAAATTAGCTCTTCATAGGACAATTATCAAATCAGGCAAAAGATCAATGGTGAAGAATCAAAGCTTCAAGCAAGACAAGTTGATGTACCGGCTAGTTCTCAACGTCTCTCAAATCCCCTAAAAATAGGGATAAAGACTTGAAGAACAAAAAAAAATATAACACAACAACAAGAAAAGGCCAACTCTCTCTGAGCAAAACGTCGCAAGTTTAAACACATCAACAACTTAGAGAATTCTTACAAAAGTTCATATCTTAGAATTCTTAAGTGTCTAGAAAAACAGAGTCTGTTCTGTTCTGATTGTATATCAAGTATTCAAAACCTTATTCAATTATTTGTAATTGTTAAGAGTAGTCTCTTTCTTTTGTGATTGAGCATAGAAGTCTCTTTCTTGTGTGATTGAGCAAAGTAGTCTCTTTCTTGTGTGATTGAGCATAGAAGTCTCTTACTTGTGTGTTTGAGCAACTTGTAATCCGATATTACATTTTAAAGGAACTCTCCTTGGAAGTGCAAGGGGGACAGGACTACTTCCGGTCTGTGGAAGGAACCTGTATAACTGTTTGTGTTCTTTCTTTCTCTGTTCTCTTACTTTTATCTGCTACACTAAGACTCTGAACCCTAGTCAGACTCTGAATCTAGGAACAATTTTTCAAAACGTAAGAAAAAAAAGTTTTTGAAAACACAATTCAACCCCCCTGTGGTTTTTCTCACCTTCAGATATATATATATATATATATATATATATATATATACACATTTTTTCTAATGTATTTATTTTTTAATATTTTAATTTATGGTTAACTATGTTTTGGATCCCTATAAATATTCAAACTTTTGGTTTTAGTCTCCAATATATAAAATTTTA
>Ga0228711_1007732_pt1 | contig 15438 bp, 3 predicted proteins | sample MedpolnodulmetaG_2_FD_177996 | JGI IMG/M metagenome (GOLD analysis project Ga0228711, IMG submission 177996) | Root nodule microbial communities from Medicago polymorpha collected in Santa Monica, California, United States - brown nodules | ecosystem: Host-associated > Plants > Roots > Nodule...
TAATCTTAAGAAGTAAATTCCTAACTATTATACTACTTAACAAAAGAAAAATATACAACTGCAAAAATACTATAATGCCTCTAACAGCAGTTAACTCCGGCTCGATAAATAAACCAACAATGATTAAATATCGCTGGTGGCGAACATCAGTTAGCAACTGCTCGAGATATTATTGTATTTTCAGGGTGTTAAAAGAGAAATTTTTAAAGTGAGATGAACAAAATTTGTAAGCAATAGATGTGGCCACACACGAAAAATTATTGTTGAGAGTTGAAATAGTAAATTAAGAAGTTGGATTATCAAGTCTACTACAATGTTCATTCGAAAAAAATAAAAAATCTATATCGTCTAAAATGTTAACCCTGAGTTGATTTGATGGTTATGGTTTGAATCTAAAGTGTGTTCATGTTTACATTTCAGGTTTGAATCCTTCAAATGTTAATCAATTTTTTCCCAATCTTCAATTAAATCACTATTCATGAATGATGTCTTTAATTCGTAAATTAGTCGATTCTTAGATAAAATATGAATTCCTTTTTTCAAAATAAAGTCTACTACAAAGTTTGAAATTTAATTGATTTTGGTACTTAGTACCTCCCAACCCATAACTGCTATCAATTGGAAGTGCTCATGTATCATTCGTTAGTTAGTTGAAATAGTATCAACAAATAATTGATGGATTATGGTCCTGTTGGACATTAGACCACTTTGATAGCTTTACTTTTAAATGTATACAAATAATTGATGGACTAATTTTACAAGTATGCTTTCTCACTATTTGTTTACTTCTAAGTGGACATAATCGTCCTTCAAAAAAAAAAGGTAGACAAATAATCGATAGTTATATTTTTGGCAACGGTCGTTGTATTAATCCAAATCTGATCAAGAAGAGGAGATGGAAGACATGAAACAAACCCTCCGAGAGTCAGGATTAGGGGATTCTCATCACTATAATCCAAAGTTGTGCTTACTATAATCAAGATTAACATATATGCAGGGCCGTCCATTTCTGTTATCATTTTTATGATGTTGAGATGAATTCTTTTCATCATCAACAACTAAATTGATATATCCACAAATCCTATCTCAATTGGCAAAAATACTGAAATTGTTAGATTGAATGTTATGACCAAAGTTCAAACCTCAATTCCTCCTCTTTCCCATGTGTGTTTCTAATGGCTATTGTTACTTTGTCACATCACCACATCCACATGCATATTCCATAACATTAAAAACCAAAAGGTACAAATTCTTTAGTCAATTATTAGAATCAAGATTAGTAAGGAAGATGAACACTTACGTGGTCACATCCCCAAATATAATTCTTTTGGACACACTCACAAATTAAAAATGTAAAACAGAAAAGAATTTAGTAACACGTATTTTAAAATAATTGAATGATACATGTTATTTTGTGTGTATGCTTAAATATTTTGTATTTAGTGTTGTTTCTTGTATGGGAGAGACCTTTGTATGGTCATAACCCCGAGTATAAACTATTTGGATGACATTACACATTATGATTTTGCAATACTATACATTAGTAGAATGCTCACAAGCGTATGGGTGACCCCTTGAGGGTGTGCGATGGAGATGACAACCAAGAACATCATTTTTTAAGAGGTATCAAAATATTATTTTGATTTAGTAGTTAATACTGTATGATATATTTATTTTTAACTTGTTTTAATTAATTTTATTCAAAATATATTTTTAAACAATCTTGATTATAAATCTTTTACGACATAAAATGCAAAATAAAAAACATTCAAATAATTAAAAAGACAAAACTTTATTGATTTGCTTATCACATCTAAAATTTTAAGATCTACCTTGTCAAAGATATCATGCAAGAAACTAAATTTTTAGAATTGTGTTATTTGAGCATATATTTACATGACAACTTTTGAGATAATCAAAATTTTACAAGAAAATTAGATATTAGAGCAAAAACTAAAATAATAGAGAGAGAAAGTAAAAACATAATGTAAGTATAAGAGATAAAATTGTCACAAAAATTCTTTAAAAATGGTTGTTCGGACTTCAGATATCATTTCTCAAATTTATAAACAAGCTTGCATGACGTTTCTTTTTGACGTAGACAGTTGTTAGCATACTCTGTACATTATACGCTCGCATGCTATGTCTTTTTACGGCATCAGGTACTCGAATTGATGTTTTTCTCAGTGAAGGAATGGATTCAATTGAAGTGGGAAAAACAGTGCAGCCTTTTCCGTGAGAGGATGCCAAAAGCTGTTCATCTTTTTGAGTTAGGTTTATGTGTACAAAAAAAGTTAGTCTTTTACTGTTTAAGCCTTGTAAAATTCCTGTTACTTGCAACCTAAATTAATGGTGCAGGGGAGAGTAATGAGAAAAACCATCATTGCTAAAGAGCAAGTGAAAGTTTTGTTCATTGTCATGGGCCCTAAAATGAAATGTCAAACAATTTCACAGAAAGCATGCCCCTTAAAAATCTCCCAAAATCCGATGAATAATCATTTGAGTTTTATTTAAATGAAATCTAGTAGTAATTGATAAAGTGTTTCATTTCAAGTTTATTATATAAAAAGTTTAATGTGAAAAAGTGTATCCACTTTTGTGAAAGTAATTTTCCATGGTTCATGTGAGTTGTGACTCACCTTTATTAAAAAAAAGGATTCAATTTCTTTTTAATGCCATTCCATATATCTTCTCCTACCTCTAATGTCTAATCATTCTAATTTTAAACTCCTTCCAGCAAAAATAATTATAATTTAAAACTCCCAAAGGTGAAATCATGAAAAAGATCATGATATATCAATCAATGAAACGAAAAAGATTAGTAACTTTTGGATTGATATAATATCCTGCCCGGTCCAGCCCTTTCATGCAAAGGCAAGTCACTTTTACTTCACAAGTTATAATAACCATTCCAGCTGAGTGCTTCAAAAAAATTCATAATTGAACATTATATTAGTGACTGCAATGTGTTGTCATGTTAAGGGCTTATTTAAATTTGTTGCAATGATGTTTATTACCAACAAAACAAATTGATAAAAAAAAAATTGTAACAATGTTAATAGTGTTGCTTGTTCTCTCTTTCAAAATTTAATTGCTAATTTATCGCCCAGATTGATTCAAATGTGCTATATAAAGTGGGGGTAGAGGATGCCATATTGGTATAGAATAATCACATGCTGAGCATGAGTAGTTCGAACCATCATTAAAATCTCTTTGATTGGAATTAAAATCTCACTATCACTTATGAATAGAAGAATCAAATCGTATAGAATGGACGTGCCAGCGTCATTGTTAACATTAGGCAGCTGCCAGTAGCCAGAGGGCAAAAACAAAGAAAAAAGGCAAAATCAATTTTATTTTTTTTTGCCATTCTTTTGTTTATTTGGTGCATGAAATGTGAACAGTGAATTTCTAATTTCTTAATACAATTATCTAATGTTTTCTACTAGGAAAATGTCAACATTGTTTAAAACGTTTTGATTTATAATTTCTAGAAGAATTTTTATTTTTTTATTTATAATAGATTCCTTAAACAATGTCTTTAAAACAATTTTTTTAACAAGCCAAAATGAGATATATATTAACAACAAAATGACAATCCCTCTAACACAAGGTGTACCAGGGAAACTACTAAAAATTTACAACATTACAAACAAGCTAACAGTTTACACACCACATATAATAGCCAAAACGAAAGTTAACATATTTTGCCTTCACCTACTAGAAAGATATCAGTTCTATTTTTTTCAACAATTGCATAATAGACATTTCTTTAAATCTAAAAAGCCTACTATTTCTTTTTGTCACTTGTTAGCATGACCTTTGTTTAGATTGAATTGAATAGTGCAAATATACCGAGTAGTTCTTAAAATGTATAAAAAAAAGTATCAATTTAGTCCTTGCTAATAAGATGTTGGAGGTTAAATTGACATTTCCAAAAAAATTAAGAGTTAAATTGACATATTTCATATAATTTTAGAACTATGTATTATATTTTCAACTTTTATGTACTAAATTTTTCTTAAAAAAAACTTTAATGTACTAAATTCAAGGGTGAGTGATATGGTTTATGAACTTATTTCCTTTACAAATGTTGACGGTATAAATTTAAATTGATTAGTCTATGGATTTATTTCTCTTAGGACACTAGCATTTTCCTTTTAGTTTTTTATTTATTTAAGGAAGCATTTTTCTTTTAGTTAAAGAGTGATTAAGGTCGTATTCATATAAAAAAATTTAAAAAAAGGAATATGAACACAACCAGTTAAGTGTCTACACATGAACAAACAAACAATCACTTATATCTTTGAGAGATTAGGACGAACATAATTAGCGCATTTTAATTTTAAAAATCACATGAAAGACTTTCCATTTTCCACAAACATTAAATCCATCAAGATATAAAAGTCTTTTAGAAGAGTGTTAATAGACGAACATGCACGCGTACGACTTTCCTTTACACCTTCAGACTAACTAAAGCCTGTGACGTGATATAAAAAACAGACAAACATATGATGGAGAGAAAAATCAATGGATACTTTTATATGCAACATCGTTTTTTCCCCAACCAATTGTATTTTAAGTACTTTTTTGTAGGGTGTTAAATGCATTTCAATTTTAATAAAAAATAAAAATACAATAAAACATATTGGCAACTATTTTTGTACATATGTACACATTCTCTACCATATATGATGTACTCTTATTTGGAGTGATTATTACGCATGTATATTGCACGAGGGAAAAAAATATCATGCCTGCAATAATCTTCCTAAAATCGAATAGAAATTCTAAAACATGCTAGGTATTACTAAAAAAACTTTTTTTTGTCAACTTGAATATTTTTGATAAACAAATCACTCCACTTAGTATTGGCCATTGACCAATAATCTTCATAGTAGTTTGATTAAAAAATTATTAATATACTCAATCTTTTAGTCAGCAAAAACAAGAAGGGGCCCATAATTTTAATGGAAAAAACTTAGGTACAATTATTTATATGCTTTTCGTATGGTTGTTAACTAAATTCACCATGATTTTCCTAAATCCATAATTCTTTCTAAGTTTGGTGTCTCCAAAAAAGTTGTATTTTTAGTTAAAAACCATACGAAAAACAAATTGTATCTAATTTTTGTCCAATTTGAATTTCGATAATTATTCCCTGAAGTTTATAGTTTTAATTAATAGTACATCATAACAAACAAAAACCTTAAATATCGCCTAAAAAATCAAACAAATAACTGTTAATAATTATTGAATGTAATCAATCAAAAACATATTTTTTGAATAAGTCTAAAAAAATTGAAGTTAGTGAAATAACAAAATCACTAATCAAATATTAGGAATTCAACATAAAAAATAAAAATAGTACTTGTAAATGATTACCATATACTATGCACACTTTTTTAGAAACAAACTCAAATTATTATTTTTTTCTTAAATTGCTGGAGCCTGGATGTGAGACTATTCTAAATTTTAAGATATAATACAGCTTCAAAATTAAAGCCATGTCTTTAAATAGTGATTTTATTTTGCATGGTCATCCGCATTCTTTCCTGCCAGATAGATTAGAGACTAGTAACAAGATATCATTGTTTTATTCTAAGACAATAATATTACACACACAAAATAAAATCACGAGTAAATTTATGAGTCCTACAAAATAAAAAGTGTCAAAGATATTTAATAAGAAATCTATATAAAATTTATCCAATGATAAATAACATTCTAATTGTCAAAAGAAATAAATAAAACTATAACAAATAGACAACATTGTTAAAATTTCTTTTTATCAGAATTATGAGAGAAGATAGAGTGTATGAAAAGAAAATTATTACTATTCCCATGTGATTTTATATACGGGCATAATTATGACATGAAATAGCTATAATAAAACACATCTTGTCAACCAAATTTATAAAGAAATGTCTAAGAAAACATATCTTTGATTTTGAAAAAGAAGATTTCGGCGGCTAACAATCCCCCCAATCTTGCCACCAATTACTCCTAGAATCTACAATTTTATAATTGTCGTTAAATTAAAAAATGATATAAAAAAATGTAGAAGAATAATGATATACTATAAACTATATTTAGTACTAGAGGCTGCAACACACCAGATACAGCCAACATCAAAGTTGTAATCAATATTGCAATTTGCAACGATCTGAATGATAATCATCTCACACTTGTCAAAACCATTGTCATTATATTATATAAAATACAAAAAACAAACAATCAGCACCATTGTAAAGCTCTAATATATGAAAGATACAATAACGTACTAATTAATAAACATTGAAAACTCCATATTTTCTTTTGTATATATTGCTATATATATATGATGATTAAAATTTAAAAGCCATATTGAAATGAGAAATGATGAGTAGAGAAAAAGAAAGCCAAACTATATACGCATAATTCTAAAGGACTGAGAGAAAGAAAGAAAAAAAATGTTGAATTAATTTGATTTGATGGTGGTGGTTTATGATGATGAAGATACCAAGATTCTCCATTTCATGCATTAGCTTTGTACTACTACCAGCATCATTTGCTTTGCTTTAAATAAAGCGTATAAAATTATATGTACGAACCTACCTTCTTCTTCAATTTTTTTCTTCCATTAATAATTTGATGGTGTTCGTTTAAGAGAAGTTAATTTATGTTAATCAGAAGAAGAACAATTAATCCATGATTCCACCGTACCTTCACCTCTTGTAGTTGTAGCCACTACTACACCACATTCTTGTCCTTTCTCTACAGATGCATTAGAATTCCTCTCTTGAATGCCACTCAGAGACCCAAGAATTCTTCCACCACCACCATCATTGTCTCCATTAATGCTAGTACTACTCGTTCTCTGACCCCACTGATCCTCTGAAGTAGTATTACGCATGTTGTTGTTGTTGTTGTTGACTCTCTCCGATGATGCCGGAACCATGTTTTGTTGATGAACAACACCAATGTTGTTGTTGGCATGACTCAATCCTAGTTCCTCAAAAACACCCATTTTTGGCGAGATTTCCAAGGAGGGTTGTTGGGGCCCATGTGGGTATTTTGTAGGTGATGAAATTGATTGAAAACCGAGAATTTGGTTGTGTTGCATGAGAGGATGATTATGGTAGTTAATGGACGCTGAATTAGTTGAATTATTAGATGCTAAATTTTCCAAAGATGGAAAAGAAGAAGAAGGGATTTGAGAAAAAGAGTAATGAGGTTGAGGTTGAGGTTGAGGTTGAGGTTGAATTTTCTGAGCAAATGGACGAAGAAGATAAGGTGGTGCTTGATGAAGAGGAGGGTCCATCTGAGAAGACAAAGATCTTGAAGAAACAGAAGAACCAAAAAGATCTAATCTTGTTCTTGGAAAAGGTGAAGAAAACGGTGGTGCTGGTATACCAGTAAATTCCTGAACCATGGCTCTGAAATTTGTAGTATCTGTAGTGAGAACTGTAGTGGGTGCACGCCTTGAAGCTCTTGATCTTTTCTTCGGATTTCTTCCCATATTGTTGTTGTTGAGATTTTGTTGATCATTGGTGAGTGATATTCCTCCACGTGAAGTACTTTCTTGTGGTAGAGAATGGTGTTGTTGGTGTTGGTGTTGGTGTGTGGTGGGTACAGAAGCAACGTTTTCTCTTGTTTGACCAGCTGTTAATTGACTCAACAAAAAAGCTTGTTGATGATGATGATGATTCTGTTGAGAAGAAGAAGATGACGAAGAAGGTACCATTAAGCTACTAAGATCGGTATTGTTTTGTTCAGATCTACCTGTAGCTTTAGCCCACATCATATCAAAGTTTAGAAATGAGTTTTGGTTTTGGTTTTGGTTTGATGATGGTGATGCTTTTTGTAACGAATCCATATAATAATTTACCAATGGATCAAACATTTGGTGTTGTTGCTGTTGTGGTATAGAAGAAGAAGAAGAAGAAGGGTGTGATGTTGTGTTTAGAACATGGTTTATTCTTGTTGTTGGTGGTGGTTGATTGTTCAAGAGTGCAGAAAAATTATTTGAATCAGCTCTTGAATCATAGTCTTCAATTTCATCACCACAGCTTGAAGATTGCATACTTCCACTATTTCCTGAATCCATGATGAGAGAGAGAGAGAGAGAGATTTTGCTTTTTCTTATGCTTTTTTGGTTTGGTTAGTGTTGGTGCTTACACTACTACTACTACTACTATACATACCCCTCCATATTTAAGTGGTTCGTACAAGGCTCAGAGAATGAGGTATGGGACAAAAGAAAAAAACATGAGAAAGGGTTGTTTCTGGAGTTTGGTGATAATTATGGATTCAGAAAAAGATAGTTTTCTTTCTTTCTTCAGAATATTGTACTCATCACACACACTCACACCCACGTTTTTTCATTCAAACTTCAAACCTCTTGGATCTGAAAAAAAAAAAGAAAAAAAGAACCGTACACTGTGCTTTCTTTGTTTGACTATAACTATTATTACTAAATTTGTCTTTGAGCCAAAACATGTATACGTATAAATGAACATACAAAAGGAAATAATCAAAAGAATATTTAATTCTTGCAGTTACAAGGGAAGATGTGTAAACACAAACTTACTCTGTTTGTTTGGATTCTTTGTATTAGGGTTTGTGTCACATGTACAAAAAAAGAAGAGAAAGAGAGTGAAGGTGTGTGGAAGAAGAAAAGGATAGTTGTTTATGTTTGGGGTTTCATCTGGGAAAATATCAGAGTGGGGTAGCCATAAGAGATGATGAATGGTGATGACAGGCTTATGTGGTCAAAGTATGTGAGAGTTTGTGGTTTTTATTTGCAGTGTGAATTGGAGAATAGATATACGACGATGATGGAGGTTAATTACATTATTTAATCAATCATTAATTTAATAAGATATTTAATTAATTTCTTGTTTTTATTATAGATTTTTTTTTTACTAGGAATAATGAGGTGGGCATGCAGTCAGATTGGAGTGATGGTTGTTGAGTTGCGTAAAGAGAACCACCATATCTACCTTTTCTATACGCTTCAATAAACCAATACAAATTAATACTTGCATATATCATATCTAGATGTTACCAACAAAATATATTCTATCTAGATTTACACATTAAAGGGTTATTAAAAAAAATTATTTGCACCTAAAATAATCAACCAAGGAGATGATTATATATGATGGCAAACCCGTCAAACCTTATATACCAGTCAATGATATTATTTCATAATAATCCAAAATAAAAACGAAGAAAATGTATACATTGATATTTCCAATAGATTCAGTCCAAATATATATTTTTCGAGTACATCTGACTAAGTCAGAGGCAAAAAAAATTATATAATAAGTAAAAAGGTGAGGAAAAATGTAAACCTAATATATGCTCCACTTTTAGATGATTGTTTTCCTATAATTTAACTTTCTTGCGGCCATGATTCATCTATGCTAAATTGCTACATCTACAAAAATAAATGCTAAATTGCTTGAATCAGTTGAACAACATCATAAGTTCGCTCCAACAATCCAAACTAACACTAAAAAGGAAGAAAACGTTACTAGATGATTATTAATCAGTAATAAGGGCCCTTCTCCATTAATATATAGATAGATTTTTTTTTTGGTAAGAATAGATAGGTCAAATTTAATAATCCTCCAACTAATAAACCTGATTTTATTTTCTGTCAAAGAAAAATTAAATATTTTTTTCGGATTAAAATGATATGCATGGCCAATGTAAAAAAAATTATACTAGTAATAAACAATAAGCTTTTTTTTAGGAGAAATAATAAGTTTTTTTTTAAGAAGGTGAAATAATAAGCTTTTTGATAATTCAAAATATTTGACTTTAATATATTTACCTTAAATTCATATAATAATTTATGATTGATGGACGAAATAAGAGTTAGAATCCTCTAAATTTATGTTTTTCTCCATTTCTTCTATTCATTCCTTGTGATCGAGATAAACAAATGAATATTGCCTCTAAAGACGATTAAATCGTTTGAAGGTTAATTTTATAGTGCGTAAGTCAAACAAATCCTGCATTTTACATAAGTTAGTTTTTACCATTTTATCAATAAATCTATTTATTAGGTCAAATGAAATATGATGTAATTTATTGATTTAATGATGAAAAAGACATTTGTGCAGTGCAAAACTATTTTACTTGTACATTATTGACAAAACCTCTTTTGAATTGTACCCTTCAGTCCTTGGCCGTTTAGAGATATGGGTTGAGAATATAGATGTTGGAGTTTAACTTATTTACAAAATCAATTTTAAAACTTTTTCTTTTTTTATCAAACTCAACATTATGTAGTGGAAGGGACTAACTTATTCTAACATGAGTAACATTTCAGACCAATTTGTAACTTTTAAAATATTAGGGACCAACTTAAAACCTCAAATGAATATTGCCTCTACATGTGTTTAAATCTTTTAAAAGATCACTTCTATGATGCACAAGTAAGACAAATCTTGTATACATAAGCTAGTTTTCATCATCACATCATAATTTTTTTTTATTAAATAAAATGAGATATGATGTGATTTATTGATTTTTTTTTAGAAAGATGTGATTTATTGATGTATTCATCCCCCACCAAAAAAATATTTGTGCGTGGTACAAAATTATTTTGTTTGTAAATGATTGGCAAAACTTCCTTTGAATTGTACCAATTCTTCTACATATTTGGCCGTGTTATCAAAATGAGATATATTACCTAAATGTGTTTTCACTTGCACAAGACGCGTAAAAGGAAGTTACTTTTTGTTTTGGCTGAACTATTGTTTTTTTCTTTTACGAAATTATTTTATATTTGTTGTACTCTGCTATATTATATGCATATATACTTCTGATTTTTAAAAAGATTATATAGATAATCATCTTGGTTTGCAGAATATAAATAGCGGTCCTTGTCATTTCTACGTGTAATATCTAAATGCCTTTTCCTTTTTGATATATACCTATGGTCTGTATTTGCCCCCTATATATATAATAATATAACCAATTCATACCCCAAATATATATAATGTACACGATTCTCACGTCTTCTAGGTCTACACGTTATGTATATATGGATATTAATTCACTTCATTCTAACATTATTTAACCCCCTTTTCGCGTTAAATGAATCGTCTACATGGGAACTTAGAATCTCAATATCTCATATTTGCTCTATGGTATAAATAGTATGTCTATTAATTGATTAGGAAGGAAAATTTGTCATCAATTATAAGTTTATATTTGGTTCAATATGGAGGCACACGATAGATATTTATATATATTTTTTTAGTGGAGACATTATGAATAGATGTTGTGTATGGTTAGAGGAGATGATATATTTTAATGGACAAAAAATGTGCATACTTTTGTAATGAGTCTCAATATTAAGTACTTTTTTTAAAGACAAAATGTGCATTAAAAACCATCAAAACTAACCACAAGGCGTACAGAAAACAATGTCAGAATTACATTGTCAACCAACACAAAACCATGGACAACTAAAAATCTTGTAGTACTTAAAGTTATGAGGCTGTCCTACATAATAGACTAGTCTTTTAGAGTTGGTTGGTGCTCCCTATGGTGTTGGTGATAATATTGTGCAACATGGTTTGAGAGATTCGTCATTTAGTTTGGTAATGGTGTCTTTGATTAGTTGTGAAACAAAATATTGTTTGATAATGAGGTGGTCGAATGTATAGGGATATTTGCTCATATATATGGAGTTCCTTTATAAGTAGAGTTGGAAGTGGTCTCCTTTCTTTTATTCAGAATGGTGCATTAATCCACAAATGTGCCTAAATTCAGCCGGATTGAGTTTGTTTTGATTTGTTGTTTCTAGGTTGGAGTAATGATAGTTAATAGTGGTATCAAAGTATTTATATTCGGAAATGTTGAATACAACAAAGTTTTATTTCACGAATGCATAGTGAATACTTCTGATTGGCTGCTTATCACCCTCTGGCCCATATTTTAGCCACAAAACCATAAATTGTAACAATTCTCCTGTTTTCCAAATCAAACATGTAAGTTTCTTGAAATTTCATGATAAGGAATTTGCTTTAAATAACATCGACTTGCGGTATATTTTTGTCGTTCAGTTATTTTTACAATTTTAAGTATGGTTTTGGTAGGTTTTATTGTGCATAAACTAAAACAATAATAAAATTGGTAAAATTAACATATAAATAAACTTAATAATATTTGCGTTTTGCGAGAGTGTTGCCGTTTTAAAAAAAAGAACTTACTGGGATGAGATTGCATTAACTAATTCTCTAATGTATGCTGTAAACGTAATTGATTATATACATTTAAAATTTTATAGATAAACTATGGCAATCTATCGTACTAATAAACTTTTAATTCCCGCTCAGTTAACCTATATGATATCATTAAGATCTGACAATGGTGTGTGACTATAGTCTATCCATATTTCTAGCATATAACATCCACAAACGAATTATTCTAGATCCATATTTAAAGGGTCTTTTCCAAGCACTAGTTAGATCAAAATATCATTTTTACGAGGCATCAATTTAGAAAAGCATTATGAATGAGAATAAAACATAGATATCATGAGAAAACAATAATATATACTCTCTATCTCATAAGCAAAAAAAACCAATTTTTTTTGTCTCAAATTATAAACAAAAAAGACCAACTTTTATCATATATAATTATGTTTTTTCAAAAAATTATCTTTTTTAGAAAATTAAATGCAAATGTATTCAAGTTGCTTTCTTTTTCATTTTCTCTATAATCAACTACCAATAAAAATTGTTTTTATATCTTCCTATAAAATTTATTTCAAAGATAACACAAAAAACTAAGTTACAAACTACTATGTTTTAGTTTTTTTAATAAGTGTGATTTTTTTTTGTTGCTTATAATATGGGACGGAGGGAGTAATCTTTTGATCAAAAGCTACACAAAAGATTCACACTTAACTACATCTAATCCAAAAAATAATAATAATTAGCTATTCACACTCATGTTAACTTTTACAAAGAGATGAAATTTACATCCAAGTTGATCCTCAAACTTGGATCTCCTTTCACCTTAGTACGTATGCTTCTTGCTACTTGTGTTCTCCTTTATTTCTCTCCGAAAATGTGAAAAATTCCCTTTCAAAGTGAACCTTTTTACATTGGTATGGAAAGTGAGAACTCCCTAAGCGACATGTAATTCGCACAGCGATTTGAACTTTCTGTATTGTGAAGACATTTTCAATTATAGTTTGTGTCACCGAAACCACCATAATTCGCTAAGTGACTTAACATGAATGCTCAATGAATTGTGCTCTTCAAAAATTTCAAATACTTCTAAATCTTTGACATAAATCGCTAAGTCACTAGTTTGCTCGCTTAGCACATTTATTTTCCTCATAAAGACCCAAAAGTTTGAAAAAGTATAAATTAATTGATGGCGTTGAATTCACTTAGGTTCAGTTTGAATTAATGGAATAGAACGAAGCGGGATGAAATGAAACATATTGTTGGAGAATTTTTTGATAGGTTAAATATATTTTTGATCCCTATAAATATATCAAATTTTCGTTTTAGACCCTCAAAAATTTTCCTTCAATTTTTAGTCCCTATAAAATTTTCAATCACCACTTTTAGTCCCTATTTTCAAGTCAACTAATATATTTTTTTAATTAAATTGTGCAGAAACGTGTAGAATATTGTAAAAATCTCTTCCAAAAAAAATTATAATTTTTTAACAAAACAATAATTAAATATGAATTCTTAACCACAAAAAAAATATAAAAATTTATATTTAATTCATGTTTTGTTAAAAAATTCTTTTTTTTTTTGAAAGATTCTTATAATATCATAAACTTTTCTGCTAAATTTAATTTAAAAATATGAATTCTACATGAGTTTACCGGTAAAGAAGGACCAAAAGTGAAAAAGAAAAACTTTTAGGGGACTAAAAATCGAAAAAAAATTTAGAGGAACTAAAATGAAAAATTGATATATTTATAGGACTAAAAACGACTAAATAATATTTTTATTCTATTCTTTGAAAAGTGAATGAAACAAAACAAATTATAACTTTTTATTTCATTTTTACCCTTATTTAAAAACAATATTATTATGTAAACTATAATTATACTATTATTCAACCAAATAAAAAGTTCCCTAAAAAAAAAAAACCAAATAAAAAGTTTTGTTTCATTCTCGAAAAAGAAATATAGGGTTTTGTTAAAAGCCACCCATGAAGGTGTTTTTTACCAACCCATACCTCAAGGTATGATTGCCACTTTTTAGTTATAACTTTGCTAAAAGATACCTTCATAAAATGTGTCTTTTAGCAAAACTTATATATATATTTTATCTTGGAAAAAAATCAATATAGATATACTGCGTCACTGCTTGTGTGTAAATCAGAGATATATCAGAGCCGCTGCTTGTCGTTAAATTAAATCCATCGTTGCAGATAATTATGTATTAATTAAGTTCCTTTTTTTTTGATAGGTAATTAAGTTACTTGAACATGTAAAATTACTTTAATTTGTATTAATTGAATGTGGTCACCGTCCCTCCACCTATAAAAAGTTTTGGCAAATCTAAGGAAGATTGAGAAATGATGATGGGACCTCCTATCTAATGTCATTATTCTCAAATGGATGGTATGGTTAGAGTATAGGACAATAGGACATACCCACATATACTAGCCGTTGGATGTCATATGCATGGTTTAGGTATAATCATTTTATCATCACCGTGAGAGAAGAGGATAAACTGTATATCGAATGACCTCATACTCCTTGTATTCACGAATGCAAAAAAGTAAACTTTTTATTAAGAAATGATTTCTCTTATCTTGTTTTTTCATGATAAATGTTACTATGTTGTTTGGGATGTTAGTATTTTCTCTATTAACAAAATTTGAATTTGATTTTTGTATTTCAGTAGCCGGAGTTTATACGTTTTAAATGTGAAGAAGCGGATGCTCGGGGTTCGAACTTCGACGCAAACATATATTATGCAACATATTTGTTAATTGAACCAAGAACATATGAATCTTTATACAATGGAGAATTAATAAAAAATTCAATAAAGGATAAATTGAATAAGAGGTCCTTAGTTTGAATTTGAAATAATTATTACGAATTTAGGGATGATAGAATTAAACGTCGTGACATAGGATCTTGTTAACGAGTGCCTCTGGGGCACTCTTTAAGCAAAATTATCTTTTAAAAAAGTCAAATATTTTAATTTTTAATGCATTGATTACATGCATTTTCATAAATACTTACTACGTAGGGTTCTTAAAAAGTGTTCCGGGATACTCGTTAACATTTCTCTTATGTTATTTATCACTCTTATTTGCTACATGTGATGACACTAGGTCATATAGCACTTTTGTTATAGTTTTTATGTAATTTTGGTTGAGTTCAGGTGATTATGCATGAGTTAGAAGCTGCAAAAAGACTGATTTTTTATGCTGAAACAAAGGAGAAAT
>Ga0228711_1007733_pt1 | contig 15437 bp, 8 predicted proteins | sample MedpolnodulmetaG_2_FD_177996 | JGI IMG/M metagenome (GOLD analysis project Ga0228711, IMG submission 177996) | Root nodule microbial communities from Medicago polymorpha collected in Santa Monica, California, United States - brown nodules | ecosystem: Host-associated > Plants > Roots > Nodule...
CAATTTTTTATTATTCTACATGTAAAATTATTAAAAGGTCATGCTGACACAACATATGGATGCAAAACTTTTTGCAATAGTATTTATTTATTTATTTATTTTTTTGAGAATTTCATGATGTTTTAGAAAGGAGAGAGTGAGAGATTTGAATGACCAGGTGTATATGGATTGGAATAACTAACAAGTCAACCAAAGTTATCAATTTTCAACACATTTTTCAAAAAGCAAATAACAAAATGAAAAGCTTATCCACATGCAAATTAATTCTTTTACATGTCAACTATAACTTTTTTCTTTAAGAAAACGTTAACGAGTACTTCCAGGACACTCTTTAAGGACCATAAGTAATAAGTATATTATAAAAATGCCTTGGAAATTGAAATATTTGATTTTTTAAAGAATAATTGCTTATTTTGGATAGCTTAAAGAGTGTCACAGGAACACTCGTTAAGAAGACCATTTTCTTTATATGTATGCAAACTATCATGATTAATTTATGTTGTATGTACCTGGAGAGAATCACCAACATTAATGAAGAAGGATCTATGATCAGGTGGGACTGAAATCCAACTTCCATCTCTAAGAGAAATTTGTAATCCTGAAGTATTATTTGACCTCAAAAGTGAAATAATTTGAGGGTCTGTGTGTTCTCCAAACCCAATCAAATTCTCACCATTTATAGCTAATTCAGGGCAAGCAGGGTAATGATTAACCCTAAAAATAGAGTCACTCTGTTTATCCATCACAAGCTTGCTAAACACATTCTTTGGTTGAATCTTTAATCCTTCTGCCATCAAATCAAGTATCTCACATGCCATATTCCTCATAGCACACTTATAATCATTCAACAAACACCTAAAAATAATAGCCACATAAAAAAAATACAATAATTAATTAACATTTTTTAATAGGATTTTAATTATCTTTCAGTTGAATTTCGTATTATCAGAGTTCATTTTCCTGATAACCAAAGGGTTAAGACAAAACTTGTCTCTGACCCGAACTTCAAATTATCAGGGTTTTAGAGGGTTAAAATGAAAAATTACAGAAGTTTTTTTTTCTTTCAAGAGTTTAGAAATTAGATTGATTTGATGTATTAAGTACCTAAATTTGTCTATGTCTTTGCCATGGAGAGAGAAATTATGTTCTTGATTGGTATTGAGAAGAAGGTATTCAACCCAACCAACATCACCATTGAGTCCAATACTTTTGTTACCATACCCAAATGGATTTGCAGGACCTGATTTTTCTTTCTCTGTTAGAGGCAGAGAGAAAAATTTGAAGGCCTCAGATTCCAATTGGGATATAGCTTCCATAGGGATTCCATGGTTTATGACTTTGAAGAATCCAAAATCTTCACAAGATTTTACTATGAGGCTCTTTGCATCTGGTTTTGATAGGTCTACAAGAGGAATTGATGAGGAAAATGTGGTTGGTTGCATGTTGTTTCTAACATAGGTGTATTGTTCTGATGTTGGTTTGGATAATAGCACCATTTAAGGTTGTGGATAAAGTGAAGTAAGAGGAAAAAAGAAGGTGAAAGAGATGATGAAGAAGAAAAAAAGAGAAGTGTTTGAAGAGGTTTTGATGAGTCAATGAATGAAAGAGTAGTTTTTTAAGGCTTTGAGGAAATGATGCTTGAGAAAAACGGTTGGGTTTCTTGGCTATTTATACACATAATTGGTGGGGTAGAGTGAGAAAGGTACAGAGAAAAAGAAGAAACTAATGATGATTTTGGGAAAAACTTAAATCTTAGGTTGAAAAGTAAGACATTAAATTTCTTTTATTCCCTAAAAAAAAAAATATATATTTATTATCAAAACTGACGTCTTTTATCTTAAAAATATGTTAGATCGACTTACAAGAGTTTATGACTTAACCTACATTCATTTCGAATAATGTTAAACCTTTTTGAAATGCATAAAACTAATACTTTTTTAATAATCTATTTAATTAAAAAATCAAGCTACATGTAAAAAAAAATATATATTTCAAGCCTACAAGACTACTTTACTTAAGTAGTATATAGTATAATAAATATTTTTTATTTGAATTTAATTCATACACGCCTTAGGTGTAAGTAATTTTTACAATCTCAATCGATCATAACCATTAAGTTATTAATAATGATTAACTTTCATCCTAATTACTTTTAATGTCATATATATGACTGATTGTAGTATGGTGACAATGTATTTGAAATTTTGCATAATGAATAAAAGTTAAAATACAAAATATTTAATAATTAAGAAGAAAGATAATAATTTAATAGTTGTGTAAATTTGTTTTAAGAAATAATAGATGTTTAATATGTGTAGGTAAATCTCAAGTTAATGAGATCGAAAATTTGTGTGAATGTATTCTTTTTGATCAAGTTATATGTGTAAAGTTTGTATTATCTCTAACTGTGTTTAATCTCTTTCGAATAATAGGTAAGAGACACAAGATAGAATTTTTTTTCTTTTTATTAATATTTTTTTCATTAACAATAGACACAAATCAAACTTTTTATCATTTATTTAAGGGAATCAAATTCAAATATTCCATAGCACTTTTAATTTGTCGTCAAATTTTTTTTAGGGGAAAGGTTGTCAATTAAATGCAGCCTTTTTTACTACAGTAGATCCAAGTCCATTTTTTGATGGTATTGCCATCACAATCCTGCGGAAATAGAAGTCTAGTCATCACCTACCTAAGCATTATTTACTTGGATTTTCTTCCACTAAAATATACATGACAACTTTATTATTACATTGAATTGAATGGAAATAGTCACATCAATGAGATTCCTCTAATAAGGTGTTCATTATGTTTTCCATTTATTTCTTTTTTTGAATGTTATCTTTGTTTTTCTTTCAAAATAGAGCCTAATGCTCATCGAAAATAGATGGAAATTGTTTCATATTTGTTGTGGTAGTGTAGCAAATATAGAAGAGAATGTTATTTAAGCAACTAAAATTTAACAATATTGTATTAGATAACGTGTAAAATACATAACTTGTAACAATTGATTTGACTCATTAAAAGAGAAAAAAAATATTAACAAAAAACAAAATCATATATATATATATATATATATATATATATACATTGAATATATAGATATGTTATTGCACACCCAAGAACGCTTATATGATACGGCGTGGGTCTTTTCTAATTTAATTAGTGTTCGAATTTAGTCTTGAGTATGCAACAACGTTAAAACTCGTAGACTTTGTTTGGGAGTTTTGAGAGGATGGGAGAGGAGGGTTTCGAAAAAAGGAAGGAGCAAGTGGAAGAAATAGAAGATATTGGGAGAATAGGGTATTGGGGGTTAATTTTTTATTGAAAGAGTTTATATGATTTTTTTTAAATTCAATCTATTTTGTTATAATATTCATAAAATTAAAAATATATAAATCATAAGCATTCGTTTATCATTCTCTAAAAAATTGTTCTTTCAAAAACTGTCAAAGATTTCATCATTTTTCTATAAATTTCTCACCCCTCAAAACCCTCTCTTTCTCTCATCTCCCTTCCAAACTCCCAAACAAAACCTTAGAGCGAATTTGCCACCAATTTAAGTCCTACAAGACTCGAGAGATTAATCTTTGTTGTTGTATGCAGAGATACCTAGTTTACGCAACAAAAAAAAGGTTATTGGACACAAGAAAATTGTTATCTAAATAACAATGCTTAAATTGACTAATGAAATCTCGATTACATGTTCACCTTTAATATCTAACAATAACTCGAATATAATTATATCTCCAGTTAAGTGAACCTATAAGAACCAAAAAAAATGATGAAATTCAGTATAAGAGGGATGATCAACCACCATGCATGAATCTTTTCATTTGTGAAATAGTCAGGCATGGATGCAATGTGGGGGCAATGGGATCAACCGACCCCACTTGCCTCCACTTGATTGTTGTATTTTTAATCTAAAATTTTATATTTACGTGGTTTGATCTCACTTATATAATATTTTTAACTTATTGTCTTCGTATAGTTTATTCATAACATTATAAAAAATTACAAAACTAAGAAGGATCTTAATGAGTGTTCTAAAAACACTATATAAGAAGTCAAAAGAACTTTTTTTTTTATAAAAAATTGTTGTAATTATTATATTGACAAAAATAACACTTATTTTTTTTTAAAAAAAATTCTTTTATGAAATCTTTAACCAATTTTCTTAGTTGAGTGTATGATCATGAACATGACACTCACAACCATGTAACATGCACGAAAACATTCTACTTGTAGTAAAAAGCAAGGACATAGCTATATACCCTTATATGTTCACCAAGAAACTATATTCCTCACATTGTTTAAAGAATGCACAGGGTTTGTTGCAAGTGCATTATGTTTGATATGCATTTGTTTAGTTTTTAAATTTTTATATATTTTGATTCATTTGAATGTGGCACAACCATTCTACATGCCTGTCACTTTCTTGTGCTATATTGTCTACACAAAAATGATTTCTAACAAAGCATCTCTCTCCTACTATTTTCTGACTCAACTCTTCAAATGATAATTATAATTATAATATTTAGGGTTAAATATGTTTTTATCCCTATAAAATTGGGAACTTCTAAGTTTAATCTTTACTTAATTTTAATAGGTTTTTTAGTCCCTACAAAAAAGAATTACTTCTAATTTTAGTCCCGGTTACAACAAAGTTTGTTTAATTATCCTTAAACTCTTAAATTTTTGAACGATTTTTTTGAGACAAGTTTAGAACACTAAGAAATGTTCATTTACTAAAATTTAGAATTTTTTAACATGAAACGAATTAAACATGAATTTTTTAAAACGGTAAAAGTTAAAGATAAAATTAACAAAATCTGGACGTAGAAATCAAATTTTGCGACAATTTTTTGCAGAGGAACTTTTAGTAATGTTCTTAACACGTCTGTAAAAAATTGTTCAAAAACTCAAGAGTTTAAGCATAAATTAAACAAATTTGAATTGAAGAAAGACTAATACTGAGTGCATAATTTTTTTTAGGGACTAAAAGAACTATTAAAATTAAGTAAGGACTAAACTTGAAAGTACCCAATTTTATAGGGACCAAAAACATATTTAACCCTAATATCTATACATGCCGCTAACAACTCCTTCCATTCCTTTTTAAGTGTCGCTTTAGAATAGTAACACTAAATTAAAGAAATGTATTTTTACACATTATCTTTCTATTATATCTTGGTTTTAATCCATCGATACATTCTTATTTTCTTCACACACTTTTTCTTTCCAATAAACTTAACATATTATCTTTCTCTCAAACAAACAATTGTTTGTTACTTTCTTTTTCTTCAACAAATTCTTAGTTTTTTTAACACACTTTACCTCTCTTCCAAAACAAACAATTATCAATAATTTAATAATTGTACACATATTTTTTAATAATTGTAAAGAAAAATTAAACTTTTCTTTAACTCCTTTAATCAAAATTGGTTTCAACTAATACTAGATTCACACCATGTGATATAGATTTGAATGTTGAATATAATAAAAAACAAATATTTTTTATGAAAAAAAGTTTGTTTTTAAAAAAAAAGTTTAAAAATAACAAACTTTAGTTTTTCAAATATATAACATTAATTAGTTTTATTGAAAAAAATAAGAGTAATTGGGAAATGGTGTAAGTGACAGATGGTACCCTTAAAATAACAAAACGACAATTAAATAGAAACGTTAAATCCGTAGTCAAATGACACTTAAAAACGAACTGAGAGAGTACAATTTATCTTTGTAAGAAAAGTTAAAATTTATTGATGCAATTTTTTGTATATGTTTTTTTTTTTTATATTTTTCCATGTAGATATTTTTTTAAAATAGTATTACTGTGCAACATGTTAAACTCAATTATATATAAATTCTTAATAGAATTTTCTTTTAAAAAATAACAAATATTAATTAGTATTATCAATATCATACTGGAGGTGGCTATCAAACTCTGGACTTCACTCCAATCCTAATCTAGGAGACATAAAGTAGGACTTCCCAACCCAGATTCATGTGAGTGTGAACAAATAGACGATTAAAAATGCAATCAAAAATTTGTTTTAATTTTTGTACATACTCAATCCATTTAGCACCTCTTGATCACCGCAATTTGCAGTCTATACTGCTCTATAGCACATGATATTACTTATTTTATTGAGGTCATTACATCACATTTAATTGAGAGAAGCTTCTTCTTCATGATACGTGGAAAAATGAAGGATTATCATATCCAAATGTAAAGTTCAAATTTGCAAAGAAGGATCATCATCAAATATTTTTATTCTTTAATTTGAGAAAAATGTTGAAACATTCGTCTGAGTCAGAAAAGTCATACATAGCTTTTGAACAATATGGTCACTGAATTTATCCATGTTAGAATTGAGCATCTCGAATTATATCCGATACCTATGTTTTCCTGAACATGTGCAGAGGAATATCATAGAAGCATCATCATCAAAGTTGCCACTTGCCTTTGTTTATTATTTGGGAAAATTATATAATTGGTCTGTGTGAGAATGGAATTTAGTCCATATATTAATGTCATACATATGTTAAGAGAGTTAATATAATAAGAGTTAAATTAGGTTTTAAGTTGGTTTTTTTGTGTGTTATCAAAAGAAATTGGTTAGTAACCTCATCCTCGAATTATTTACATTTTTTACGCAAGTGTACCAAATTATTTACCAAGTAATAAAATGTAAGTAGAGTATTGTATCATATCCACAAGAATTGTCGTTTCAACTAGACAATTCACGTTACTTATTTAAGAATAGAAAACAATAAATAAAACATATAAATAAAAGGTAAAGGGGGCAAGTTTGTGCAATTTGATTTGTTTACTTTGAGCAAGAGTTTAGGAGTAACCTGTTTTGATTGCAGAATGTCAGTGGCGGTTAAGATTCTTTGAATCTCATCTATTCATTTGTTGAATTAATGGTCAAACATTACTCAGGGATTGGTTCAATGTCTTCTATTTACGTGATGAGTTCGTGGGATTTTATTCCCCTTCAGCTGTCAAGCTGCAACCTTGCACCGGAGTTTCTACGCGCGTCAATGCTTATGGTCATCAATCCTATAGGGGGATGTACCTTCGAATGTAGATGTATGTGGGGTTCTTACTCTCTCAAAGGTAATTGAAACACAAACTTAAAGTAGAGTTCCTAAATTTTCCACCCTCCTAAAGGTTCCATCGTCTATGAATCTTAGAAGTTCATTAACATAATCTCCCTCTCGGTAATTTTACAAATGGGCAGCCTTGTGTCGTCTACCTTACCAAGGATGTAAGAAGAGTGAAATTAATATGTTAGTTCATAGGTGCAATTACCGTTGTTGCTACTAATTCCCTAATTCTGGTGGTTACACCGTTACCTTAGTTACTTCCTTATTCAAGTATGTTTTCACTGATATTAGGTTTGACACTCCCTAATTACCGTTATCTTATGGGTGGTTCACTTTGGGTGAAATTAAGAATTTGCATGATAAAATAAAACAAGATTCATAAAATAACTTAATAAAGAACTTAAATTAAATAAATCCAACAAATAAAATAGAGGTTCATTTTAGAACCCGGCCCTAATAGAATTTAGTTACTCGTGCGAATTAAAGATTGTAACACCCTAAACCCCAAGAAATATTTTCAACAAAAAATTCAATAAATAATAACAAAGCATCCAAAGGGGTCACATATCTCATCAAAGCAAAGTGTAATTCTCATAGTATAAGAAAACATCGCAGCAGAATAGTCATTAAAAACAACACTTCAAAATAAATCACAATTTTCAACATAAAAAAAAACGTGATTCAATGGAAACTTAACAAGTTTGAGAATAATAAAGATAAAATCCCCAAAAATCTTAGTGTCACAAATCAGAGCTTCGACACGACAGACTCTCAAAGCAATAAAACTGAGCGAGTAGGCTCCAAAGCCATCCTCGGAGACTAAGATATACTAGGCTTCCTCTTCCGGCAAATCTACACTCCCAAGAGTGTAGGTGACACATCCACACTAAGAGGGTGAGAAATATTCAACACAAAGGAAAATACAAACGCATGTATAGCTCCAGGATAAACAATACATCATTTATTCATTCAACATATATTCATCACAAATAAACAGTATTCATACTTTGCATATGCATATATATTCATGTTATAAGGTTAACAAGTCTCATCCAACATCATATAATCATATTATCACATCAACATCAATTAAAGACACCAAGTTTGCATTTAACAAAGTAAACATCATTCACACATTACTATCACGTAACTCATCAACAATTATCACATCTTCATATATGCACATCTACACATAACACATCGTCACATATCACATCTTCAAATACACTTGCAAACATGTATGCAATGCGCTAACTTGGCTCTATATGCATGTGGAATCCGTTTTTGGATATCATGGGTATTGTTACTGAGTGATCCAAAAACATCAAATAATTGGATATTAGAGGTATATTACTGATTAATCCCACAATGTCAAATGGACATCGTCAAATAGAACTGATTATGAATGCATGGACACCATATAAGACTTCAACAATGTAAAACTCGACTAGATAGTTACACATCCTCATTTCCTCACATCATCAAAGCAACACATCATCATATAATCACTTCATTATATAACATTTTTTCATTATATAACACAATTTCTTATATTCACATCATTATATAATCACTTCATTATGTAGCAGAACTTCATTTAATCAGAACTTCATTTAATCAGACCGTTCAAAAAGTAACCTATGAATTTGATGAATGTTCACTATTTTCTAAAAAAACTTTACACAACATGTCCTAGGATTTCTGGTTTGATCTTGCTTGTAATAACCAAAACCAGCCCTTCCTGTTTGCCAAAAACACCGGCAACCAAATTGGCTCACCCGGTGGGACCCTGTTTGTGCAAATTTTGAAAATAAGTTTCTTTTTTTTCTTCAAACATTTCTCTAACTTTTCTTGTGAAAATCGTGTGCATGCATTTAAGAAGTGGTAGAGCTTTGAAAACAATATATAAATCCACCAATAGTGGTGGTTCTGCATCATCACAATCATTGCAGTCCTCTTCACAAGCACAATTTACACATACATCTGCCCCACAGTGGGTGCCAATGTATCAACGGTCGTGGGTGCAACCATGACTATGTTGGTTTCGACGGAAATGGGAGTAACCGCTCCGACAACAACCGCTACAATGACACGACCAGAAATGAGAACCTTTGTGCCTCCATTTATTGCTGGTGTACCCGTGTCTACCAGTGTTCCTACGTCTCCTCATCCTCAAGTTAGACCTAGACTTGATGATAGGTACGTAACTATGCAAAGTCTGTCTAGGGAATAGCCTTATGGTATGCCAACTTCAATGATGGAAAACTTGCATAATAATGTGTCTGCACCCGTAGACCAGGTAGATCCATTCACGCCATTCAATACACAGTCCTTTAAGTTCTAGTGTTTTTGGCATAAGTTCTCTATCAGCCTTAACTAAATAATATAGGCTTAATTGCAGTTTTAGCCCCCTAACTTTTCCAAAGTTGCGATTTTGGTCCCCTAAGAAAAAAAACTACAAAACAGCCCCCTAAGTTTTGCAACTGTAGCAGTTTTGGCCCCCCAAGGCAAAAAAAAAATAACACGTGGCACCTCACTTAGGGTGCCACGTCAGCGTAGACCGAGTCAATATCAGTCTTGGGGGCCAAAACTGCTACAGTTGCAAAACTTAGGGGGTTGTTTTGTAGTTTTTTTTCTTAGGGAGTCAAAATCACAACTTTGGAAAAGTTAGGGGGCTAAAACTGCAATTAAGCCAATAATCTATGATGCTTTTTAGGCAACAAATGGATGAGAGCAACCACAAAATGGTTTATTTGTTAACAAGACAAATTGGTACAGTGTTTAATCCTTTGATTCAAAGTACAAATAAAATTTACCAAGCATTAGCCACTCAAATGGGGAGAATAGCAAATTTCTTCGCCCCTCCACAACCTATTTATCAGCAGATTCCTCAAATCCAAAATATCCCTCGAATCAAAATACTCAACCTTTACAAGTTGTCGAACTCATGGTTCAGAGACAACAACATGTTATTCTCCCCAATGTATTATGCTTGGATCATGCTTCGGGCGCCCCCAATGTATTCCCCTGCGCGTAAATGCATGTTTCTTCGTCTTTTGGGGTGTTTGCTTCCATTTAAGATGTCTTAGGACTTTAGAACGGAATTCTTTCATTTGTAATGTCTTTTGAGGCCTCTTGAATCTTCATTTATGATCTTCCCAAAGTCTTCACAAGTCTTTAGATGTCTTGTTTTGTCAATTTGCAAGGTTTCTTCATGAATTACATCAAAACACCCTAGAATTGTTATGTTTAGAGAAAAGTAAAATTACATGACTAAATATAAAAAATATTACGAATGTCTTGAAATCTTAGGCAATTGCTCCAATACTCTTCTATTTTAGATGAAAAACCTATTGAAAATGACTGAAAACATGTTAAGAATAACGTAAGATGGCATGTCATCGGTAGATAACAAGATAAAACATATATAAGATGTTAATAATAATCAAAATATCAAATAAGGATTTTGTCTTCAACAGAAAGTTTGTAACTAATTTCGAAAAACTTAATAATTAATTAAACTTAGAAATTAAGCAACCAACATATCAGCTCAAGTAACAAACGGAGCGGATAAGTTTAGAAAAGAAGCAAACACATATAAGTGGAAGAAACAACTAATTGGATATGAATGAAAAAAAGATAGGAAACTTAGTTAATATCACATGTACACCTATATAAATTGAGTTGGTGTACACCTACAGTAGAAACTCTATAAATTAATAATGTCAGGACCGGAGAAATTTATTAATTTAGAGAGTTATTAATTTATCGATAAATTAATAATTATTAATTTAAAGAGTTTTTAAGTAATTATACAGTACATACCAAACAAAAAGGAAAATTAGTTTATGCCTCTTAGAATTACGTTGCAACGAACCTTGGGACTCAACGTAAATTAGTAACTACTGTGTTCATATGCATTGGAAAAATACAATACATAAATACAACACCTGAGCTATTGGATGCAATAAGAAAAGTTAGAGATGAGCTCCAAACAGACTTGAACTTTAAAGGAAAACAGACAACTATTGAATCATATTTCAATAGAGTGTAATATATATTTTTCAGTTTCTATGAATTATTAATTTATGATTTTCTTGGGACCGAAAATTATAAAGGGATCTTCCGAAAAATTATTATCTTATTATTTTATCGAGTTTTTCAATTTTTACATTGGTTCAAGTTGGAACCGGACAAATTTATTATTTTAGAAAGTTTATTAATTTACCAAGTATTAATTTAAAGAGTTTCTACCGTATAAGAATAGAGTTTGCATAGGAATGACACATGCACCAAAAAAATGTTAAAAAAATTAAATCAAGAACTATTTCGGTATTATGAAAACAATTTAAAGAGATTTGAGTTTAATTGGATATTGTAAAGGTGTGACTAGTAACTAGAAAAAATCAAAAAGAAAAGAGTGATCCCAACTAAATTGACACGTTCTAGTGATCCCAACTAGATTGGTCCCAACAACAAAGTCCAACTAATGTGTGCAGTCTTAGACCTTATAAGTTTTTTATTTCATGTTTTAAAAGTTTAAAGTTTTTTTACTTAAAAAAAAAGAAAGTTTAAAGTTTTTTATTTCATATTTTAAAAGTTTAAAAAATCAAATCTATTTTAGTTCTCAATTCCAATTTTGAGTTGAGTTTCATATTTTTTTTGAGTAAAATAACTTCCCATATCTTGCATTACTATAGATTCAACTAATAAAAAATGCAATTGAGTTTTTAATTTTTTATTTTCATATCAATTATTCAATTTCTTATTTTGTTTTACAATTTCTTTTTAATATTATTTTTAAAGGTCCCTTTAATATTTCTCTTCCCACAATACAATAAAAAGGGTGGGAAACAAAACTAGACAATCGATAATGTTTATACCGTATAGTTGCAGAGGCTAGAAAAACAAATAATATTTTGAGGCATAGAAAAAAGTAAAACCAAAAGAGAAATATCGATAAACTTATCCTCGTGATACTCCAATTCTCTACAATAAAATTGTGTAAGCTATAGTCACTAAACTACTTAACAAAAAAAATGCATATATTAAAGAATTCCTCCATATATTTTTTTTAAGAATTGTATTATCGTTCCTCAAAAAAAAAAAAAAGAATTGTATTATCTAGACACAAAAATACCGATATCATACTCTGACATTACATTCGAACGAGGGTTAGGTCCAATCCCCCTTTTATAAATATTTTTCATCTTTTTTAATAATATTATTATAGGATTTAGAGAAAACAAGAAAAATGAAGAAGAAGAAGAAGAAGAAGAACAGAGATGGAGGCGCCCACAGCAGGCAAAGTCTACAAATATGAAATATCTCTCTCTGATGGGATGTCCTTCTTTGAGGGGACCATGTCAATCCAATTTTCTTCCCTTTAAATTTTTATATTACTAATACTTATTTTATTATTATTTTCTTAAGCAATCCAATTCGGTCTTTACTTGCTTTTTCAAGATCTACTACACATTCTCCATATTTCTCAATTGGGGGACCGACTTTTATTTTGTTATTATTTATTTTAAATTTTAAATTTTATCTTACCTTCTAAATAAATTGTCAATTTAATTATACGGTTGGTCTCCATATTTTTACTCATTTGTGAAATTGATCTTCTTAGTTTAAAATTATATGGTTTTGTTCCTTTTTCAAATTTTCAAACTCAAAAATAGTGATATATCATCTAGGTTGGTTTGATAGTGTTGGTTTGAGACATTAGAGTATGTTCCTCTTAAGGTTTTCATATTTGATTCTCTTCGATGCCAATTTTCTTTAACTAATTTAACTTCTTCAAAACAAAACAAAAATCCAAGTTTTAAAAGTGTTTTTTTTTATTTGCATGTGTATTGATCATTATACATCATCATCTCGTAAAACACGTCATCTAAAATATGTTACATCGTAATATTATATGCCAAAAATATGAAGAAAAAAAATAGGACCAAAACTAAGTGACTATTAAATGGGGGACCAAATTCGCAAGTAAGTGAAAGTGAAGAGACCAAAATCGTAATTTACTATTTTAGTTTGTAATTCTATTCTTATCATTTGATTATATGTTTTGTTCCATCTATAGTTCATAAATTATTACATACAATTTCAAATAGTAAACATTTAATATACCATATAGTATAGGTATATAAGTCATATTTTATATATAAAATGAGACAGTTTAGTTTTAAATTGTCAAACTGGTACCGTTTCTTTTTTTTGTATTTGGTCTGCCAATTGGTGGAGATTGTTGTCGTCTTCAGTTTTAGTATCCTTATTAGACCGGATTAAAAAGCACTTGTCGGATTGGAAGAACCGTCATTTGTTTATGTCGGGTCATTTGATACTTTTGAAATCTATCTTGTCTTCTATCAAATCTTTATTTAAATGTTTCTTTTGGGGTAGGTGTGAAGAAATTAGAAAAGTTCCTTAGATTAAACGGGATACGATTTTCTTAGAAAAGAATAACGAAGGTTTGGGGGTTAGAAGAATTAGGGAATTTAATTTAGTTTTGTTAGGTAAGTGGTGTTGGAGGATGCATGCAGAAGGATAGTTTATGGTTTTAGGTTCTTGCATAAAGATATGGTTTGGAGGGAGGAAGGGAAAGAGAGGGTGGTTGTGTAGGATAAATGTGTTGGAATCGGTCCAAAAAAAAAAATCGAAGTTTTAAAAGAGTTTTTGTTTAATTGCATGTGTATTGATCATTATACATCATCATCTCGTATAACACGTTATCTAAAATATGTTACATTGTTGTCTTTTAGACCAAAAATACGAAGTAGAAAAAAAAAACAGACCAAAACTAATTGACTTTCAAATAGGGGACCAATTTCGTAAGTAAGTGAAAGTAAAGGAACCAAAATCGTAACTAACTATTTTATTTTGTAATTCTATTCTTTGATTATATATTTTGTTCCATCTATAGTTCATAAATTATTACATACAATTTTAAATAGAAAAGATTTAATAGACCATATAGTATAGATATATAATTCATTTTTTTAATAAAAAATGAGAGAGCTTTAGTTTTAAATTGCCGAACTGATACCGTTTCTTTTTTGTATTCGGTCTTCCAATTGGTGGAGATTGTTGTCGTTTTCAGTTTTAGTATCCTTATTAGACCGGATTATAAAGCATTTGTCGGGTTGGATGAACCGTCATTTGTTTATGTCAGGTCATTTGATACTTTTGAAATCTATCTTATCTTCTATTGAATCTTTATTTAAATGTTTCTTTTGGGGTGGTGTGAGGAAATTAGAAAAGTTCCTTGAATTAGATAGGATACGATTTTCTTCAAAAAGAAGAACGGAGGTTTGGGGGTTAGGAGAATTAGGGAATTTAACTTGGCTTTGTTAGGTAAGTGATGTTGGAGGATGCATGTGCAAAAGGATAGTTTATGGTTTAAGGTTCTTGTAGCAAGATATGGTTTGGAGGGATGAAGTGTAACACCCCTATTTTCAATTTTATTTAATTCAATGTGGTTTAATAGGTGAAGCCCTGATTATTGTTATGATGATGCTACTTTTTGCTTGAGCGTTATTTTCTTGTCGAGGAAATAGAAGTATGATGATGATTGAAAAATATTATGAGAGTTTAAATAAAATGAAGGGAGGAATCAAAAATAAAATAATGTAGAGTCGGAGGTGTAGAATATAAGTATTAAATAAGTGGGGGAGGGGAAAGTAAAAGAATATTGAGTAGAAGAGAAAAGGATTATAACAAAAGGTCGACTGAAAAATAAATAGAAGCCTTAGGAGTTAGAAGAGTCAGTTTGTAACAGCCCGATTTTTCGCTAGATTAATTTAATTGATTTTATGTGTATATAATTGTGTGGTATGTGATTAATTGTCTCTGTGTGTATTTTGGGTTAGGATTAGTAGATTTCGTTATAGAAGGGTATTTTGGTAATTTGTGAGTGGAGGGTAAACTGGTAATTTTATGGTGAGATTTAAGTGTTTATAGTGAGAACCTTTACTTTTACTAAATTACTATTCAGTAGCGGTAATTAATTTTTGACCGGTAGTTATTCGATAACACTTAACCGTTAGCGGATAGAAACTAGGGGGTTAATTTATAAGAATTATGAGCCCATTAGAATACAAATTGGGTTAGGCCCAACTATAGAGACTATATAAGGTTTGTCTTTAGAAACCTAGGTTAGAATAATCATTTTCAAGTGAAGAGAAGAAGATAAAGAAAGAGGCTAAGAGAAGGAAAGGGTTAGAGAAGAAGAATTGGTGAACCCATAGGAGCAAAATTGAAGCTTGAACTAGGTTTGCTACTCTTTAAGGTAAGGGGGTTAGATTTCATTCATAATCCTT